>Ga0182210_1000277_pt1 | contig 12013 bp, 9 predicted proteins | sample G5R1MG_19_FD_129670 | JGI IMG/M metagenome (GOLD analysis project Ga0182210, IMG submission 129670) | Switchgrass phyllosphere microbial communities from Michigan, USA - G5R1_MAIN_03OCT2016_LD1 MG | ecosystem: Host-associated > Plants > Phyllosphere > Phylloplane/Leaf | place: USA: Michigan... | reverse complement strand
TACTATATTAATATACTATTTTAGATAGAAAACTAGCTATATAAAGTATTTATACTCTGTATAAATATAAATATATATATCGATGTAACCTTATATATAGATAAAAAGAGAAGAAGGCAAAGATACATGGCTTTGCCTTGGCTACTTTAGCCACTTCAGCCACTTCAGCCACTTCAGCCACTTCAGCCACGGCTCAGCCTCCCGGCTTCCAGTGCACGTACACAAGCGAAATAATTCTACTGCGGTCCATGCCGACTCATGGTAATCAACAATAGGTATTCGCAATCAACGACAGCCTGTCCGTGCACACCCTGGCCGTGATACGAGCCGAGCCATACGAGCCCCTCCGAATGCCTTGCAGCCCCTCCATGCCAAGCTCTCGCTGGAGAAATGCTGAATCAAGACATCGTGCTCGTCCAGCAACGGTAGACCAGCCTCATATTCCTGGCAGCGAACAGCCAGCACTACCACCACCACCACCACCATGTCCACGTGTTGCTAGCCGTCCCTCTATCCCTACCTACTACAACTGGGTACACACACATCTATAGACAGCGCCCGTCCCGCCGTCAGGTCGAGTCCGGCGCACAGTCGGCGCTATCCAATACAGTCTACCTAGCCTACTTGTTCCCATGTGGCTTGGCCCAGCCAAAACGGCCAGGATCGTACACAATGCCTCATTGAGTGTTGGCCAAAAGATAAACGACATGAGCACCGTGGTAGATGCTCAGGTACACGTATGTACGTATGTTGATCGCTGGGTACTCGTGGCACCGCCTGCCTGGGCACAGAAACCGCTACTCCCCGCTCCTCGTCCCCGAACCACCACACGCACACACGCCACGCCGCCAGCAACCCTTCCTTCCCCGCGGCCGCGAGAAAAGCGCGTCCATGGCGGAGAGGACGTTGGAAAGACCTGAATCATGGCCGCCGTACCCCAAGATTGAGATTTACCACGTGGTGCTGGGCCCAGTCGCTCGGCCCGAAACGCAGTGCAATTCCCCCCAATGGTGCGGTGGGCCCCGGACAGTGCTTCTCGAGAGGGCTGGCGGTCGAGCAAGTCTGCATTCAGAAGGACGTTAAGTTTTTTTTTTCTCTCTTTACCTGCCCTACCCACTCGAGGCGAGTGTTTCATGTTCATGGGATGCAAGACGCGAGGCCTATCTATCGACGACTTTCCCATCTACCTGTTGTGTCCAACCTGATCTGACCCAAAGGAAAAAACAACACCCATCCACCCAACCGGGTTCTGCATCGGCCTGCGGTTCAGCTTCGTATGGATAGCTAGCGACGCTCTTTGGCCTTTTTTCATGTCCTCGAGACGTTTTGCTGCTTGACCAAGTCGGCTGGGAGACACTCATACCACCACCACCACCACCACCACCACCATCACCACTACCACCCCCCCAGCAATGGGCCCGGAACTCATACCCCTCTATTTTGAGGGCAGCTGGTCCATTCTCAGCTCCATCGGAATTGTGACTATGCTACTCGGCGGGCTGGTCATCGGCATCACCGGCTTCTCGCCCATCGCTCTGGTCCCCATCACTTGCTCCATTGCAGGCGCCACGGCCAACGGCCTGTGCTACTACGTTCTGTACCAGAAACATGCCGTGTATGCCACCATGGTCGGAGGCATCTTTGCCGATCTCTTCTGGCTCGTACGTCGATTTCCCTCTCTCCTCTACACACGCACGTCGCCGTGGCGCCGTGGCGTCCGAAGCCCCATCTGACCAAGCACCCATGTGTGCCCGCTCTAGATCGAAGAAGCAGGCTTCTCCTTCTACAGCTACCTGATCCTGCTGCGCATTCTGCGCGACCGCGCCCGCACCATCTTCATCACTCTCTTCTGGACCTCCATGACTTGCATCGTCGCACTGCGCTTCGCCATCCTCGCCTGCCGCGCCCAAAGCGCGCGGCAAAACAACGCCAATCTGCAAGGGCTCATCGCACACCTCCACATTGGCTACTTCACCCTCATCGCCGTCGTCGAAATCATCAGCTCCTTCTTCCTCATCCGCATCTTCCACCAGGCCAAGAAGAGCAGCGCCGAAATCGCCAGTCGCGGCGGCTTGTTCCGCTATCTGACGCAGAGCACCGAGCTGCGCCTGGCGACGCTGATGCTGATTGGCATATCCAGGGCCGTCACCTACAGTTTTCAGAAGACGGCCCGGGCAAGCGACGTCACGGGGCAATTGGACCGTTTCGTCGCGACCCTCGAGTGCTGCTTCCCCATGGTCATGTAGTACGTACACCCCTCTCTTCCTTTTCCCTTTCGGCCATCCTCCTCTTTGCCAACCCCCCCTTTCCCCTGCCTGGACTCAACTAACCCCTCCAACCCAGCATCGACATCCTCGCCTCCCGCATCGCAACATCATCCTACACCCAAGGCACCCCCTCCAACGTTCACGCCCCCCGCAGCCACCAAAACTACCACCGCTCCCCCTCCCACGCCGACCTCGACGTCAAATTCTTCCCCGCCTCAACCCACGCCCGCTCCCGCTGCGGCGCCGCCGCCGCCGCCACGTCCAGCTCGCAGGAACGCATGATTACCATGGCCGACATGGACGCCGGCGCCAAGAACGGGGTTACTACCTCGGTGAGCCATTTCGACAGTGGCGGTGGAGGGTGCTGTGGTGGAGGTGCTACTGCTGCGGGCGTGAACAGCCAGTCGTGTTGTGAAGAAGGGACGATTAACAAGACGGTGGAATTCGAGTTTTACGTAAACGCCGTCTAGGGGAAGACATGTGCTCTCCTTTTTTTTTTTCTTTCTTTCTTTTCTTGGTTTTGGGGGTCTTTTTTTTCTTACCCCCCCTCTCTCCTCTCCTCTTTGTCTCTTTCTCTCCCTCTCTCTCTCTCTCGCTTTAATTCTTTCCTTTTTCATATGAGGAGGCGTGGAAGAGAAAAGGGGGTGGCATTGCGGGTGGTGGGAGTCTGGACCTAGCTTTTGTAGATGGAAATGGCTAGATAATACACCGCTTCACACACGCACCGCTACTCGCGCATCAGCTTTGTCCAGTACTGAACTTTTGTCGAAAAAAAAGGGGAGAAAAGAACCATGAATATCATGAGCGACTGGATGGATGCGTTGTTTGGGGGGGAAGGAAGTGCTGTTCTTGAGATAGACCAAAGACTACTAGAAGGCTTGGCAGCAGGGAGAGAAGAGGCACGTGAAGAGGCACATGGATTGATTGTTTGACAGATTTTCCACCACGCAGCATGCAACCAGGCCCGACCAAACCAGTACCAGCCGTCGTAGCCGTCAGTAGCAGCATCTACCTGCCAAACGAAAACCAGCCCTTCTTCGGTTGGGCTTTTTGCGAGGCTTGCTCTTCGACAGGCGGTGCTGCTGCCGTCTCCGACACATGCTGCACTGCCGGAGCGCGCCCAGGATACTCAATGTAGTTCCAGGCTACGTCGAGGAAGAGCGGCTTCACGGGCACAGGCTTCATCTTGGGCGGCCAGGTGACGAGATTCTCAAGGTCGACGGCGCCCGATGCGGGGTACTCGTTCAATCGCTCGACGACGGGCGGAGCGTTGGCGAGATGGGCCTTGGAGACGGGTACGGAGCTTTCGCTGAGTTGGGACAGGGCGACAACGCCGCGGTAATGGGCGTTGAGGTTCTCCAAGGTCGTTTGCAATGTGAGCGCTTGCTGGTGTGATACCTCGAGTTGGGTGGCCTGTGACGAGGGCGACGGGGAGGGGCGCGGCGCGGCGGCGGCCTGTGTTGCTAGCGACAGTGCGCGACTGCACAGCGCCAGTGCTTGCTTGGGGGTGTTGAAAAAGGCGTATGCATGGGATAGATTCAGACACTTGAGGGCTTGGAAGTACGTGCGTTGTCCGTCGAGCTCGGCGATGAAGGCCGTGTCACGGACGGCACCCCGAAGCTCCTTGATTGCGTCGATGCTCTGCAGGATTGCGTCGTAGAGAGCAATACGCTCACGCAGCCGGGCTAGCTTGCGCCCCGTCGGCTCCTCTCGCGCCGTCCACGGCTTGCCATCTTTGCGTGGTCGCCGGGGCTTGTGAGGCGGCTTGGGTGGGAAAGTGAGTCCGTCGTCGGGACCGATGAGCACCCTGTTGCGTCCAATGCGCCAGGCAATGAGGTCATAGTGGACCGATAAGCTGGTTACGCGTAGATCCTGTATGCGCGCGTCGCCCTCGTCGACACCCTCCTTATCGAGCTCTTCGAGAGCGCGGCGTGTGGCATCGACTGCGTCTTGACTAGCGATGAGGACGGCATCATAGGCATTGGCGCGCTCTTTGGCGGGGGCGGACGACGCAGCGGCCTGGCCGAGCGCTTTGGATGCGGCACCGACAGCAGATAGGGCTTGGCCGATGGCTGCGTCGACAACGTTGGCAGTGCGGCCACGCCAGGCGATATGGGAGTCTGGGAAGGTCAGCGGCGGGTGCGGGGGCGTGTATGCGACGACTTGCAGGATGTGGCGGCCTCTTCGGCCTGCAAAGCGGTGGGGTCGAGCTGCTGGACAGCGAGTAGTAGGGGCGCGTCATCGACAGGGAAGAATTGGCGGGCGACTTGCGGGACGCCGACGGTGCGCGGGATGCGACTCTGGTAGGCGGCATAGCGAATGCTCGGGTCAATGGTAGCGGCGAGCACGTCCTTGAACACATCCTCGCGGGTCGCCGTGAACAGGGCGCTGTAGATGACGCGGGCGGCAGCCAGGTGGCCCAGCGCCGTGGCCCAGCGGCGCGGCAGGACGGAGCCGGGCTTGATACCGTCGGCCTGGCGCTCGAAGTGCTCGGCGCCGGCCAGGGCGCGTGCATAGGCCGTGGCCTCGAGCACATCGACGTCCGAGGCGCCACTAGCTGGCCGGTCGGCAATGAGGGCGGCCATGTGGGCAGCCGTAGTGGCGGCCTTGTGCAGGCGCGAGAGCAGATGCTGGCGCGTAGCACCCGTGATGTGCTGCGCGGGCCGGGCCTCGGCGTGGGCGGCCTTGATGGCCATTGCATGCGCCCACGCACGCTCGGCCACGAGCAGAAGGAGGTGCAGCGCCTCGCCGTTGGCGGCAATATCGCCGGCGGTGACGGGTACTGGGGCGTAGGCGGCTGTGGCGGACGTGGCGCGGCCCAGCTTGCGGCGCACAACGCGCAGTCGGCGCGACAGCTGGGCGCGGTAGGCGGCATGGTCGCCGAGCAGGAAGGCGGCCTCGCGCAAGTCGGCGACGAAGCGGGTGATGTCCATGGCGGGGGCGGGCGGGAATGGCCAGGGCGGTGGTGGTGCAGGGCGGTGGTGGAGGGGCAGGCCAGCCTGGGGCGAGCCCGTGCGGCTCCATTACTCAGTAACTTACGAAAATTACCGAGTAAAATACATCGCACAGGCAGTGCGTTCGGGATCCGTGCACTTCACGGCGGACGTCTCCACCAGCCAATCAACGCTACTTATCGCCGCAAAAATTACTAAGCTTGTCTGCCAAGCATCCGCCGCATAGGCACTAGCAACGCCAGAGTCTACGCCTCGCCGTGCTGTGCGTGCGCCGCCGCGAGTGCCAGCCTGCCCCCCCTCCCTTCGCCCTCCTCGCCCAGGCGATGCGCGAGCGTGCGTCGACATGCCTCGAATCGGGCCGTCGTCATCTCCTCCGTGCCCCGACCCCCGGCCGCCGCCCGCTGCCCGCCCTGTGCGCCCACTTTCAAAGTGGCTATCACGGCTCTACCTTATCCACGCGCGAAGGCACCTCTCCTCATGACATAAACAGCCGCCCGGTAAGCCAGCCGAATTCTGTGCCTCTGCCTACACATTCGCCGCGCCCCGCCGCCACCCGCCTCGATTTTCTATACCCCGAAGCGTCGTGGGCCTGGCCTACGCGGCCGTACCAGCGAGGACGTCACTTCTCTACCGCCATTGCCGCTGCCGTCGCGGACTATGGCGAGGCCAGCACAGATGAGGCCATCCTCCGCCAGACTCAGGACGAGATGGCTGTCCTGCTATCCCAGTCCACTCCCCTCAAAGAGCTCCAGAGGCTCATCGACGTGCGCCCGCCGGGCAAGCAGGAGCTTGCTTGGCTACTCTACCAGGCTATCCCCCCTGAAGAACGGGCCTCATGTCACCACCGCCTGTTGAAGAATCTCCTCGAGTATCTCGCGCAGGACGGCAGCCCGCTGCCTAGTCGCGCGCTTGACGTATTTAATGCAATTCCGCCCCAGAAGCGTCGGCCGTCCTCGTTTCGCATTGCCATCGAGGCATACACGTCCCTCAGGCTTGTCGGGCCCGCTATCCAGCTGCTCGAGATCATCGACTCCAGAAGAGGCCACAACATGCTCGACATGGGCATCGACCGTATCTTAGAGCGAACCGTCATTTATCACCAGTGGGATCTCAGCATACGCGTCTTCAAAACTTTCCTCAAGACCACGCCGGATTTGCGAGGAGCTGGCCCTGTACGTCGCCAAATCTGCCATGGGGACATATGCCCAGAGCTGTGGAGACGAGTCATCGCGCTGCCAGAGTTACTAGAGTCTGTAGAGATGTTCCTCCAGTACGTCCGCGAGTTCAAGGACGAAATCAAGGCCAGCCGCGGCAAACTTGATACCTTGAGACATTTTACAATGACCTTCATCCCCAACGTCATGGGCTGTGTACTCAACGCGGAAACGCCCAACGAAGATTTCATATGGAACTGGTTCACCAAGCTGTTCGATGACTTGCATGCAACAGAAATCCTCCCAACAACCGCTTGTTACGAATATGCGATTGGGCACATGCTCTCGCTGCCACGATACCAACCCTATACCAACAAACGCAAGATTTGGCTTGAGCTCTACAGACGATATAGAGACAGCTATCTGAAAAGCGCCTCCCTGTCAAAGGAAGTACAAAAGCCATCCCAGAAACTCATTGGTAAGCTTATTGGCTATCACACCCGTCATGGCGGCTTGAAGAGAGTGATGGACCATGTACGCGACCTGCGTAGTTTCTACCCTGGCCAGCCGCTTCCAGCCAAGCTTTTAATCCATTTGATACACACCTTCGCCGCGCACGGCGAACATGCACGGGTAGACTTCTATCTCAAGGAGCTCCAGGCCAACTATCCAGACCACATGTCCCTGAACGTCGTTTCCGCACTCCTACACGTCTATGCTCGACGCGCCGATGTGCCGCAGACGTTTTCGCATTTCAAGCGAATACGGGAGGAATTTGGTTACGCGCCTGACGTGGCTTGTTGGAACATCCTTTTGCTGGCCTATGTTCGCGCTGACGATCTAGACGGTGCCCTCGAATGCTTTAATGCTTGTGTGGACAGTGGCGTCCAGCCAGACGTCTACACATTTGGTCCTTTGTTGGATTTTGCGGCCCATCGCGGAGACATTGAGGCTTTTGAAACGCTCTTCTCTAGAGCGAAGCAGGTGGGCGTCGATTTGGATTCGGATGTCAGGGCACGTTCTGGCTACGTGGAGTGCTTCTTGAATGCCGGGGACCCCGAAGGTGCAACAGCCATTGCCAAGGGCATGCTCCAAAACTGGCAGGCCGGCACACTTCAAGGCCATCCACTGACGCACACATGGAATCTCTTGATACAACACTATGCCTTGGCCGGTGATCTTCCCCGGGCCCGCGGCTATTACCGAGAGATGGTGGAAAACGGGATTCCGTTGGACTCGTGGTCGTACGGTGGCCTCATGCGAGCGTTGATCGAGGCCAAGCAGACGAATGCGGCCTACAAGGTTCTGCGAGTGACTATGCCGCAGCACAATCGTCGGGTTCACGGGCTGCATTACGCCATCGTCATGTCCGGCTTCTTGCGAGAGCGCCAGTTTGACCTTGCGATGGATGCTCAGCGCAGGATGGTGGAACGACAAGTACCGCAAACGCCCACTGCGAATAAAGCGTCGTTGGAGGTCCTGGGTGCGCGTGACCTATACGATTTGAACAAACGACGGGCCAAACATCCAAACTTCCGCTTGTTGAGGGTTGAGGAAGCCCTCCAAGAGATGCTCATCTCGAGCGCGGTTCGCGCCGGCGCTTACAATGAGCCCGAGAGTGGGCGATATATCGACTCGCACAACATGGGGGCAATCCCTCAATCCTACTACGGCTCCTTGATCTCTCTCTACACCAAACGATCCGCATTCTCCATATGCAGAAAGCTGATTCGCCAGGCAGAGGAAGCAGCGCCCGAAATGGACAACTACTCGACTCCGACGACGCTCACGGCCGCCATCATGGAATCGTTGTACAAGGCAGGCAAATATACGGAGATTGACCCGATCTGGGAACTGGCCCTCGCGTCTGCCCGAAAACTTACCAAGACGTTTGGCCAGCTCGCTGACGGGGATGAGATTGACTCCAACTTTTACTCGCTGTTTGACCCGCGGGTGCAACAGCTATACGCCGAATCACGCATCGCGAATAATCGCCGGCAAATTCTCGTCAAGGCCTGTCGGATTTATCTTCGCAGCCTCTTTGCCCGGTCTGACGCCAAGGCGATTATGAAAGCGACGGTTACCATTCGTCATCTTCTCGTCAACGGCTACGCCGTCGACAATTTTACGTGGAACGAATACATCCAGCAACTTGTCCTGCAGGGCTTCGTTGCAGGCGCCTTCCGGGCTTGCGAACAATACCTCATGCCGCGATTCCCCGGCTGGCGCAACCTGAGCCCCAACTACGTGCGGCACGACATCCGAGGGTACCAGTGGATGGAGTTGCGGCACCACGACATCACGCGCAGCAGTGTATTGCCCCGGTACAAAACGCTCGTGCTGCTGGCCAAGGCCCTCCACCAGGTCAAGGCCGACGAGAAGTCCGGCATCGGCTACGACGAGGAGACGGGCAAGTGGATGAGCCAAGTGCTGGATGAGACGGCGCCATTGACTTCGCGTGCCATTGAGACGATGCCGGTAACGGAAGATGAACTGCAGAAGAAGCACTTGGCACAGTAGGTGCGCAGCCCGGCATGCGACGATGTCCGTACTGGAAAGGTTGGGTTGGGTCACGTCGTAAGCCCGCAAGGCGTTGCGCGTCCAGGGCCCGTTGCCCGTCGCCGGTGCACGTGGCCTCTGTCGTCGCCATCCTCCTCTTCGTAACGCCTTGTCCCTCCATGGCACCGATCCTCTCGCATCTCCTGTATATTATGCACCAGTCCACGACTCCACCATCTGTATGTGTGTGTGTGTGTGTGTGTGTGTGTGTGTGTGTGTACCTGTTTCTACCTACCATAGTATGCCCCATACCGCCACATCCACCTCTCCCCTGTTTCCTCAACAAAAGCGAGAAGTGGGTAAAAAAAATTCTGTCGAGCCCAGGCCGAGCTTCTCCCGCTTGCCTCTATAGGTACTATGTAGTATTTTCCACACGCCCGGCTCCACTGGATCCTGCAATCTTCCTATCACCCGTCCCAGCGGCCCACTCTTGCTCGCTCGCTAGCTCATGCCGTCCGAGCCGCCCGCCCCGCTTGGTCCGCTGATTACGCAGAGAAACAGAGGATCGACATGGTGGGTTTTGCCAGTCAATACGGTAGTACGTCGATAAAAACGCAGTGTGTAGGTCACGTTATCGAGAGTATGGGCTGGTTACCTTGTGCTTGTCTTTCGCGCGTAGGGGAAGGCTCTAGCTCGATGTAGCGTAGTGTCTCTTTCTTGGCTACCTCCCTTGTATCATTACAGCGCTAGTAGGGCGCTGTGCCTCGGACGCAGGTACGCATCCTACGGCTTGTTTTGGGGGAGAGGGGAGGAGGGGAGGCGCTGGATGGGGACGAGGAAAGAGGAGGAAGAAGAAGAGGAAGAAGAAGAAGAAGAAGAAGAAGAAGAAGAAGAAGAAGAAAAGAAAATCGATGCTAGAGTACTAGGTTAAAAGTGCTGCGCGCGAAAGCGATTCCCTTATCAAGCTACACTCAAATTTTATGGTTTTATTACTGTAATTCCTCTCTAACTATCTATTCTAATTAACCAGAAATCTAGAGTATTACTCTTAAGTACCTATATTCTTATTCTATTCTAAAGATTAATAAATAAAGTCTATAGAAATTATATAGCCTTAGGAATTATCTAACAGTCTCCAGAAAATTACTATAATTTAAATTTTCCTAGATAAATTAAGCGAAAATAGGGAAAATCTTCTATTATTTACCTTTGCTCCTTTGCCACGCGTATTTTATAAAATTTAGATTTATTCCAAGTAGCTAGGATTTGTTATTAATACTAATTATTTCTATTCCTGGATTGTAAGATGATTTAACTATATGGGTGTTGCTCTACACGTGCGTGAAAACAGGGAAAATAGGTGTATCTTGGCCTAGGGTGCAGCACTTTTGCCATGCGACTGTATCTCGGGTTTCTGCATCGTCGACGAGACTGGGGGGATTTTCTTTCTTTCTTTCTTTCTTTCTTTCTTGCTTTCTTTACAAGCACGTATCGTACCGATGCGTAGGTGCGCGGTGTAAAGGAAAGTAAAAGACAAGGACATAGCGTAAAGTCTAGGTTTCGCGTCGGGTCCGCAGGGCTGACGAGCGTGTTCTGTTCGTTTGGCATGCTGTTTTTCGTCTCGGTAGGGGTAGGGCATTTTCTTTTTTTTTTCCTTTTTTTTTTCGTCCGTCCTAGCGATGGGATCCATGGGAAAGGATGTGGATTGCGCGGCGGCAAGGGGGGGCCGCGACGCGGCGTCGGCGCCTAGGGGTAAATATAGGAACAAGGGCCGGGACGGGGGTGGCAGACATGATACACGGAAGCCCTGTAGACCAGGGAACGCCGCCGCGACGAAAGGAGCGGGCGTGCTGTTTTTGGCTTTTGCGGTGGACTCGTTGTCGGGGCGGGTGGCGGGTTTGCTGCGCCAACGGTGGGAGAGGAGTGGGTATGCGACAATTTTTGCGAATCGCTCGGGGTCAGCGGGCATCGTCGGTCATCTGGTGTGTCCCCCCCCCCTGATGGGAGAGATGACATCACAGGCTGCTGCGGCAGGAAAGTCGGGTACCTGCTTGGCCTGCATGCTGCAAGCTGCATGCTGCATGCTGCATGCTGCGTCGGATTCTTGGATTGCGGTGCAGGGCGCAGCACACCTATCAAGATGTTGTAAGCGCCAACGTGCACGTTGCGCGCAATGGGTACCGCTGTCCGGGATCGCGACAGGGGGGAGCGGCGTTTCTGCGGACCACGCAAGACGCGCCCATGTCGTCGTGGAGGTTGGTTAGGCTTTGGGGGGACAGGGTTTGTGAAGTCAACGAGGAGCAGACGGACAGGAAGAATGCAAGTGGTGTACGATGTACATGGTTCATTGCACGTATTAGAAGTTAACCACTACCTACTACCGGTAATCCTTGCCAAAACAAAACTTTTTTTTTGTGTCGTAACATCATAACCTTCGTGTCCATCGGTTGGCCAGGGGCGCTCTGGACGGTAGGGAACCTAGCCTTCAAAGGGCATGGCAACGGTGCGCGCCTTCAGAGGACTGGAGCCATCCCCAATGCATGCCAGCTTCGCTGACCTGATCTGGCCGATGACACAGGTACCGGGCGCGGCGGTGGTGTTGAACGGTCCAATGGTGGAGTCGGGCTGAGAGCCGCACGAGTCTGACTCCTTCCAGACCATCAGCATGATCTGCTGGCTGGATCGGCAGAAGAACCCTCCATTCAGCGTCGAGGCGACGGTGAAGGATTTGCCGGGCGCCGTGTTGATCTTGGTGCAGTCGCCGTTGGGCAAACTGACGACGGGCGCGATGGAAGCGGCGGCTTCGCAGTTTTCTCCCGAGAACTGGGTGATGTCGACCCCCAGCGTCGCGGCAGAGAGGGCCGGTTGGAGGGTGAGGGCAAGGCCAAGAAGAGCCTGGAGGGGTCAGTTCGGCATCCGAGTCGTTGGGGGCATTCTGGTCTTACCTTGGCGAGGGTGGTTGGACGAACCATGGTGCGATGTGCGATGGGGCGATGGGGAAGTTGGTGCTGGAGGCTCTCCGTCGACGAGGCGTCGGAGTCGGAGAGGTACGATGGTGTTGCGTCTACGGTGCGGTGGACGGGTGGAGGCGGAGAGTGGCTTGACAGGCGGGATTGCGAGCTGATCGGACGAGGGGAAG
>Ga0182210_1000276_pt1 | contig 12037 bp, 11 predicted proteins | sample G5R1MG_19_FD_129670 | JGI IMG/M metagenome (GOLD analysis project Ga0182210, IMG submission 129670) | Switchgrass phyllosphere microbial communities from Michigan, USA - G5R1_MAIN_03OCT2016_LD1 MG | ecosystem: Host-associated > Plants > Phyllosphere > Phylloplane/Leaf | place: USA: Michigan... | reverse complement strand
GAGCCCGCTGCTGTGCGCTTGCGGCCCCCCCGGCATGACAGACGTCGTCTCCACCCTCTGTCCCTACTGCGACCTACCTCCGACGACGCCTACTACTCGTGCCTGCTGTACTACTGTACATAGAATCCAGCTGGATTGAGTGCCTGCCTGCCTGCGGCCGGTGGATTCTGCACCGCTCGCGCCCCGCTCTCATTGGCGGTTGTTCGCCCGCCATCGCACACAACCTCACCCTCCTTACTAGCGGGCAGCCGACAACCCCGCTGCTTGCGACCGACCGACCGACCCTCGTGCCAGGACCTCTGCCCTCTCTGCCCGGCCCGCCTGGCAAGACAGCACGACGGCATGCCCCCGGAAGTCGCTGGACGGCCACTGCTGCCCCAGACGGCGCCCATGCAGAGCTTCACCTTTGCGCCGCCCACCCTGGCGCCGCGCGAGAACCAGCGCAGTGAGTGCCTGTTTGCGCTGCGCTCCGCCGAGGCCCCCACCCGGCTAACCGACGATGCCTCGCAGACTATGTCTTTGTCGACGAGCACAACAGACACAAGCGTCTGAAAGGTACTGTCATGGCCGTGTGCTGTGCGTCCCCGACCGCCATTGCTAATCGCCCGCAGTCATGAGAGCGTGCGAAGGCTGTCGGAGGCGCAAGATCAAATGTGACGCTGCCACGACCAACGCATGGCCTTGCGCCGCCTGCATCCGCCTCAAGCTCAACTGCGTGCCACCGACCGTTAGCTACGACAAGGAGTTCGATGCATCGCACACCTTCGACCTGGAACCCAAGCCTCTGGAGTATGCCTCGGACGAGCCGGCCCAGCATGACCCTCAGCCTCATGCCATGGTGCCCTACGCAATCCCCCCCCAAATTGCCCCGTCGCTGCCGTCCCCCGCCTCGGCCATGTATCAGCCGTCGCCTTATGTAGACCACCCGTCCCAGGAAACGGCCCACTACCCGCCCATGTCGCACGCCCCGGTGGTGCCGCAGGCCATAGCCTACCCACCGCAACAACCGCCATACTCACATTCTTCAGCACCTCCCCCTGTCATGACCATGACCCCGCCCGAATCCGAGCCCACCTGGCGCAACGACTCGGTATCGAACCTCTCCGATGCGCTAGGCGAGCTCAAGATCGATCACACTGCCATCGGTAAGCAATCTTTGTCGGGTGTGCCAAAGAAAGCATCACTAATCAAAACAGCGCCATACATTACGAATATGAAGAAGACACTCGCCGAGACTCCAGCACAAGAGGAGTTTGAAGTGCAACTCCCTCCATCCGTCAATATGGACCACACCATACGAATCCCTCCCGAGATGATGCCCTCGGAAGATGGCGCTTTGCACTATTTCGAGTACTTCTTCACCAATGTTCACCCCTACTGTCCCGTCATCAACAAGGCCTACTTCTACCAACAATGGCGAAATGCGCGCGATTCCATCTCACCACTGATGCTAGAAGCCATCTTTGCCTGCGCTACGCTGATGCTCGGTGATGTCGAAGAAGGCAGCAAGTGGTTAGCGCTGGCAGCCAGTTAGTCTCTCCCGATTCACCCGTCGTTCCTGTTAACCAACGCTTCCCAGAACACGAGGAGAGTTTCAAGGATGTGTCGCGCCTTAGCACCATGCAAGCGATGGTGCTTCTTCTCAAGGCCCGCGAGGCCTCACCAAAGCGAGGCTACTTTTGGCGCTCATGGATGGCAACCGTTGGCCTCGTCGCCATGGCAAAAGATCTAGAACTGCATGAGCATTATGACACCCACAAAATGGGCAAGCCATGCGGATCCCCGCCGTACGACTGTGTAGCCAAGACGAGAGTTTGGCAGATGTGCTTAATCTTCGAGGCCATGATTGGTGGCCCGCAGGGTGAGTGGTTTCCAAAGCACTGAGAGACGTACACTCACATGCCGACACAGGCCGATATGACTTTGGTGTCGACCCAGACACAGTCGACTGCGAGATGCCGAGACCCAACGCAGGACAGGACCCCGCCGAGTTCCAGGTTGCACGTCAGTTCAACCAGTATACCCGCGTGGCAAAGAACGTCTACGGATCGGCACTCTTGTTCGGGCGGTTGAGAAAGAAGACACCAGACTGGGCATTAGATCCAGCTTTTGTTGGCCACAATGCGGACTTCTCACGCTGGCTTCGGGAGGTTCCTGAAGACATGCAGATTGTGTATCCCCAAGACGGGAGTGCACCCTGGATACCTTCCCATCAGATTGCCAACTTGCACAGCTATCATTGTCTGTCCATTGTCATGCATTTCCGGCCGCAACTCCATGCGGTGTCGGACTGTTACGATGGCATATGGAAACAGCACATGTTGACCTGTTACTCGGCCGCGAAGAACCTCTGCAAACTACAGGAAGCAATCTTGAAAACATATGGAATGCCAGGCCTGTTATGCATGGTCAGAGGCATTAGCTTCCACATCTATGCCATCTTGACATGCACCATGTTGCACTTGGTACGTTAACGCCGCCGAGTATAGCCCACTGTCACAATAGGCTAACCAAATAGGTTGCCATTACATGCCCTGATCCTGATATCCACAGCGAAGCGAGGGAATTCTTTGTACGCCATATGCGCATTCTGGAAACCTGTGCTCCTTCATTCCCGATGCCCGAGATGCAACAGCAAGTCAACAATCTCCGTCAAGCCTTTTCCGCCGACGTCTCCAAGGCATTCGAGTTGAAGCCCTCGTTCCCATTTGGAAGCCCTCAGGTAGCGCCTCAATCAAGTCCACTGAGCAATCACGGTTCTTACCGACCTCGTCATCCGAGTCATCCTTCACCACTGGAACAACCAGGTCAGATCAACTGCTTTGCCTATCCCATTACCCCACCGATTTCAGCATCCGGCCATGAATCCAAGACTGACTCTCCCGTAGCTCAGTCTCTGGTCATGATGGCGTCTGGTCAACGCACACTCCCGTCGGGCTCCGGTATACAAATGCCTGAAAATGTGCAATGGAACCCCCAGCGAATTTTTGAGTAAGTTTGAAAGCATGGATTGTTCCTTTGCCTCACTGACATTCAATATAGTCAATGGAACGTAGCATTTGGTACGCCGCCCCCCACCAGCGCGTCCTCACAGTCGTCTCCGCCGCTAAGACCCCATCCTTCAGGGAACAATTACGATGTACGACCCACCCAAGATACCACACAGTCCACCTATCAATTACCAAACGTCTCTCCCCAATCAAACAGTATGCATGGAACACCGAGTCAAATGCCTGCATCAGCCTATGCAACTCCAAATACTTCCTATGTTACCCCTACTATGTGGCAGGAAGTAGTGGCCAGCTCGTTCGGGGACGGTATGAAGCGAAGATGGGACCAAGGAACCCCCTCCATGGTGGATCAGTCGATGTACAAACGGGCGCGTTGAGATTCCAAGCACGCCATTTGCATTTTTCGGTCTCCGATGGAGTTGAATCAATTCCTGCCTGATTTCCCCATCAGGAAGCCATGGCGACAGGGCGGGAGGAGGCAATTTAGTTGCTCCACTTTGCGAAGTCGACGATATCTTCCGGTCACATATCCCATGCCATCTGCGACTACTGCTTCGAGTAGATTGAGGCACAGTGGTGGAGAGATGCGGAGAGATGCCAAGAACGCGCAGGCTGCCGTATGCGCACTGCATCTGTCCTCTATGGGTCGTCCAAAGGTTTCTACCAGGGAGCATCACATCATCCATGGCGCTCACATAGGGCGGCGTATGGATTACTCCGCTATTCCACGAATGTCTCGGTCGTTTGGAATCTATGGCCCAGAAAGATTGGCCACCAACAGTGCGTGGCGCGGCAACGAGAAGCGCACCTAATTCCACTTTCACGACAACATGCACTAATAAGCAAATGGCATCAGCCCGGCTGTGGGTCATGACCGTCGAAATCATTTCGCATGGTTCCTCACGACTGCTACGACTGGTCAAGTACATGGTCTACAAATTAATTGCAGATTAACCTGTCTTCGGATGACCTTCCTGTTCCGTCGATGCGGCACACTATGCAGGGCACTGTATGTAGGTAGCATGCCTTCGGCTAAAGTTTCACCACGTTCTGTTAGCACTTGCATCGAACGTATGCAGGACCTGAACCTGTCGAAATCCCAAATCTAAAAAGCACACGCACATGGATGATACGCCCCCCAAACTCGGGCCGGATATTAGGGAGGGTAGTACGTACATACCTACATCTTGACGAGGCGGCCGATCCGGCCGATCATGTCACGCCGTGTCTACCTACCTAGGTAGTACCTAGACGCTTCTCTGTGTTATAACAATAGCTATGGACGTACACCGAATAAAATCATACCTTGTATACATAACAGGTGTTCTCTTTGCTGTCCCGTAACGATCAGGCAACGGAATCAATCCAACTTGTTGCTTTTGGCGCCAACCCCTACCATAGAATTCACTAGCCAGGCTAGCATTGCACGAATCGACTTATCTCTCTCTCTCTCTCTCTCTCTCTCTCTCTCTCTTTATCGCAGCACAGACAGGGTAGATGCTGTGCACTTCATCTAAGGCCAACAAAACAATCCATCCGGGAGACACACGTCACATCATGTCACGTCATGTGATAGCAAGTGGCCAGGTTCCTCGGCCTCATCGTGCCACACACCAAGGACCAAGTCAGCAACGTCCCCACAAGGCGCACTTTTACCCCAGACGCAAAACTAGGTACTCTACTATGTATGTACATAGTACTTTTCTTTATGCTTTCCTCCCCTGACCGTTTACCCACCTAGCAGTCAGCGGTACAGAAAACCGCCCCCTCCTCCCGCGCCCCCCCTTTTTTCCCCAACACGTTCCCGGCTGATACATAGTACATATGTCCCCGGCAAGCAGCTCGGCGCAACCTGTCCCGTCCCCGTCAACAAGCCTTTTTCTTTTTCTTTTTCCCTCCTTTCCGTGGCATGGGGATACTACCTACCCTCCCTGCTCCCTGCCTACCCCTCGTCATCGCACCGCAACTCGCCTCGCCCGCATGTCCCATGTGATATATTCCATGGTACCCGGCTATAGAGCCATGTCCATGGCGAAACTGCGCACAGACAGACGGGCGAGTGGGTGCTGAGTGAGTGAGTGAGGGGGGGTTTGGGGTTTGGGGTTTGTCTATCCATCTATGCCTAATGCGTCGTCGTTGTCGTCTTGGTCGTCGGGGCGCCTGTCTGCTTTGCCTCAGCGCGTGCGTTGCCGAGCAGGGAAACGCATCCGGCGGACTTGCGCGGAGAGACCAGGCGTTGGGGCGTGGGGGGAATGGGCGGCTGCGTGTATGTCATAGTTGGGTAGTGGGCATGCACAATGACACAACATAGTACATGCCAAGCTACCATCCCTGTCATTATTCATCGCGTTAGTATTCACCCCCTTTTTTTTTCCTCAGGTGTCCGTTGGATAAAGTTTCTTTGGCACTTGGCTTTTTATTTTCCCTGGGGAGGCAAAGCGGCCCTGTTGCTTGATTGAAAGGCGGATAGGCGTTTTTGTCTAGAGCGGGCGACAAGGTCGTCATGGTCAGGAGCAAGGTTCTATGGTTGACCAACAAGCACGCCAAAAGACGTGGCAAGCAAGACTCTTACTACCTACACGTACAACGCACTCGTCACGGGTTGATTCCGCGGTAGGATACCACGATCCATAGCAACCCAGCACAACACGATTGGCATATGCCGTTCCCACGTAGACATACACAAGACACAGACACAATCTCTACACGCCCTCTTCGCCACCCTCGCCCCATCGACAGAGCCCATTCTTCTTCTTCTCCGCCGCCCACCTCTCGCACCACGTCTTCATCTTCTCCCTACTCTTCGCGCTGCCCACGTTGACCGTCGGGATAATCTTGTCGATGCGCAGTGCGCAGCAAAACAGGGTGAGCTCGCGGAAGCTGCTGTGTTCACTGTACGGCACACCAAAACAGCTCGCGCGACGGGTGCTGCCTCGCTGCGGCGCTAGGTCCCTCATGGAGAACGAGCTCTTCCAGCTCGGAGAGTGCAGCACGGTTTGCACGGCGGGAGACTCGGTGAAGCGGCTGGTGGGTGGACGGTAGTTCCAGCCGGAGGGCCGGAAACCGACGGCACGGGAAAACGTGTCGGCGTAGTCGCCTAGGTAGTCGTCGAGCGTATCAGCGCGCATTTCAAAAAGCGGCGTCATGTGGACTTGTGCACCTCGTGGATCGGTTGTCAAGAGTGCCTCGAGTTCTGCGTCTTCGAGTGCCTTGCAGATGCGCTGCTTGTTTGCAGGTGCATAAATCTTGCTGTTGAGGGCCTTTGCAATACCCACACAAATCCTCTCTTTGCCAATACTATATGTGCCCACGATGACGAGGAGCCGGCCTCGTTGCGGGCTCTTCCATTCATCTGGACTTTCTGCGTTGGAATCCTTGCGAACAAACCTGGCTATGCCTTGAGCCGCACGTTCTCGCTTCATTTGCTCCCATCCGTCCGTCTCATCTGCGCGTACTTTGTTGAGGCTAACGCACATGTCTACGCAGGCCTGTACGACTTGTTGTTGGGGCGGGAAGGCGTATTTTGGGTCGAGATACGTCGTGTCGAGATAGCAAGCGTCAAGCTTCTGCTGTCGGTTCTGGCCGCTGATCGCGTCGAGTACGTCGGGCTTCAGAAGTGGGTGTTCAATGTGAGCCCGACAAGCTCGAAAATCTCCGCAGTGTAGCACGCGCTGCAGTTTCGCCACCTTCCCCTTACCAATTTCCTTTTCGAACAAAAACAATGAACTGCCAGGGCAATGGTTGGCCGAGATCATCGTGACATGTACTCCCTGTGTGCCAGGCACCTCGGTCTTCTCTTCAAACTGCAAATCTACCACCCATTTTGGATCGACTCGGAGTTGCTGCCGAACAAGGTTTCCAGTGACTTTACTGCAATATATCGGACCGTGCGCCCACGACGCTGTGAGCCCAATATAGTGATCACTGTGAAAATGGCTAAGAAAGTACGCCTTCTGACCTTGGATTGCGCCATAACGAAAGGCGTCAACGGCAATGAAAAACCCTGGCATGATCTTGTAGAAGGGGCAGGTACGTTGGAAAGCTGGCTTTCTTCGCGACGCATTATTCTCGGCTGCGGCCGAAGCCCAAGCTGCATCCTCTGCGTGTCCCGCCATCAGCTTGGAAAAGGCAGAGCTAGGCTCGCTGCTGGGTGTTGCTAGTGGAAATGGATGTACTTGTGCTGGTTTAGCAGGTCTGATCGGGCGTTTGAAGGCTCTGCTGGTAGTTGTGGGTGTGCTTTCGCGTTCAGGTTTGATAGGGGGTATGGGAAGGGGGTTTCCATCCAAGCAGGCGTTAACATGGGCTGATATCTCTTGCTCCGAAAGACCAGGGAGAGCAGTACTACATATAGGGCACGAAGGCGCATCGTCAGCATCTTCCGCTGGCTTCTTGCGCATACCTGCATCGTTTTGGGGGCCGAGAAGTAATGTGGGCGCATGGAAATCATCAGGGTCGTCCTCGAAGCCGGCCTCTTGCATCTCCAGATCCCTCTGAGACTTCATCCATCGTCGCTCGTCATACTCCTCGCCTTCGAGCAGGTCCTCATCTTCCAGGTCCTGATATTCATCAAACTCCTCGTTACTGAACTGCGACTTTTGTACAGAATTTAGTAGAGGAGATGCGTGGTCGATGGGGGACTGGGTCGTGTCTGCAATAGTTGGCTCAGTCTTGACTTCTGGTGTGTCCTCGCAAAGTTTGCTGATAGGTAAGGACCGTACCTGGACCATTGAGTCTGCGGGTTCCTCGTCGTCTGAGTCCGAGTCGTCCATGAAAGGCCCAGATTTTGTTCGCAGTCGCGAAACATGCTTATGACCTTCCAGAGCCGTTGGAATGTGGAGAGTATGGCTATCCTCTGGTGTTGGGGGACGCAAAGAATGATTCGACAGAGCATCCATGGTATCTTCATTGATCTTTCTCTTCTTGTGGCTACCGATGTCTTCATTGTAGCGATCCTCGCCATGATCTACAGTGACGGCACCCGGGCTGGTCTCGTCACTCCAAGCAACATGCTCTGCAGTCTCGTCTAATAGAGAGGTTGGATCTGTACCTCGCTCCTGCAGGAATATTCGGTTGTTAATATCCTCTGCCTTCTTGAAGAAGGCCATGATGTTGCCATTTGCTGGTCCTTGTGGTTTATGCTTCCGGCCATTGTTTGCAGGCGACTTCTTGGCCCAGTCGAATGAAACCAGAGTAGTCTGTATCTCCTTCTTCTTCTTGTTCTTGACAGGCAGCGTGGTCGCACTGGTCTTCGATGTGGGCTTTGGCGTGGCGGCTTCGGCTGCCATGTCCGTAAGGCGTGGGGGAGCGTGGGGTGGCGAGGGAGCGCGGCCGATCGAAGGTGCAACTCGCAACGTGTCAGGCAAAGAGCGGTTTTCCCTGGGGTTTCTAAACATTGAGGAGGGCCGCCTCAGGAGTCGGGTAGGGTCGTGTGGGGGTCACATTTCCATGCCTGTGGCGAATAACTTCGTGCACGTCGCGCTAAGTGGGACGCGTAGTCACGTGAACCTTTGATCCCCAAGGCGTTGGCGGCCAATGCCTGACTGGGCTAATCCAAGGGCATAAGACATGGTCTCTTTCACAAAATCCGAGTAGTACACAGCCTCTTCAAAAGCCCAAATTGATACAATCTTGTCACCTCCTATCCTACTATGTACATTGGCGGTCCAGAGGCGCGAATCTACCTCTAGTCCCTCGTGGTACTATATGTAATACGTGAAAAATTAACTCGATGAAAAAGCTGTCGAAAGTAACAATCATCGTAGCATAGGCATGTATGATGCTCACCACTTATCAGAGGGCTGTCAACCGTGTGAGTACTCACTGGTTTGCATCACACGTTTATCAGCTACGGCTTACGCGCTACCATTCCATTATTAGTATCTGGATCATCTATTCCATGCGGCCCCAAAATGCTGGACAGAGGCTGAAGTAACGCTCAAAGCAATGGACCTACAGTCATGATCGCAGTACTCGTGCTAGGCTTGCTTGATCTGAGACGACCATATGCTTAGGCGGACACCAGAGATTACGCCGGTGTGATTTGCTGATTGGGGATCAGTACGAGCGAGAGGCGTATGGGCAGAGTATTGCCTTCATGTGTAATATAGTATCTGCAAATGGACAGGAGTCACTTGGTTGGACCGACGATCCGGATGCCATACTTATGCAAAGCGTAGCGTTGTGCAAAACAACACAACATGTCAAATAACATGCATATGCAAGTCAAGTCGGGTAGAATAACCGTTTGCGCAGGCTCGGCACAGCTCGATTGATGCCCGGCACGCCCGGACGTGGTCTGTCGTTCCGGATTCCCCTATTTTACAGCATTAGCAACACGGAGGCAAACCAGGTATCCCCAATACGTATTGTGATTGGGCAACGAAATTTAGCCATGTTGGGTTGGAGCAGAACAGAACCAGCTACTTACGTGCGGCTTGTCCGTAGAGTGTTGGCCAGACGCAGTTTTCCAAGCTCCTGGCTTTATACCAGTATGAGCACATACCCACAGGTGCAACTGAGCCCAACTGTCTCTTAACTCGTCAAAGTACTCAGGAAAAGTAAGTACCGCTGTGTTAGTACATACCAGGACGCGCCTTCAAGGAATATGGGCGATAGCAGAGGGCATCGCTCCTCGAGGCCCATGGTAACAGCTAATTCCATAGCGTCTAGTGGGACGGGACTGCTCTTCATTGTAATGTGTGGCCTATCGGAAGGCCAGATCTGTGTTGAGCATTCCTAGACAACTCGTGCCGAAAACACAGCTTGTCCGAATGCTTCAAACCGCAGAAGCCTTCAGCCGTCCACAGAGATAGTCTAGCCCGCCACATGTAGCATCTAGAGCAAGTTATAAAGTATGGAAGGGATGTCCCTTCAATTGCGAGTGTTATTCGAGGGTTAAGCAGGAATAGCGCGTCGTGGCAGACATTGTTGTGCGCGGTTGTGCGGGCTAGGCAAGGGGCGCGGCCCGAGCAACAACGCATTGGTACTAGAACTTGTTGCGAGCAGCAAATGAGGCCAGAATTGATAGCGGATGGCGTGTCGTATTGATGTGGTTGCTCGATAGCGTGGCTAGGGGAGTACCGGGAACTCAAGAGAGCTGCAGCCTGTCGTGGATCGGACAAGAATTTAGGAATGGAAGAGTTCATCGATATGCGAGCCTCTTGCTCAGGCCCTCAAGCCCATGGCTCACTCCTGCCGACAGGGCACAGGGTCACAGTGAGGCATGGAGGCGTGACACGGGCCGCCGTCGAAGAATCGGTGACAGTCCACCGGCTTGGCGGGCTTGCATCCAGTCTGTGCAGCGCAGCCTCGTGAGACAATCGCGTGGGTTGTTTTTTGCAGGCATGGCACCTGTAAGCTCAAAAATGGAGCGGGAGACTTCCCCAATCTTCATGGCCTGTAACGTAGCTGCGATACGTGCAGCTTAGAGAGAAGGGAATCCATGTTGTCTAATGATTCTAGGGATGCATAGCGCTATGCCCTTGGGTGATCGAGTGGATGTCAAGGCGCGTTTGCGGCGGGCGGCGTTTGCCCACTTTTATGTGCGAAGTTAGCCGTCACGTCACGTCTCATCACGTCTCTCGTCTCGTCTCGTCTCGTCGCCTCACAGACGGGACCACCCACACCACGGCCTTTGGATACTGTGGGGGGACGAAGAGAAGCCAATCCTTTCGAGTCCGCGTCCCCTTTGGATGGACGGTGCGCATCGATGACGACCGGACTGGCGAGTTCCCTTTCCAGTATGCAGCTACAACCATGTTGCAGATCGACGGACTGCGTTTACATGATTAAGCATGTATGGGGGGGGATACCTCCTCTGGACGACCCTGTTGGCCCTCAAGTCTCTGCGGACTTGTGTCCTCTTTGCCTTCTTGGACGGGGCTCACCCATCCGCATCGAGATTCGGTCCGTGGGCCATGCATTGTAGGACGTCGACAGCCTGAGTGGTCGGAACTTGAGGCCCGATATATAACTCTTTCCTTCCTTCTTGCGTGTTCTTTTTTACCTTGTGGCAACTCCCGGTACTGATAGTGCTAGTGCTGACAGTGTTGAAGGGAGCGAGAGAACGAACCGATTTTCTTATTCAACGTACTCGAAACGATTGTCTCAGCATTGCGCTCGTCCACAAATATTGCAAGTTTGACTGAATTCGAAGCATCCGGTCCGCTTCGGCAGATAGAGGAAGCATCGACTGGTACCGTATTTCCGTCCGTAAGCGACTGAAGAGCTCGAGGGTGAATGATATCATGGACGCAAATAGGCCCCGGACCATGTCTTTCCATCACCTCAACAGTACCCAAAAGCAATCTTGGGACTGGTGCGTGGATGGTGGCGGCGAAGATTGGCTGAGTCCCCCATTGCTCCCGAGGTCCGACTTGGAAGAAGTGCGTCAAGACTTGGGCCAGCATACAATGTATTCTGGATCCGAAACCCTTTGCCAGTACATGGTTGATGGTCTATATCCATATCTCGACGATCATGTGTATCATAATGAGACACAAGCGCCAGGTATGGTAGGGCATCCATTCGAGAGCCACCACTGTACTCCTTGGCGTCCAGGTATGGGTATGTGGTCCGAAACAGTATCTTCAGAGTTCCCTCTGTCGCCGGGGAATAGCCAAGGTGTACAGCAGTGCGTTCGTCCTTCACTGGCGTCTCGTTCCGTGTTGCTGAGTCGGGCTAGGTTGCGCGACCCGTGTGCTGGCTGTCAGTACACGCATGCCGGGCAGCCATGGCCGACGTCGAATGACGGGTATGTGGTCTATGCCTCAAGGTTCGTTACGGATTGCTACTAACGTACGCGTAAGTGATGCTGCCGCCTTTCCGATGCTGCGGGAAATGAGTGGTGTGCATCCACCTCTGCCGGAGGTTGGCCGAAATACGCTTCATCCTACCGGAGCAAAACCAGCACTCGACGCAGCGTGCAGCATCCAGTGTCCCCATGGCTGTGGCACACGCCTGACGGGTGCACATGCCCTGGGCAATCTCACTCGACACTTGAAGTCCCGAGCTTGTGCAGGCTCTGG
>Ga0182210_1000275_pt1 | contig 12092 bp, 8 predicted proteins | sample G5R1MG_19_FD_129670 | JGI IMG/M metagenome (GOLD analysis project Ga0182210, IMG submission 129670) | Switchgrass phyllosphere microbial communities from Michigan, USA - G5R1_MAIN_03OCT2016_LD1 MG | ecosystem: Host-associated > Plants > Phyllosphere > Phylloplane/Leaf | place: USA: Michigan... | reverse complement strand
GATGGGCGACATCAAGATCCCCAAGGAGGCGATCAGCCGCCAGATCGCCGATTCGGTCGACCTGATCATCCAGATCAAGCGCCTGCGCGACGGCAGCCGCCGCGTCACCAACATCACCGAGGTGATCGGGATGGAGGGCCCGGTGATCGTGACGCAGGAATTGTTCAAGTTCGAATATCTCGACGAGAGCGCCGACGGCAAGATCATCGGCGAATATCGCGCGATGGGCCTGCGCCCCTACACGCTTGAAAAGGCCAAGCAGTTCGGGTTCGACCAGGCCTATCTGGAGGCCTGCCTGTAAGGCGATCGCGGGCTTCGGGGCGGCCGCGACGAACCGCCTTAAAGTTTGCGATCGGCGTGCGGTCGCAACCATCCGCTAACGCTCCGGCCGCTATGATCCGGCCATGGACCCGACCCCCGAACTTCCCTCCGCAGCCGATGCGCTGACCGCCCCGATCTCCACCACCTTGCTGCTGGGGTTCCGCGACGGAGAGGATCCGGCGGAATGGGGCCGGATCCGCGCCGCTCAGCTCCAGGCCGGTCACGATGTCGCCTTTCTGCTGGTCGGCACCAACCTGCTCGCCACCGCGGTGATCGCGTTCATGTTCGCCGCGCACATCGCGATCCCGATCCTTGCGGTGTGGGCGGTGCTGTCGGTCGCGGTCTCGATCGGGGTGGCGGTGCGCCGCCGCCGTGGCCACATCCGCGCGCACGATCATGCCACCGGGCGCAACCTGCGCGCTTCCGCCAAGGACGGCGCGGCGATGGCGGCCGTCTGGATCGTGCCGATCGTGCTGTTCGACATCAAGGCGGGATCGGGCGGAGCCTATGGTCTGTGGCTTGTCTTGTCGGTGCTGATGACCGCGGCGGCGGTGGCGATGGCGCCGCTGGCGCTCGCGACCCTGCTGTTCCTGGGCATGATCGGGGGCGCGGTGGCGATCCGTCTGATCCTGGTCGGCGAGTTCGCGGTTGCGGGTGCGACGATGCTGTTCGTCGGGCTGCTCGCGCTCGCCTGTATCGGCCGCGCGCGCGCGATGGTGCAGGTCCGCGCCGGCCAGATCGCGCTGGAGGAGCGCAACCAGACCGTATCGATGCTGCTGCGCGAATTCGAGGAGAACACCGCCGACTGGCTGTGGGAGACCGACAGCGCACGCCGCATCGTCCGCGCCAATCCACGCTTCGCGCAGGCCTGCGGGCTCGACGTCGTGTCGATCAACGGGCGCCCGCTGCTCGCGGTGCTGGCCGGCCCGACCTGGGAGGACGGCAATTTCGCCGCCGGGCTGCGCACGCTCGCCGACAAACTGAAGATGCGCGAATCGTTCCGCGATTTGCGTCTGCCGGTCCATGTCGATGCCGAGGAGCGGTGGTGGGAGCTGTCCGCCAGCCCGCGCTTCGACGATCGCGGCGGGTTCTGCGGCTTTCGCGGGGTTGGCTCCGACGTGACCGAGCAGCGCGCCTCGGCCGACCGGATCGCGCGGATGGCGCGCTACGACACGCTGACCGGGCTGCCTAACCGGCTGATGATCAACGAGACGCTGGCGCGCGCGATGCAGGAAGCCGCCGGCTGGAACGGCCGCTGCGCGTTCATGATGATCGACCTCGACCGGTTCAAGGCGGTCAACGACACGCTGGGCCATCCGATCGGCGACCGCCTGCTGTCGCGCGTGTCCGAACGGCTGGCCCAGTTGATGAACGCCGAGACGACGTGCGGCCGGCTGGGCGGGGACGAGTTCGCGGTCGTCGTGCGCGGCGTCACCGACACCGCCGCGGTCGAGCGGCTGGCGCACCGGATCATCGAGACGCTGTCGCGCCCTTACGAGGTCGATCAGCACACACTGCACGTCGGCGCATCGGTGGGTCTGGCGATCGGGCCGCGCGACGGGCGCACCGCGGAGATGCTGATCCGATCCGCCGATCTGGCGCTCTACAAGGCCAAGGATGCCGGTCGCGGCGTCTATCACGCCTATGAGCCCGCGCTGCACAGCCAGGCCGAGGAGCGCCGCGTGCTGGAAATGGCGCTGCGCGAGGCGGTCGCCAATGGCGAGATGCACCTCGCCTATCAGCCGGTGGTCGACGCGCGGTCGGGCAGCTTGCGCGGGTTCGAGGCGCTGCTGCGCTGGACCCACCCCAAGCTGGGCTCGATCCCGCCGTCGAAGTTCATCCCGCTCGCCGAAGAAGCGCGGCTGATCGCGCCGATCGGCGAATGGGTGATGCGCACCGCGTGCGAGGAAGCCGCTCGTTGGCCGGGGCAGCTGCGGATCGCGGTCAACGTCTCGCCCGATCAGCTGCTGACACCCAATTTCCTGTCGGTGGTCACGTCTTCGCTGGCGCAGAGCGGCCTGCCGCCCGAGCGGCTCGAACTCGAGGTCACCGAAAGCGTGTTCATGCACGAGGGCAGCGGCGCGACCAAGGTGCTGGAGCGCGTGCTCGACCTCGGCGTCAGGCTCAGCCTCGACGATTTCGGGACCGGCTATTCATCGCTCGGCTATCTCAGCCGCACGCGTTTCTCGTCGATCAAGATAGACCGCAGCTTCGTCACCGCCGCGTCGCGCGGCGAACGCGAGGCAGTGGCGATCATCCGCGCCGTCGTGGCGCTCGCGGTCAGCCTCGACATGGCGACCACCGCCGAGGGCGTCGAGAGCGAGAGCGAACACCGGATGGTGCAGGACCTGGGCTGCACCAAGGTCCAGGGCTATTATTTCGGGCGGCCGTTGCCGGTCGAGGAAGCGCGGTTGCTGGTCGGGGTTCAGCGCGAGGCGGCGTAGGCGTCTCGCACTCCCCTACCCGTCATGCTGAACTTGTTTCAGCATGACGGTTGAGCGTGGGGGGCGGTCCAGCCCCTACTTCTTCAACGGATCGTGACCCCAATTCATCAGCGAGCGGCGCCACGGCGAATCCTCGACGTCCTTTTCCGGTCCGCCTTGCGCCAGGTGGCGGTGGACGTAGCCGGCGACCTTCTTCATGTGCTTGTAGTCGTCCTCGGTCAGGTCGCCCTTCTTCTTACGCTTGATCGCGACGATCTTTTCGCCCTCGTCGTGGCCGACGCCGGTGCCGACCGCCTTGGCCTCGTCGGTCGCCAGCCATTTCTCGAGCGCGGCGGGGGTCATGTTGACTGCCTCGTCGAAAGCCTCGGCGATCTCGTCATGCTCTTTGCTCTGGTCGTCGGCCATGCGCCTCTCCTTTCCCCGGGTAACGCCGCCGCGGGCGGGCAGGTTGCGCGAGCTTATTGACACCGCTGCAAATACGCGCGCAGTCTTGAGCCCCGAGCCGCCCCCGCCAGAGGGGCGCTCCAGAGAGGATCAGAGCCCCATGTCGCCCCTATTCCGTACAGCCGCCGCATCGTCGATCGTGCTGGCCGCCGCGCTTGCGCTGCCTGCCGCCGCGCAGACCAGCGCCGCCGCCACCGCCGCGAGCGAGCCCGTCAACCGCATCGTCGTGTTCGGAGACAGCCTGGCCGATGGCGGCTATTACCTGACGCTCGACCCGCGCATCCCGCGGGACGCAGGCAGCTTCACCACCAACCCCGATCCCGTCGCGCCCGAAGTGATGGCGAGCCGACTGGGTGTCGATCTCCTCCCCTTCTACGGCCAGAACGGCACCAACTATGCCGTTGGCGGCGCGCGGGTCACGGCGGCCAATGCGCTGTCGATCCCGATCACGACGCAGATCGATCGCTTCCTGGCAACCGGGGGCACGTTCGGGTCGCGCGACCTCGTCTACATCCAAGGCGGCGGCAACGATTACTTCGCGTTCCAGGCCGGCGGCAGCACCAACAACGCGATCCTGACGACCGCGGCAAGCCAGCTCGCCGCGCAGGTCGTGCGGGTGCAGGCGGCGGGCGCGAGTCGGATCGTCACGCTGGCGGTGCAGACCGGCGGCGCGGCGGGGCTGGCACTGTTCAACCAGACGTTCGCGGCGGGTCTGCGCGCGGGCAACGTCAACGCGCTCTATTTCGACACCGATCGCCTGTTCAACGAGATCGTCGCCAACGCCGCCAGCTTCGGGATCGGCACGACGCAGACCGGGGTAGCGTGCACCGTCGCCTCGTCGCTCAACTGCAACCGCTCGACGCTGGTCAACGCCACCGCGAACGAGACGTACCTGCTGGCCGACAGCGTCCATCCGGCAGGCATCACCCAGCGCATCCAGGGCCAGGCGATCGCCAGCCTGGTGCAGGCGCCTGAACAGCTCGCTGGCCTCGCCTATGCGGGCCAGGCGAGCTTCCGCGCACAGCGCGACCTGTTCGAGGCGCCGCTCCGCGCAGGCGTCGCGCGCGAGGGACGGCGGCTCGGCTTCTGGGGTCAGGCGGGCTATCGTTACTACGACACCGGCACCAGCAACCAGCGCGTCGGGCTGACCGAGCGTGGGTTCGCCGGGACGGCGGGGCTCGATCTGACCCTCGGCGAACGCTCGGGCATCGGCGTGGTCGGCGGGTATGCGGACGGGCGTGGCGAGTTCGATCTGGGCGCGGGCGACTATCGCGCCAAGAGCTGGACCGCGAGCGGCTATGGCCGGCTCGGCATCGGGCCGTTCCGCCTGCTGGTCGACGGCAGTTACGGCCAGATCGACTATGACCGCATCCGCCGCACCGTGCGGCTGGGGCCGGCATTCCGCGAGCAGCGCGGATCGACCGACGGCGATTACGTCGCGGGCCGCGCGCAGGCGGCGATCGACCTGTTCACCGCGGGCGGCGTCGGCTTCGGCCCCGACGCGGCGGTCCAGTACGACAAGCTGACGATCGACGGCTATGTCGAGAGCCCCGCTGTTTCGACCAGCGTCACCGTCGGTCGCCAGCGGCTCGAAAGCCTGACCGGCCGCATCGGCGCGGTGGCCCGTGCGGTCCCTGGCGGCGCGGTCGGCTTCTTCGCGCGCGCCGGGTACGAGCGCGAGTTCGAGGACGATATCCGCAGCCTGACGATCACCCCGACCGGGGCGCCGATCAGCTTCACCTCGCCGGTGCTGCGCGCCGACCGCAATTATATGAGCTACGCGATGGGGGTCGACGGTCCGATCTTCGGCGGATTCACCGTCCGCGCCGGCGTCGCGGGCGAGGCCTTGCGCGAGAACCGCGACCGGGTGACCGGCTATGCGGGGCTGTCGCTCGCCTTCTGAACGATCGGGGGAGGGCCGGCGCCCTCCCCCGTCCTTCCTCACTCAGTAACCGACCAAGCCGCCATCGTCCTTGGTGATGACGATCGTCGCCGAGCGGGGGCGCGCCGATCCGGTCGCCGCGCCCGTCTGGGTCGCGGGCCAGCTGCTGGTCGGCGCGGCGGCGGTGCCGTTCTCGCCGGGATGCTGGATGTTGACGAACAGCGATCGGCCGTCGGGGGTCGAGTGGATGCCGGTGATCTCGCACTCCTTCGGCCCGACCAGGAAGCGGCGCAGCGTCGTCCCCGGCGCCTTGCCGACGCGGGTCGTCACGCTGCTGGTCGAGCCGCCGAGGGTGTTCGACACCGTGCGGGTGGCGCCGTCGCCGACCGTGCCGGGGATCGCGGCGAGCATCATGCAGTTCGTGACGTCAGTATAGGCGCCATCGTCGGTCTGCAGCCAGAGCAGCGGGGTCGCCTGCCCCGACACGTTGCTCGGCAGGCCGAACCACATCCCGTCGGGCGACGAGAAGTCGTTGCTGTCGTCGAGGCCGGACAGGTTGATGTTCGCGGCGTTCGCGGTCGCGCGCGCCCCGAAGGCGTAGATATCCCAGGTGAAGCCCAGCGCCTCCGAACTGTCGCCGGCCTCGCGCAGGCGGATGACGTGGCCATTGGGATTGCCGCTGTTGCCCGCCGCGCCGTTGGCGCGCGTGTCGGTATAGGCGCGCGGGTTGGGCGCGTCGGCGGTGGCCGCGGTGCGCGACGAATTGTTGGTGAGGGTCAGGTACATCTCGCCAGTCGCGGGATTGACCGCGGTCCATTCGGGCCGGTCCATCCGCGTCGCGCCGAGCACGTCGGCGGCGATCCGAGTGTTGACGAGGACGTCGGCCTGGTCGGCGAAGGAATAGCTCGCCGACGCGGTCAGCCCGCCCTGCCCGAACACCAGCGGCAGCCAGACGCCCGACCCGTCGGCGTTGAAGCGCGCGACGTAGAGCGTGCCGCTGTCGAGATACTTGTCGCCGACTGCCAGCCGGTCGGTCGCGCTCGCATCCGCCGCCGACCATGCGGCGCTGGAGACGAACTTGTAGCAATATTCGTTCTGCGCATCGTCGCCCATGTAGAAGGCGGGGCGCACGCCGGCGATCGCCCGGCCGATCTGGCAGCCTTCATGGTTCATCCGGCCGAGTGCGGTGCGCTTGCGCGGGGTCGAGGCGGGGTTGAACGGATCGATCTCGACGATCCAGCCCATCGTGAAGGGATCGTGGCTGAAGTCGGTCGTGCCGTCGCCTGTGGTCGCGGTGGCGTTCCAGCGAGTGTAGATCGTGCTGGCGGGATCGGCGGCGACGGTGGTCGCCCAGCGATTGTTGCCGCTGGTGCTGGTGACGCCGTAGCGGGCGAGGCTGGTGACCTCCTTCGCGCGGCCCGCCGCGGTGCGTGCGGCGCTGTCGGTGGAGTCTCGGCGGAAATAGCCGGCCCAATTCTCCTCCGCGGTCAGATAGGTGTTCCACGGCATCGTGCCGTTGGCGCAATTGTTGATCGTGCCGCGCGCGCCCGTGCCGTCGGGCGAGAAGCGGGTGCGCAGCAGCGGGGTACCTCGCGCCGGGCCGTTGATCTGCATCGCCGTGTTGGGAGTGATGCGGCGGTTGAGCGCGGAGGCCTGGACATAGCTCCAGGTGCCGCCGCTCGCGCGGACGACCTCGATCACCGACACGCCGTGCGCCTCGATCTCCTTGATCGACTCCTCTTCGGGACGCGGGCCGCTGCCCGAATTGCGGGTCTGACCGTTTGGATGCATGTAGTTGACCGTGCCCGAGATATTCTCGTGGTTCATCACCAGCAGCCCGCGGATGTTGCTGCTCGGATCGGGCGCGGTGCCGGTCGCCGACAGGCCGAAATAGCTCATCCCGTCGTGATGGTCGCCTGCGCGGGCGCCGAAATTGCCGTCGGTGCCGTTGTTGGCATAGGCCGACACCCCCGCCGCGATCGGATCGCCGGTGCGGTAGAGGACGCCCACCGAATAGCCCGCCGGCACCGCCACGACGTCCGCCAGGCTCTTCGCGACCGCGGTGAAGCCGAGCACCGCCGGGTTGACGGTGACGGTGGTGGTCGCTTCCGACCGGACGCCGTCGGTGCTGGTGCCGGTGAAGGCGAACGTCAGCGTCGTCGGCGTCGTCACCGCGGGGGCGGTGAAGCTGGCGGTCGGGCTGCTCGCGTTCGACAGCACGACACTTGGGCCGCCGGTCTGCGTCCAGCCGGTGCCCGACGCCGTACCGCCGGTGATCGCGCCGGTCAGCGACACCGCACGCCCGCTCGACGTGGTGGCGGCGTTGCCGGCCGACACGGTCACCGCGCGGCGATCGTCATCCTCGTCGCACGCCGACAGCAGCATGCCGCCGAACACCGCCGCGCCCGCCGCCGACAGCCCGCCGAACAGCGTCTGCCGCCGCGAATACCGCTCGGCGACCAGATCGGCGAGGTGCGGATTGCCCGAGCGGTTGGTGTCGACGTCGCCGTCGTGGAACAGGTCGAGCGCGGTGGTGGTGGTCTTCATGGCAGGTCCCCCGGCGGCCACCCTCCCGGGGCCGCGTTACGGGGCATTTGACGTGGCTCGGTTGCAACCGCGCGGCGGATCGGCGTCGGATCGGCGACAGTCCCGCGTCAGGCGTGTGACGGGACGCGCTGCGACACCGCAACCGTTGACCCGCAGCGCCGCAGCCGCTAAGCGCGCTCCCGTGTCCGGCAGGCTATGCCCGTCGGACCCGTCCGAGACAGCAGGTGTCAGGGTTCCTGACTTAATGTCCTGCCGAGACGGGGAAAAGGATCGTACCGGCGCGGATGCGTCGGTCTGCCGTGCGCTATCCGCGTGCTGCTCCCCATGCCCCATCGATGGACTCCCTCGTGAAGAGGGGCCGGTGGCGGGCGACTTCCATCGGTTTGTAACCGGCCGGTTCTTCGGGATCGGCTAACGGGTCCCGCCAAAGCATTGCTTTGATGGATGCCCTTTTGTGGAGAATGGCATGGATCGTGCTCAAAAGGCCGCGGCCGTCGCCGAACTGAACCGCACCTTCTCCGAGGTCGGCGTGGTGGTTGTCACCCGCAATCTCGGCATGACGGTCGCGCAGTCCACGGACTTGCGCAACAAGATGCGGGCAGCCGGCGCGACCTATAAGGTCTCGAAGAACAAGCTTGCCAGGATCGCACTGGACGGCACCGACTACGGTTCGATCGGCGACATGCTGACCGGCCCGATCGGCCTTGCTTCCTCGACCGACCCGGTCGCGGCGGCGAAGGTCGTTTCCGATTTCGCCAAGACGACCGACAAGTTCGAGATCGTCGGCGGCGCAATGGGATCGACCCCTCTCGACATGGCGGGCGTGCAGGCCCTGGCGACGCTTCCGTCGCTCGACGAACTGCGCGCCAAGATCGTCGGCCTCATCGTGGCACCCGCCACGAAGATCGCCACGATCACGCAGGCCCCCGCGGCACAGCTCGCGCGCGTCCTGTCGGCCTATGCGGAGAAGGAAGCCGCCTGACGCCCTTCGTGGCAGGCGATATCTGGTTCTACGACAACATCTTGGGGGCAATAGCCCCGCACTGGAGTGAATATCATGGCAGACCTGAACGCGCTGGTTGACCAGCTGAGCGAGCTGACCGTTCTCGAGGCCGCCGAGCTCTCGAAGCTGCTCGAAGAGAAGTGGGGCGTTTCGGCCGCTGCGGCGGTTGCGGCTCCTGCGGCCGGCGGCGGCGGTGCAGCTGCACCCGCAGCCGAAGAGCAGACCGAGTTCGACGTGATCCTGACCGGCGACGGTGGCAAGAAGATCAACGTCATCAAGGAAGTCCGTGCGATCACCGCGCTCGGCCTGACCGAAGCCAAGGCGCTCGTCGAGGGTGCCCCGAAGGCCGTCAAGGAAGGCGTCAACAAGGACGAGGCCGCCAAGATCAAGGCGCAGCTCGAAGCCGCCGGCGCGACCGTCGAGGTCAAGTAAGGCGAAGCGGCGCTTCGGCGCCGCTAGCCCGGCCGGGCTCGGCAAGCCGAGCTTCGACCCCCGCCTTCGCGGGGGCAGGCTCATGGGGTTTATCCCCATGACGGCCCGACCAGGGATAAGGGGCGGCTCCTAGCGGGGCTGCCCCTTTTCTCGTTTCTGAGGTCGGAGCCGCCACGGTGGCATTCCGCGCGAGCCGTTCGTTAAATCCTCCCCTGCCAGGGGGGAGGTGGCCGGCACAGCCGAACGAAGGGGGGGATGCGGGGCGGACGGCGGGAGTCTCCCCCTCCGTTACCTTCGGTGCCACCTCCCCTGTCGGGGGAGGATCGACGGCCACCGTCGCCCTCCGCCGCGATCCCGTGTAGAGCCCGCCCCGATGATCCGCCTCAACGACCTGAAGCTCCCGCTCCACCATCCCGAGGAGGCGCTGGCCGCGGCGATCCGGCAGCGATTGCGGGTCACCCCGCGCGACATGATCCGCTACACGATCGCGCGGCGCGGCCACGATGCGCGCGACAAGACGGCGATCACGCTGGTCTATGCGGTCGACGTCCAACTGCGCAACGAGGCCGCGGTGCTCGCCAAGTTCCGCCGCGATCGCGACGTCCAGCAGACCCCCGACACGCACTACCGCCATGCGATCACCGCGCCGGCGACGCATGAAGGCCCTCGCCCGGTGGTGATCGGTGCGGGTCCCTGCGGGCTGTTCGCCGCGTTGATCCTGGCGCAGGCCGGCTTCCGCCCGATCATCCTCGATCGCGGCAAGGTGGTGCGCGAGCGGACCAAGGATACCTGGGGACTGTGGCGGCGCGGCGTGCTCGATCCCGAATCGAACGTCCAATATGGCGAGGGCGGCGCGGGCACGTTTTCGGACGGCAAGCTCTACAGCCGGATCAAGGACCCGCGGCATCTCAATCGCAAGGTGCTGACCGAGTTCGTCAAGGCCGGCGCACCCGCCGACATCCTGACCGAGGCCCATCCGCATATCGGCACCTTTCGCCTCGTGACGATGGTGGAGAGCATGCGCGCGTCGATCGAGGCGCTGGGCGGCGAATACCGGTTCTCGACGCGGGTCGACGGGCTCGACATCGCCGCCGACGGGTCGGGTGAGCGGCGGGTGCGGGGGTTGCACCTCAATGGCGGCGGGTATCTGGAGGCGGATCACGTCGTGCTCGCGGTCGGGCACAGCGCGCGCGATACCTTCGCGATGTTGGTCGACGCGGACGTCCATGCCGAGGCCAAGCCGTTCTCGATCGGGGTCAGGATCGAGCATCCGCAATCGTGGATCGACCGCGCGCGCTTCGGCCCACATGCCGGCAACCCGATCCTGGGTGCGGCCGAATATCACATCTCGCACCACTGCGCGAACGGGCGGACGGTCTACAGCTTCTGCATGTGCCCGGGCGGGACGGTCGTCGCCGCGACTTCCAAGGAGTGGCGCGTCGCCACCAACGGGATGAGCCAATATTCGCGCAACGAGCGCAACGCCAATTCGGGCTTCGTCGTCGCGATCGACCCGGCGCGCGACTTTCCGGGCGATCCGCTGGCGGGGATCCGGTTGCAGCGGCACTGGGAGGAGCGCGCGTTCGTCGCCGGCGGCTCGGACTACAAGGCGCCCGCGCAGCGCGTCGGCGACTTCCTGGCGGGACGGCCGTCGACCTCGCTCGGCGCGGTGGAGCCATCGTACAGGCCGGGGGTAACCCCGACCGACCTCGCGCTGTGCCTGCCCGATTTTGCGATCCAGGCGATGCGCGAGGCGATCCCGGTGTTCGGGCGCCAGATCGCCGGATACGACCATCCCGACGTGGTGATGACCGGGGTGGAGACGCGCACCTCCTCCCCCGTCCGCTTCACCCGCGGCGACGACGGGCACAGCCTCAACACCCGCGGGCTGTTTCCGGCGGGCGAGGGCGCGGGCTATGCCGGCGGCATCCTGTCGGCGGCGGTCGACGGCATCCGCACCGCGGAACTGGTGGCGCGCAGTATCGTCGCGGTATGACGCTGGTCCTGTTCAACAAGCCGTTCGGCGTGCTGAGCCAGTTCACCGACCGCGGATCGCCGACGACGCGCGCGACGCTGTCCGATCATGTCGACGTGCCCGGCGTCTATCCGGCGGGCAGGCTCGACCGCGACAGCGAGGGATTGCTGCTGCTGACCGACGACGGCCGGCTGCAGGCGCGCATCGCCGATCCGAAGTTCAAGCTGCCCAAGACCTACCTCGTCCAGGTCGAGGGCGAACCCGACGCCGCCGCGCTCGATGCGCTGCGCCGCGGCGTGACGCTTGCCGACGGACCGACCCGGCCCGCCGAGGTCGAGGCAATCGAGCCCCCTGCCCTGTGGCTGCGCGACCCGCCGATCCGCTACCGGGCAAGCGTCCCCGACCGGTGGCTGCGCCTGACGATCCGCGAGGGGCGCAACCGCCAAGTGCGGCGGATGACCGCGGCGGTGGGATACCCGACGTTGCGCCTCGTCCGGTGGCGGATCGGGGAGTGGAGCGTCGAGGGTTTGGCACCCGGAGCGTGGCGGTTGGGATGATCGCCCGCCCTTGGTCCCGGCGTCATGCTGAACTTGTTTCAGCATCCATGCGGGCGGCCCGACCGCGGACGACGTTCATGGGTGAGGCGGCGCGCATGGATGCTGAAACGAGTTCAGCATGACGGTTTGGGGGGAAGGTATCGCCCGCCGCCGATCGCACCTACATGCGCCGGTAACGGCATCCGAAAAGGCCCAAACCATGACCACCCCGACCTATGGCGACCCCCACGCGCTGCCCCCGTTCGATGCGATCACGCCCGACGCGATCGGTCCCGCACTCGACGCGGCGATCGCCGAGCATGCGGCGGTGGTCGAGCAACTGACCCATGAGCGGCCCGAGACGTTCGAGGCCGCGTGGCTGCCGCTGGAGCGGGCGGACGCGCGGCTCGGCGCGGTATGGTCGGCCGCGGCGCACCTCCACGGCGTCGCCGACACCCCCGACCTGCGCGCTGCCTATGTCGCCGGCCAAGCGCGGCTGACCGAATAT
>Ga0182210_1000273_pt1 | contig 12107 bp, 8 predicted proteins | sample G5R1MG_19_FD_129670 | JGI IMG/M metagenome (GOLD analysis project Ga0182210, IMG submission 129670) | Switchgrass phyllosphere microbial communities from Michigan, USA - G5R1_MAIN_03OCT2016_LD1 MG | ecosystem: Host-associated > Plants > Phyllosphere > Phylloplane/Leaf | place: USA: Michigan... | reverse complement strand
TAGGGAAGTACCAGGCATACATGATGGCGTCGAGACCGTCGTAGAGTTTGTCTTTATCTGGCTTTTGGGCTCCACCAGAGTCGTCGCGGGGCTTTGCGCGAGCGTAGACCTGACCACTGCTCTTGAGGCAATCGTCGAGTTTTAATTCTCTACCATCTTGTCCTTCACTTCATTGCGTTCGGTGAGTTGGAGGTAAAGAGGGAGAGGGCAGGAGAGCTCACTTTGTATTGCCTTGACCGTCAACAGCAGGGAAGGGCACACAGCTGTCGATACTGTATAGAAAGGGCTTGTACGTCCAGAACAAGTCTCCGAGAAGACCAGCAGGGCGAGCTTCAGGTTGGGTTCCAATATCCTTGGTCTGGCTGGCGAGAACACAGGTGGCAGCTACAAAGAGCTGCGCAGCAAGCGTGTGGAATTTAGGCATTGTGCCAACGTGGAGATCCGTGAGCCACTTATGGGCCTAGATAGTGGCATACGATGGGTGGCGACTCTACATAGCTTTATACCTACATCGATACTCTGCGACGCACTAGCAAAAGGTTTTCAAACGGTCGGTCCCACTCGGCCTAGCACGGTACTAGGTGATAATGGCATTAGGTAGTTTCAGAGCGATATATATATATATATAGAAATGACGGGACGTTGCTCGGGTCCAAGCCAAGGCAGTCAGCTCTCTTCTCTCTTGCCAGGTCCATTTGAAGACAGAACAAAACTTGCATAGATGCGTATGCATTCGGGTGCCATTTGACTGTCCGAAGGAGGTAGAGCGAGTAGCTAAGTGAAATTCGTCAGTAGGTAGATATCTCGGTACGTACCGTAGATGTAACACGGTAGAGAACCGCAGGACCGGAAGATTGGTAATGGGGGCGAAATTGCAAGATGACAGGGGGGCGTTGTACTGGGACAAGTATTTGCTATAGAGTAGTTTTTACTAAATAATACAAAGGTAAGTAATGATAAGATTCTACATAACGTACATAGTAGACTAGCTATCGAGTTGCCTATAGATCCACATGCTAAGGGCCAGATATTGGTAGATTCTCTAGGATTCTTCCATCATGATTTTAGCATTACCAAGTATCTATGGCCATGAGTGTTAGTACTTCCTCACAACACTGCTATGCGCGCAGGATTTCCGGCCTCGGCGTAGGTAGGAGAGTCGCCCATCTTCCCACCGGTACCTAGCCTAGATAACTGCCTTGGGCGTACTAGCACTTAGCCGCCGCCGCCGTCCAACCGTCACTTTCCCCATCGCCCGGTCCAAGCTCCCAACGTAGAATCCCCCTGCGCTGCCTAACTACCCCGCCATCACCTCTGCCGCTGGCCGCTGCCTCACTCCCACTTTCTGTCCTTCAACGCCAATAACCCACCCGTCCACCCATCCACACCCGCACATACGAACACGTGCACAATGGTCGAGCGCGCCAACCGCCCCATCGCGCTCAACGCGCCCCAGGCCTCTGCGCCGGGCGCTCAGGTCGACATTGTGGGTCAGGACGGCAGCCAGAAGGTGGTTGCAACGCTTGCGTCTGGCGAGAGCGTCGAGGTGCTGCTGTTTGGCGCTACGGTCACGAGCTGGAAGAGCCATGGCGGCACGACGGAAAATCTGTGGCTTAGCGAGAAGGCCGATCTGACGGGGACGAAGCCTGTACGCGGTGGAGTCCCAGTGGTGTTTCCTGTGTTCGGACCTCCGCCCAAATCCGGCCATGCCACTTCGTCACTTGCGCAACACGGCTTTGCTCGCGGTACGCGGTGGGAGTTTTTGGGCAAGTCGACGGTCGAGGATGCGGCGGACACAGACTCGGTCAAGCTAGACTTTGGCCTGGACCGCCAGGGCCTTAGCGAGGCGTCGCGTACGGCGTGGCCACTGGACTTTGGCCTCGTCTACAGCGTCACGTTGAGCAAGGAGAGCCTGCAGGCGGTCATGACAGTGCGCAACGAGGGCGAGGAGAGCTTTGAGTTTCAGTTCTTGCTGCACACGTACTTCAAGGTTCAGGTAAGCTAGCCCGCTCGTGAGAAGCCCAGCTCGACTAACGCTTCATGATCAGGACATTTCCAAGGTTGCCGTGACGGGCCTCGCCGGCACCGAATACGTTGACAAGGTGCTTGACGCATCTACACACACTCAGAGCAGCAACGAACTCCGATTCACCGGCGAGGTCGACCGCGTATACAAGGACATCAAGCAAGACACGACATCCATCACGGAAGACGGCAAGCCCCGCTTCGACGTGATGCGCGATAACGTCAAGGACACCGTGACGTGGAACCCATGGATTGAAAAGGCAAAGGCCATGGGCGACTTCTCGCCCGACGACGGGTACAAGACAATGGTGTGCGTTGAGATTGGCGCTGTGGACGGGTGGCAGAAGCTGGAGAAGGGCGAGGTGTGGGAGGGGGGTATGCTGGTCAAGAGCCATTTGTAGACCGGGCGTTGTGATGGTTCAGCACGCTTTGCTGGCCATGTCGTATATACCTACACTCCATGTCTACGTAGTCGCTAGCGGCTGTCACAGAAGCGTATTATATCCCGGGCCGATGTGCCCTGTATGGTAAAACCGATTGTGATTCGCGTGCACATCATCCGTATAATACAGTACTTGTCGAATTGGTACCGCTAGTGAGCCACTAGCGTCTCACGCGGGTGAGACATGCAGGCAACCCTCCCCCCACCCAAACACGCCCCCTCTCTCGCTCTCTTCTCGCTGCGGGACCAACAAAGCGACGCTCCCCACGAATGCCATGACAACCGTCTGCAGCCCACGCCACATCACACGGTCATGCTAGCTCAGGCCAGCCCAGGCGAAGCAGGCCGCATTCTCCAGCAGTGCTGCGGCTGCCACGGGTGGGCGCCGGAGTGATTGACTGATTTGCCTGATTGCAAGAGTCTGCGCAGCATGTCGCTGATACCCTTTGCGCCGGCCGAGTCGCGCGAGGTTGTCTTGTATGGCTCCCTCTCCCCTCCCCGTATGCATCGCGCCCTGCTAATCCCGTCCCTCTGCCCAGGCGCCACGGGTCTGCCGTTGTCGTCTACGATGCGCGCTCCCGCCAACTCTCGCTGCGCGACGCCTCGGACGCCACCCATGTCGACGCAACCGCGTGCCCCTACTGCCGCCGCCCCTACCGAGCATCCTCCCCCCACGCCGATGACGCCGCCGCCACCGATGGGCATGCCCACGCGCCCCCGGGTCCGTCGGCCGAGGGCTTTGTCAACCCGGCCTACTTCCAGATGCTGCGCCGGAGCCAGCCGAGCTCTGAACACGGCTCCCGCCCGTCGTCGCCTCACAAACAGCTTACGCCGGCGCCGACCAAGAGTCAGGGCATTTCGGCGCGCGCCTTCAGCCCAAACTACTTCCAGACTTTCTTCGTTGAGGAGCGCGAGCTGGGTCGGGGCGGCAAAGGTGTCGTGCTGCTCGTGCAGCATGTGCTGGACGGGGTGCAGCTGGGCAAATTTGCGTGTAAGCGCGTGCCCGTCGGCGACGACCACGAGTGGCTAGAGAAGGTACTCGTCGAAGTGCAGCTGCTGCAGAATTTGTCCCACCAGAACTTGGTTTCCTATCGCCACGTCTGGCTTGAGGAAATGCAAATCTCGCCCTTTGGGCCCAGCGTGCCGTGCGCCTTTATCTTACAGCAGTACTGTAATGCCGGCGATCTACACCAGTACATCCTCGCCTCGGCGCGCACTACCATGACCACCGAACAACTCAAGGAACAACTCCGCCGCCGGTCCAAGGGCCAGCTGGAAGCGCCTCATGACCTTCACGCCCCGCGACGCATGCCCTTTGAGGAGATCATCGCTTTCTTCAAAGACATCACGGCGGGCCTCGATCATCTCCATACCAACGGTTACATCCACCGCGATTTGAAGCCGAGCAACTGTTTGCTCCACAACACGGGCCACAAGATCAAGGTGCTTGTCAGCGACTTTGGAGAGGTGCAGTCCGCAAATGCAGCCCGAAACTCAACCGGCGCGACGGGCACCATCTCCTATTGCGCCCCTGAGGTGCTGCGCCAGGAACGCCCCGGCGGTGCCTTTGGCAACTTCACTACCAAGTCCGACATATTCTCACTGGGCATGATTGTCTACTTCATGTGCTTTGCCCGCCTTCCTTACCGCAACGCAGACGGCATCGACGAAGACAACGAAGACCTCGATCAGCTCCGCGCAGAAATCTCCACGTGGGCCGGCATAGACAACGAGCAGCCCATCCGCTCCGATCTACCCGAAAAACTCTACCGCTCGCTCAAGCGCCTGCTCGCCCTCATCCCTGACGAGCGCCCCGGCACCGAGGAAATTCTACACGTGCTCAAACCACCGCTGGTCTTTGACGAATTCAACCACTACGGCACCTCAGCCGGCCTCGATGAATTCAACCCCCGTATTTCTCGAGCCGACATGCCCAGTCCCGCGCCTGGCCAGACAGCCCGCAAACGCTCTTCGGTCCACTACACGCGTCCTGGTCGATCGCACCTCAGCGCCACCGTCATGGACCGCTCCCCCAGTCCGCCAGCACCGCAGCCTATGCAGCGACAGGCCTCGGATGATGGCGGAGCCGTGGTCCTTCGCCCGCGCAAAGTCGACTTTCCGCCTCCGTTGCCCTCAGCCGCCGCCCGTTCGGCCAGTCCGCAGCGCTTGATGTTGCCGCCGCCTCCTCCGCCACCGGCGAACCTAAAGGCTCGTTTGTACGAGGCGTTACGGCACTCAGGCTTGGTAAATTGGTTGAGAGTTGTGCTATTTTGCGTCAAATTGGGGAGCCTGTTAAGGCCGTGTCAGCCGTTTGCGGTGGAGGCGGGGGTCTTGTATCCGCTGTTGCTTGTGGCTAGTTTGGACCTTTTCAACACGGGTGGGGTACGGATTCTGGGGAGGTGGGTGGTGGTTGACGGGCTGGTGGGCAGTGCTGTGTTATTGGGGGTGCATGGGCTGGTTTTGTCGGTACTGCTGCGGATGGATAGGTTATGCGTTCGGAGGACTTGGGAGGGTTTCTGATTGAGGGCTGGACAGTTCGATGTGTATATATATCTTCCAATTGTGGTGAACTATACTGAGTTCCTTATCGTTGCTGCCGGAACGAATTAATGATTTACGAAGACTACTTTTATGCAGAGAGTCCAGCCTTTGTTTCCTCCATAGATAAGTGGGACACACTGATGAACTGCCCTGGCGCGCCATGATGAAAGTGGCTTAGCGTTGTTTTGCACGTAAACAACATCGAAGCCGCCCACACGGCCTGTTCTAGTCTGCACCGCGCTTTCCTCTCTCCCCCACCCACGAAGACGACTTCATAGCACACGGGCTGCGAACAATCTTGGATATCCGAATAGTGCCAGCATAACTAGCAGGAAGACGTGTCATTAGTTCGCGCAATCTATTGATGCGCGTCACGGCCCACGCGACTACCATCACTGCTGCCGTAGCAGCATCACAACTGCCCAATGCAGTCCTCTCCTCCCATGAGCGAGGGAAAAGCGCGTGCCATTCGCGAGCTGTCCCGCAGTCTCAGCCACAGCCCTAGGAATATCACATCGCCTTCACTACCCCGGAGCGACTCGGATCCCACAAAGAATTCGGCCTTTACCAACACCTCCAACTTCTTCGACGACCCGGATGTTCTCATGTCAACACAGCACAGGCTTGAAGACGAAACCAACACCCTGCCGCAGTATCCTCGCATTCGGTCCACGGCCAAGAAAATGAATGCTTGGCAGATGCAGCGCTCCGAGCAGCCGCAACCCGATACCTCCATGGTCAACAAAGAGTTTGGTGACTTTGACCACAGTATCTCAGACGACGACGTCATGTCTGTGGAGCAGGCGCGTGGCATCGACCGCAACCCTCGAGCTCGTGGTACGCCAAACAAGAATTCTCACTATAACAGCCTGTACGACATGACCCCGCCCACCAACCGGTCGCGCAAGGCGCAAGCGCCGGAAACAGGCAGCTTGCGGCGTGACGCTCAGCTGCGACGCGCCTCGCGGAACGAATACGACACGGCGTCGCCTCGGCCTACGAGCAAACGCAACTCTCCCGCCCTCGCAGCTGCTCAGGACCGCAAGCGCACATCGCTTGCTCAGCTACATGCCAGGGTCTCGGAAGATGAGTCCTCCTTCATGGATCAGCGTCCACCTACCTTAACGGTCGACTCTGCCAAGAACACGCGGTGGGGCAACCGCAGCCGGCATACCTCCCTCCAGCTGGACGGCATTGTCGAGGCTTCGCCACGCATCAGTACCACCTCTCGGTCGCGACCAGCAACAGCACATAATACGACCGGCCAGTCATTTATTCTGCCTGACCTCCCCAATCTCACGGAACTGGTCTCTGGCGTGTTCGATGACGGCACGCCGGTGTTTTCAAAGACTGCGCCTGTGCGATCCCGTTTCTCGGCTCCTTCCAATGGGAGCCGTAAACCTCAGCAGGTACCCCTACAGGGCGTTCCGATCCCCGACGAAGAAAAGGCTATTTTTGCCGCGTTGCAGCAATTGCAGGACAAGGTTGCGGAGATGGAGTGTCAGCGTGCAGAGAATGAGAAGCGGATCGAAGAACAGGACCTGGAATTGATTGAGTTGAGGGCGAATGCTCAAGCTCAAGAGAAGCTGCGACGCAGTGATAGTGCGCAAGAGTCTGACTATGGCGGGAAGAGTGGCTGGAAAGTGGAGAAGACGCGTACGTTTGTTCTGAGCTGCCCCATTGAAGAAGCATCTGACGAGACAATGTAGGACTTGATGCTTCAGTGCAGACCCTCCGAACGAAGCTCGACCGTGCCGACCGCAAAGCTGCTGTCCTTGAGATTGAAAAGAAGCGACTGAACACGGAGCGGGACAACATGGCTAGTCAGTTAGGCGTGGCCTTTCAAACATGCGAGGAGTTGAAGCATGAGAAGACGGCATTGAACTCAGAGAACGACGAACTTCGACAAGAGGTTGATTCGCTCAGGGCTGAGAATGAAGAACTTCGCGAACAGCTCGAGCACGATCACTCCCAGCACAGGGAAGAAACCATTCAGCTTCGACGTCAGTTTGATCAAACCGCCAATGCCACCGAGCGGGAGAACGCGGACCTGCACGCTGAATTGGCTCGTGTGCGCGCGCAACACGACGATAATACGCAACAGCTGTCCCGCAAGGAGCTCGAACTGCGCAGGGCGCGTCAAGAGCATGCAGAGTTTGCGCGCCTCAAGGCTGACCATGAATCACTCAAGTCGCAGCTTGCCAACCTGAAAGCCAAACGTGAAGAAGATATGAAGCGCTGGTCTCGCAAAGAGTCGGACCTGAAAAAGCAAGTCGATCGACGCGATGAGACGATTCGCCAGTTTGAAGACTTGACTCAGGGCGAAACCAATGACGCCATCCGCATTGATAATGAGAATCTCCGCAAGGAGCTGGCACAACTGTTAGCTCAGCATGAATGGGAGAACGAGCAGTGGACTGCAAAGGAGAGGGAACTTCAACGCAAGATCCAGCGACGTGAGGATGCTGCACGGGGGACGCTCGATAGAACACGTGAAGTCCTCGCAATCCGTCACGACAACAAGCAGCAGACGGAAGGGTACACCTCGAAGTCGAAGAGCAAGGAGACCCAAACGCAGAATTCGTTGCAGCGTAAGCCTAGCTACCACCGTGAGGACACGCGGACTCGCATTAGGAACCAGGTGCAACGGGAAGTCCGTAACAGCAGGACTGTGAGCGCAGCCGTCCCATCAAGTTACGTCGAAGTCAGCCCGCGCAAACCGTACACTGGGGCTTCCCGATTCTCCAAACGAAGTGTGTCTGCCCCCGTCGTGGCCGATAAGAGCATCCATGCAGAGAGCGATGTCGAATCGACGACAGACCTTTCTCTTGCTCCTCGTACCACTCAAACATCGCGCAGCATATTGCCTGCCCATACGGTGACCACGGTTCATCCGCCCGCCGATCTGGACCTGACTGAGCTCAGCTACATCAACAGTACAGATATTGCTCAGTTGCGACGCAAACTGGAGGAAGAGCGAGCTGCAGCCCGTCAGGTTCTGGGCAAGGCGGAGCAGCAAGGTCGCGAGGACACTGCTCGATTTGCCGCTTCTGCGAAAAGCGAACGCCGGCCGTCCCTTGTTCGCAAGTCTTCTCTCAGGGAGCACACGCAGCGAACGCAATTCGAGGAGGATGTTACGGGAAAGCTGTCCAATCTGGATGCCGACACCGAAGCTACTCAAACCAAGCAATCCGCCTTTGATGCTTCCATGCTCAGCAACACCAGCCGCAGGCGTCGCAGTGCTCCTAGCGAAATGACGTCTGCCTTTATCGTCCCAGACATTAAATTTGATTCTTTGAGACAGACGACGACTACAAGCATCTCCCAGAAGCCATTGTCCAAGGATCATGACAACACCAACTGCACCGTATGCCGCCGTCAGGGTCTCTCGACATCGACCTCTGACTTGCTCGTTCCCAAACTCGTCTCCGTTTCAAGCCGCACCGCAGACGAGATCGACGCAACCCTACGCCCGGCGCGCTCGCCCAAGGAAGCTCTCGCTCTAGTGGTCAAGGAACTTCAGGACGAGCGTATTCATCTCCATGCCGAATTAGCAGTCATGCGCGCTACGCTTGAATGCCACGACCCCAGCCTTGGCAATAGGAAGAGGCGCGAATACAGTGTTGGGTGTCAGGACCTACTCCGCCGCATCGAAATTAAAGACCTGCAAATCTACAATCTCTACGACGTACTGGAGGGACAGCAGCAAGACGAACTAACCGAATTGGACGTTCAGAATCTGACGAGGGAAATTTGCGCTGAGCAAGTGCAAGCGACTGAGCCGGACAAGAAGGAAGCTAAGGAGAAGAAGAAGGTTACTATTCGTAGCTTTGTAGATGAGGACACCGAGGATATTGAAATCGGACGCACTGCTCACGACGGCGACGATCTCACGCAAGAACTACCATGGGAAGGCTTCGGAGATGACGACAATCTCGAGGTGGATGCTAGCTATAGTGCGCTTTAAGGCTGGGAGAAGAGGAGCGTGCGCTGAACCGTTGTTGATATTGCTTTCTTTTGGCTTTAGGGTGTTCTAGGACACGCGGAGTTTGTGTGCCTTTTATTGGGGGTTTTCCCCTTGTTTTGGATGGGGAGTGCCGGTGGCATTCATTGCTAGGTGTTTTTTTCTCTTTCCATTCCTTTTCTTTCGGGATCAGAATGGGTGGTATGGCTTTGAGATCGCCTTGGGTATTTTTGTTTTCCCTTCTTTCCTCCCTCGCACTGTTGCCTGCCTTTTCTGCCCTGGCCTGAAAGCGTTGAATTTGGCGCGTCTTTCCGCGCCCTCGTTCCCCGCTTTTACGGTCTGGTATCATTGACGCCACCTATCTGCTTACTTTATCGATGCCTCTGGTTTGAGACTTGGACTCACTGGTCCCCTTGGTTTTGTGGGACCGGTTTGAGTTGGTCTCGCTGCTGGGTGATGGTATGGCGTAGGTGATGTTTATTTTGGTTTGTCGTGTAGGCTTGGGGGTGACGCGGAAAGGAGGAGTAAAGGGAAGGAGCATGGTAGGAGGCAGGTAAGATCAGGGGGGATAACTATATTCTATACGGCTACAAAGAAAGCAAAAGCAAACCACAATTCTCACCCGGGGGGTTTTTTTTTCTTAATCTTACTTGCCCACACATTGGCCCCTTCTCTTGGTTTTGTCGTTCTCTTGGCGCTTTTTTGTAGTCTGTAATCGCGCCATGCACGTATTATATGTACTTTAGGTACATGCATAACATATCGAGGCTTCTTTGTGTGTTTACCCACCTACCTAGATCTGAGAAGCACGGGTCACACGCCTCTATTTTCCACAGACGTGATCATGCGGTAGATCAGGGGAGAGAGACAAAACAAGAAGAGGAGAGGGTGCATGGATAATATCTATAACCTCCTATACATCTACCCATCTATAGAAAGATATATAGAGGGTGAGAGTGATTACGGTAATATTCTGTTATTACTAGCTGGGACAGCCTACCACTTGCTATCCAGGATGTGTTCGATTCATTAACTGAAGGTATTTACTCGGTTCTTTCTTTGTATGTTCTTTTGTTGTCGGTGGTATGGACATTGATAGTCAGGGGCTAGGCTGTGTAAGTACGAGATAGTAGTTTTTGGTAGGAGTATTGGCCTGGGACAATCTGCGCTGCTGAGGTTACCGCGGCGCGCAAATGTACTATCTAGCTACCTATCTCATTGATGCTGCCACACGATTCGTCTGGTACTTTGCTGTGTTGGGTAAGAAGACTGTACACATGATGGCGATGCAGCCGAATGCGATGGAAGTGTACTATACCACGAGTTAATCTAAGCAAGGAAGTCAGGCCGAAAACAAAGTCAACCAAACATATTTCAAGCTCTCGCCATATGCCCACTGCGACGCCTTCCCTACTGCGGCAATGACAGCGGCAGGTGAGGCCTCGTAGCCCGATTCGGATGGAAATGGGGTTATAGACGTTTGTGAAGGCGGTTGGGGCGAATTTCAGGCTAGGGAAAGCAGGACAGGATTAGGTTTTCTGCATATGTGCATTGTGGTATTGGAAAAACGTACATGGAGAAGGTCATGCCGGCTGTGAAAGCAACGACGTACGTCAGCGCTACAACGCGTTGTCCTCGGAATAGCTCCTTGGGAATCATGGGGTAAGGAGCGAATCTGGCTTCCCAGACCACCCACGCAGCAATCAACGCTATGCTCGACAAAAACGTTTCAGGGACATAGCCCGACTTCCACGGATGTAAGTAGCCGCCCGAATACAGCGCCACGAGGAATAGCCTCAACCGCGTGATAGACAACACGCCGCCCAAATAATCAATTCGCCTGAGAATGGCTATGCGCGAAAAGCCACTCGCACGCGTGTGGTTGTGCGGGAAATACGTAAACAGCAGGCCGATTCCAACAATGCCGTTGAACATAAGTGATACCCATGGGCCCCAGCGCTAACCAACATTTGTGTCGTGGTGCGAGCACATCTCCACGTAGATGAGGTACCGGCAGAATGGAAGAACAAAGAATGCAGTGAGGGCGAGTAAGTAGCCGCGTTGCCCACTGGCACAATTCTGCAAGCCTGGAGATGGAGTGGATTAGTAGAGTCAGCTTGTGAGACCACTGCTCACCCCGCGAGAGCGGTCAGTTCGCCAATGGCAGCGCCCACGCCACCCAAAGCCATGCCTTCCATATTGTTAGCAGAGATATAGTGAGACAATAAATGAATGGACGATGCACCATACCAGCAATCAATTGAGCATAGCTATGCCCAGATACAACCAAGGCACAGCCGATACAAATACACAGCGAGCCAACGAGCGCAATGTAGCGTTTGCAAAACAGGTCTTGAAGACAGCCAGCATATGTGCATGATGCCGCATTGGCCAGGATATTCGCAGTAGAGAGCCACGCGATGCCGGTGGTAATGTTTTTCTCGACTGCGATGAAGTCGAGCGAGCCACCTACGAAGTAGAGCAAGATCTGCGCTCCTGCTCGCAAACAGTTAGAGATTTTGCGCATATTCAACGACAAAGAAGTGTTTTCTTGCCTGTGTAGAGGCCCGAGAGAAAGATAGCGGCTAGGATGCTTCGCGTGGTCCAGAGGACTTTTCCGTCTGAGTCGTCGCCTTTGATGGCTTAACTGTTGCTCATATCAATGCCTTCGTGAGTCGTCTCGATTTGCTTTTCAAGCGAGGAGTTGCTGGGTTTGAGTGTTTCCATAGCTTCGTGACTACGATGAGCAATGAACCATCACGGGTTGTTTTGCCGTGTAGTCATAGTTTCGCTTGTAACAGAGTGGGCGAATGCAGGCACACTTATAACAAACATTTAGACTTTTATATAATTCCACCCTACAGAGAGATTGCAAGTAAATCAGCTTTACGTAGAAGTAGCTGTTTCTGGAAGTAATAAATCCGAGGTTGGCCACGAAGGACCTGGAGTAGGAAGAGGTTGTGCTCAAGGACATAGCTTTAGTTTCTTTACGATGTACACAAAGCGTATAATGGCAAGCACTATAGCAGTCTACTCTTTAGAACCGTTGTCGTAGTTTAAATCCCCTGCCGGAGGATTGTAGATCAGTGCACTTGCGGTTACGCTACGGACCGCGACTCCTCCTTTTTCATGACC
>Ga0182210_1000270_pt1 | contig 12125 bp, 12 predicted proteins | sample G5R1MG_19_FD_129670 | JGI IMG/M metagenome (GOLD analysis project Ga0182210, IMG submission 129670) | Switchgrass phyllosphere microbial communities from Michigan, USA - G5R1_MAIN_03OCT2016_LD1 MG | ecosystem: Host-associated > Plants > Phyllosphere > Phylloplane/Leaf | place: USA: Michigan... | reverse complement strand
CGGCAAGTCCATCATGCTGCCCGCCGCGGCGGCGAACGCGATCGCGGCGGTTGTCGCGCGCGCCAGCGCCGACGACATCTCGCTGGGACAGGCCGCAGCCGATCTGATCGAGCGCGGTGTCGCGGCCGTACCGGCCCAGCCGACGGTGCCGGAGGCGATGTCGCCGCGACAGCGGATGCTGGTGCTGCTCGATGGCTTGTCGGACCTGCTGATCGAGCAGATCGAGGCCGCGCAGGCGCCGCGTGAGGATCCTGCGCTGATCGCCGAGCGGGACGATTGGCAGGCGCGCGCCGAAGCGGCGGAGGAGCGGCTGGCGGCGATGAAGCAGCTGCTCGCCGCCTGATGCCCGCTGGCAGGCCGGGTTCGCCTGCCGTCCTCGTGAGGGTATCCGATTAGTGACCGGTTCGTCGTTGCCGTCGCCCATGGGGCAGGCGGCACTCCAATACGCGCGTCGCGGCTGGCCCGTGTTCCCGTGCCGGGAACGCGAGGAAACGGTCATGATCGGCGGAGCTGGCGGCAAGACGCGCACGCTGAAGCCGAAGCAACCCTATGGTGGGCAGGGCCTGAAGGATGCCACCACCGACGAACAGCGGATACGCGCTTGGTGGAAGCAGCACCCCGCCGCGATGATCGGCGTGCCGGCGGGGGTGAACGGCTGCTTCGTGGTCGATTTCGACCCGCGTATCGAGGAGGTCGTCGATCCGCATACCGGGGAGGTCACCGGCTCGCGCGAATGGACGCTGGCGGAGCTCAAGGCCTCGCTCGAGGCGCAGATGGGTGTGCCGTTTCCGCCGTCGTTGACCAGCCGGACGCCATCGGGCGGCGTGCACGTATGGTTCCGGCAGCCCAATGACGGGGGCGTACCGATTCGCAACCGCGGCAACTTGCCCGAGCACGTCGATGTGCGAGGCTTGGGCGGCTACGTCATCGGCGCGCCGAGCCTGATCTACGACGCGCAAGGCGAGGTCAGCGGAGAGTATCGCTGGTACGATGCGCGTGGCGACTGGCGCGATGACGAGGTGATCGCCGACGCGCCGGCCGAGCTGATCGCGATCCTGCGCGCACCGAAGGCTCGCAAGGATGCACCGGTGGCCCACCGGTCGGTCGCGCCGCAGCGGGGTCCAGCGCGCATCGCCGGCGACGTCGATGACGACATGCGCAAATATGCGATGGTCGCCGTCGAGGGCGAATGCCGCGCGATCAAGGAAGCGGGCAGCGGCAAGCGCAACGGTCAGCTCAATGCGAGCGCCCTGAAGGTCGCCTCCCTGGTGGCGGCGGGCGCGGTCGACGAGAGTTTCGCGCGGTCATGCGTCGAGGCGGCCGCCCGCGCCAATCCCGGCCGCGACGATGATGCGCAGCTGCTCGCCACGATCGCGAGCGGCTGGACAGCCGGGCTCAGCAGCCCTCGCGATCTCGGCGAGATCGCGGCCGCGTCGCGCTCCCGCAGGGAGCGTCGGGACCGATCCTTCCGCCCTTCCGCGACACCGGATGACGCCGCGCGTCCGGCGCCCGCCCGCCGCGATCGCGACGGCGAAATCGAGCGATCCTTCCGGGATGGAAGGGTGGAGGGCCTGCAAGCGCTGGGGGAGGGGGACCGGGCGCGGTTGCGATCCGCCTCGGCCGCGTGGTTCGCGCGGCGGATAGAACATTTGGATCCAACGCCTGAGACGGTGACCAAGCTCGCCTATTCAACCGGGCGGCGGGTTGCGGCCGAGCTGCTGGATGAGGCCGCGGCGCGCAAGCTACTGCGCGACGCGATCGAACCGGTCGTCGGGGTGACCGATGACGAGGTCGATCGCGCGTTCGAGGATGGGTTCGGCCGCGGGTTCGATCTCGCGCCCCTGCTGCTGACCATGAAGTGCTCGGGCTACCCGATGACCGACTTCGGCATCGCCGAGCGGTTTCGCGACCGGTACGGCGCCGACTACCGCTTCACCACCACGCAAGGCTGGCTCGGATGGGACTCGCGGCGCTGGCGCGTGCTCGACCAGGACGAGAAGAGCCCGCCCGCCGAGGTGATCGCGGCGGTCTATGAAACGGTGCGCGCGATCCAGTCGGAGGCGCAGTTCGTCGAGGGCACGGGCATCCGCTGGCGGTTGCGCACGCTCACCGGCCCGCGGGGCGGTGAGCAGGAGGAACTCGACCTCGAGGACGACAGCAATCCGCACGGGCTCGATCGGTGGATGGAGAAGGGCGCGCGGTTCGTGCGGTTGTGCGATCTGCTGCGCGGCTGGGGTCGGCAGTCGGAAGTGGCGGGGAAGCCCGCCGCGATCGCAACGCTCGCCCGCCAGTGGCTGACGGCGCCGATCGGCGCGTTCGATCACGACCCCTATGCGGTCAACGTGCGCAATGGCACCCTACGGTTCACGCGCGAGACGGCGCCGGATGGAACGCGATCGGCGTCGCTCGAGCTGACGCCGCACCGGCGCGAGGACATGCTGACGAAGCTGGCGCCGGTCGAGTATGATCCGAAGGCGAAGAGCCCGCTGTACGATGGGATGTTCGCCTGGGCGCAGCCGGACGAGGCGATGCGGCGCTATCTGCACCAGGTGGGCGGTTACGCGCTGACCGGCGATGCCGGCGAGCAGAAGCTGTGGTTCTGGTACGGGCGCGGGCGCAACGGCAAGGGCGTGACGATCGAGAGCTGGTGCTACGTCGCCGGCGACTATTCGGGTACCATCCCGATCGGGTCGTTCCTCGACCAAGGGATCAAGAAGCGCGGTGATGCGGCGTCGCCCGACCTCGCCAAGCTGGTCGGGGTGCGCATGCTGCGGACGTCGGAGCCGGGGCGCAACGAGAAGCTCGACAGCGCGCTGATCAAGCTGGTGACGGGCGGCGAGCCGATCCCGGTGCGCAACCTGCATCGCGGGTTCTTCGACCTCAATCCGCTGTTCAAGCTGATCATCAGCGGCAACACCCGCTTCGAAATCCCGGATACCGACGACGGCATCTGGGGCCGGATGAAGCTGATCCCGTGGGAACGGAACATCCTCAAGCCCGAGCCGGGCGTCGCCAATTGGCCGACGCTGGACATCGATCTGGCGAACAAGATCAAGCGGCAGGAGGCGTCGGGGGTGCTCAACCACCTGGTCCGCGGCCTGCTCGACTATCTGTCGAACGGGTTGGCGGAGCCGAAGGCGGTGACCGAGGCGACGGCCGCGTATCGTGACCAAAGCGATCCGCTCGCTCGCTTCCTGCGCATGTGCGTCGCCGACGAGTCCGGGGCGAAGGTGCAGTCCTCGCACCTGCACGAGGTGTTCGTGGCGTGGTGCAAGGCCGCGGGCGAGCGCGAGTGGTCGAACAAGGGCTTCTCGGCCGCGCTGGCGGAGAAGGGGCTGAAGAAGAAGCAGTCCAACGGCATCCAGTGGCTCGACATCCGCCTGATCAAGGGCGTGTCGGACTTCGTCGACGCGCAGGGGCATGTGCGCGCGGTGCTGGACGCTGATGCCGATGCGGGTCGGCGCGAGGACGACGGCCTGCCGCCCGATCCCGGCTTCGACGACATGCCGCCATAGGCGGTGGCTGGCTGACCCTTCCGGTTTGGAAGGGTGGCGGAATGTTTGCGGAAGGGAAAAAGCGCGGTTTTCTGAGGCTTTGGAAGGGTTGGAAGGATCATCGGCACATTGCGGCACAAGTGCGCGCATGCGCGGGCGCAGGCGAAGCGAAACTTACGTGAAAGCTTCCAATCCTTCCAAACCTTCCATCATGAGAAAATAAAGGCTGTTCTATAATGAGTTACGAGGGTGATCGGGGCGGAAGGTTTGGTGAGGATGCTTCCACGGATGGAAGGGTCACCTTTGCGGCCGTTGAACAGCGCCTGGTCGAGGCGATGATCGTCTGCTGGCGTCACGGTGACCGCGAGGCGTCGTGGCTGCACCTGAAGTCGGGATGGCCCGAAGTGCTGCGCGAGATCGCGGCGGGCGACTGGGGCGGTGCTGGGGTCGACGGGCACTCGGCCGCGCCGATCCGTCCAGCCTCGCTGACGCGGATCGAGGTCGCGGAGATGGAGGAGGCGCTCGGGTGGCTCGACGCGGTCAGCCCGGATGATCGCCGCATCGTGGGCATGGCGCTGGCGCAGCTCGCCAGCGGCAAGCGCGAGGTGTCCTGGCTCAAGATCATGCAGCGGCTGGGGCTGGCGCACGGGTCGGAGGGGTTGCGCAAGCGGTATGGACGCGCGCTCACTGCGGTCTGCCACGCGCTGACCCGCCGAAATGCTAGCGGCAGCGTGTCAACGGGGTGAAACTGCCGTCGCTGTAAATTCTTCTGTCCGCCTATCGCCTCGAAATCGTCTATTGCTTGCCATGCTGGGACGGGCCTTCGGGAACGGGACGGCATCCTCTCCTAAGCCTCGACGGGCACCGCAGCTTCGGCTTCGGTGCCCGTCGCGTTTTCCGGGTGCGTGCGTGGGTCGACTGAAGAGCCTGCCGTCGCGGATCGGGGCTCTGCCGTCGCGGCTGCAGGCGCTGCCCGCCGGCGATCGGCAGGCGTTCGACCGACGGCGCGACGAACAGGGCTGGCGCAAGTGGTACAAGACGGCGCGGTGGCAGAAGCTGCGCATGGCGGTGCTGCTGCGCGACTTGTTCACCTGCCAATGGCCGGGCTGCGGCCGGGTCGAGGCGGACACGTCGAAGCTGGTCGCGGATCATCGGCGCCCGCATCGCGGTGACGACCAGCTGTTCTGGGAGGAGGGCAACCTCCAGTGCCTCTGCAAGCCATGCCACGACGGCGCGAAGCAACGGGCGGAGGCTCGGGGCGAAGCCTGACGGGGAGGGGGGGGTGTAAAGTCCGGAGGGATCGCGGCCCCTAGACCACTGGTCCTCGCATCTGGAGATTTTTTTTGAGCGACGCGGGTTTTTCGGAGGTCGACCTGTTCGGCGATCCGATCAGCGCGCGCCGTGAAGGCCGTGGAAGGCCTGAGCACTGCTGGTCTGTTGAAAACAGCAACAAGGTGCTTCTGGCGTTTGCGCGTGGCCTGACGGTCAAAGAGGCGGCAACCGGCATCGGGGTCTCAGTCCCGACGCTCCGAAAGCATTATTCTTCCGAGGTCGCGCAGCGAGAGGCCGCGGCACTCCGGTTCGAGATGGTGCAGCTCGCGCGCCTCAACGAGGGCGCCAAGGGCGGCAGTGTCTCGGCGGAGAAGGAACTCGGCCGTCGGCTGGAGAAGGCCAAGCTTGATGCGCTCGCAGACAAGGTGTCGCGGGGCGCGCGAGCGCCGGCGCCGGAGCGTATCGGCAAAAAGCAGCAGGCGCAGCAGGATGCTGCGGACGTGCGCGGCCGGTTCGAGCCGCCAGCTCCGCCGCCTGGCCTGCTGAATTGATCCACGCGTGATGGACGCTACTCCGATCTGGACGACGGCCTGCCCGGATTGGCAGCGCCGGATCGTTCAGCGCGAAACGCTGGTGCCGTTCGCGCCGCTGTTCCCGAGCGAGGCGGCTGCCGCGCTCGACGTTTTCAAGTCGCTGAGGATGGTGGATGTCGCGGGCCAGCCGACATTCGGCGAAGCCTGTGAGCCGTTCGTGTTCGATCTCGTCGGAGCCATCTTCGGCGCCTACGACGCCAACGCTGGGCGGCGGCTGATCGAGGAGTTCCTTCTCCTCATCAGTAAGAAGAACGGCAAGTCGACGATCGCGGCCGGCATCATGCTGACCGCGTTGATCCGCAACTGGCGGCACGACGCGGCGCTGAGCATCCTGGCGCCGACCCAGAAGGTGGCAGGAAACAGCTTCGGACCAGCCGCGGCGATGGTGCGGGCGGATCCCGACCTGAAGCGGGTGCTGCATGTCGTCGACAACCAGCGGCTGATCAAGCATCGCGTCACCGGCGCCGAGCTGCGGGTCATCGCGGCGGACACGGGAACGGTGGGTGGGAGCAAGGCGGGGTTCGTCCTGGTCGACGAGCTGTGGATCTTCGGCAAGCAGAACAACGCCGAGTCGATGCTGGAGGAGGGCACTGGCGGCCTCGCATCGCGGCCCGAGGGCTTCGTCATCTACCTGACGACCCATAGCGACGAGCGCCCACGTGGCGTGTTCAAGGACAAGCTCGATTATTTCCGCGGGGTCCGCGACGGCACAATCGACGATCCGCGCAGCTTCGGGATGCTCTATGAGTGGCCCGAAGCGATGCGCGACGACGAGGCGTATCTCGACCCTGCCAACTTCTACGTCACCAATCCGAACCTCGGGCGGTCGCAGTCCGTCAGCTTCATCCAGCGCAAGCTGAAACAGGTTGCGGAAGGCAAGGGCGAGGACGGCGACACCTCGCAGCAGATCGTCCTGGCAAAGTACCTGAACGTCGAGATCGGCCAACGTCTATCGCGTGACCGCTGGCAGGGATCGGAGTTCTGGCCACGATGCGCGATCCCGGCGCTGTCGCTCGACGACCTGATCGCGCGGAGTGAGGTGATCGTCGGCGGTGTCGATGGTGGCGGGCTCGACGACCTTCTGGGGCTATGCCTGATCGGCCGAGAGAAGGGCAGCAAGCGCTGGCTGATCTGGTGCCACGCCTGGGCTTGGTCGATCGTGTGGAAGCGGCGGCAGGACATCGCGACGATGCTCGACGAGCTGGTCGACGAACAGACGCTGACCCGGTGCGAGATGCCGGACGAAGCGGACCTTGGCGCGGTCGGTGAGGGTGACGATGCCGAGGAGGACGACCTCACCGACGATGTCCGCGGCGTGGTCGAGGTCCTGGTGCGAGTACGGGACGCCGGGCTGCTGCCGGACAAGGACGCGGTCGGCCTCGACCCGGCGGGCGTGGCGGCGATCGTCGACGAGCTCGCCCGCAACGGCTTCGCCGACGATCAGCTTCGCGCGATCCCGCAGGGCTGGCGGCTGACGAGCGTCATCAAAGGTTTGGCGCGCAAATGCGCGGCGCGGACGGTGCGCCACGGCGGAACGAAGCTGATGACCTGGTGCATCGGCAACGTGAAGCAGGAGCCGCGGGGCACCAGCGGCGTGTCGATCGTGAAGCAATCGGCGAGCGCCAAGATCGATCCTGTCGCGGCCATGTTCTCGGCCGCCACGCTGATGACACTTAACCCGGAGGCTACGATGGTTGATATCGACGGCTTCCTCGCAGCCGGGGCGATGTTCGCGTGACTATCACCTCGGTGGTCACAGGTTGGATGCACTCAGTAATGGGTGGTGCGCCGGCCAAGCTGGACGGCGCCCAGCGCGATGTGCAGCACACGATCGCATCCGGCGGCGGGACGTTCGCGGCTAAGCGGGTGACCGCCGACACCACCATGCAGCTCTCAACGGCATGGGCTGCCGTTCGGCTCAATGCGCGCACGATCGCGTCTTGTGGGCGGAAGGTCTACCGACGCACGTCGGCCCTGCAGCGCGAAGCTGCCGAGGATCATCCTCTCTACCGGGTGATGGCGATCAGCCCCAACGCCGACCAGACACCGATGGAGTTCTGGGAAGGGCAGATCACCGCGCTCAACCTGCGCGGCAATGCTTTCGCCCGCATCGGCCGTCGCGGTGACGGGCAGGTCGTGGCGCTGTGGCCGCTCTCGCCCGACGCCGTGTCGGTCTATCGTTCGCCTTCGGGCGAGAGGCGTTACCGCGTCGGAGGTAAGGAGGACCTTGGTAGCGACGAGGTGTTCCACCTGCGGGGCTTCGGTGCCGGCGGCGATTCGGGGCTGTCGCCGATCGGCTATGGCCGGCAGACGATCGCCACGGCTCTCGCAGCGGAGGAGGTCGCAGGCTCCACCTTCGCCAACGGGCTTCAACTCTCTGGCTTCGTCGAAGATCAGCCCGGTGCACGGACGACGAACGAACAGCGCGAGAGCCTGGTCGCGCTGTTCCAGAAGTTCACCGGCTCAACGCAGGCGGGCAAGATCATGCCGCTGCCGCCTGGCTTCTCTTTCAAGGCGCTCGGCCTGAGCCCCGAGGATGCGCAGCTGCTCGATACGCGGCGTTTTTCGGTCGAAGAAATCTGTCGCTGGTTCGGTGTTTTCCCGATCTTGATCGGGCATTCCGCGCAGGGCCAGACCATGTGGGGAAGCGGCATCGAGCAGTTTGTGCTGGCATGGCTGACGCTCGGCCTCGGCACCGAGCTGGAGCGTGTCGAGCAGGCGATCGAGAAGCAGCTGATCCTGCCCGCCGAGCAGGGACGGCTGTACGTGCAGCACAACGTCGAGAGCCTGCTACGCGCCGACAGCGCTGCGCGTGCGCAGCTCTATTCGTCGCTCGGCCAGAACGGGGTGATGAAGCGCAATGAGATGCGCGCGAAGGAGAACCTGGCACCCGATCCGAGCCCCGGCGCGGACATGCTCACCGTGCAGTCGAACCTGATCACCCTCGATCAGCTCGGCAAGCAACCCGCCCGCGCCGTGCAACCGGCGCCCGGCGAGCCAATCTGAGGACATCGACATGAGCGAGATCGGCTTCGGCTTCGAGATCAAGGCGATCGACGAGGCGGGTTACATCGCGGGCATCGCTGCCAGCTACGGGAACGTCGATCACGGCGGCGACCTGATCATGCCGGGCGCGCTCACCAAGGCCATCGCCGGTCGGACGACCGTGCCGATGCTGCTGTTCCACGACCACAAGCGCCCGGTCGGCGCTTGGGCGAAGTTCGACGAGACGGGCGAGGGCCTGAACGTGGAAGGCCGGATCGCCGTCAAGTCCGACGCCGGGCGCGACGCGCACGCGCTGGTCGAAAGCGGCGCGCTCAGCGGCCTGTCGATCGGCTACAAGACCCTTCGCCACAAGTTCGAGGGCAAGACCCGTCAGCTGCACGAGCTGGCGCTGCATGAGGTGTCCCTCGTGCCCGTCGGCATGAACGAGCGCGCCGTCGTGACGCAGATCAAGTCCATCGTGGAGGCCGGCGGGATGCCGTCCGTTCGCGAGTTCGAGGAGTTCCTGCGAGACGCAGGCGGCTTCTCCAAATCCTTGGCAGCGGCAATCGCGGCCAAGGCAACGCCGCACCTTCGGGGGGAGCCCGAGGTCAAGGCGAACGGCGTGCTGGCCGAACTTCTGAGTCCGTGGCGCGGCTGATCCTCTCTCTCTTGCCTTGAAAGGGCACCACAATGCGAAAGACTGCTCTCATGGGCGGCGCGATGGCGCTGCTCGGATCGATGACCGCTGCCGAGCGCGCGCGCGGTCGCTACATGCGCGGCCCGGAAGGGCATGCATTCCCGTCGCTCGAAGGCAAGTCGGCCGGCGAGATCGGCACCGAGCTGAAGTCCTGGTTCGACAAGTCGCTCAGCGACGTGCGGAAGGTTGCCGAGAAGGCCGAGGGCGAGGTCAAGCGTATCGGCGACCTGTCGGGCGAGACCAAGTCGGAGGCGGACAAGGCGCTGCTTCGCCTCAACGTGGTCGACGAGCTGAAGTCTCGGCTCGACGACGTCGAGCAGAAGATGACCCGGCCGGGCGGCGCCGGCCTCGGCAGTGAGGTGAAGAGCTTCGGCATGCAGGTCGCCGAGAGCGACGGCATCAAGGCGCTCGCCAGCAAGGAGCGTCCGTCGGCACGCATCGAGCTGAAGGCGATCACTACCGCCAACAACTCGGCCGGTGGGTTCATCGTGTCGCAGCGTGAGACCGACCCGGTCGAGATGCCGCGGCGCCCGGACGTCATCATGCGCGATCTGCTGACCGTCATGCCGATCGAGACCGGGTCCGTCGACTATCCCAAGCAGTCGGTGCGCGACAACCAGGCGCGTCCGGTGGGCGAGGGGCAGGCCAAGCCGTACAGCAACTATGGCTGGACGCGCGCGACCGCGCCGGTGCGCACCATCGCCCATCTCGCGAAGCTGACCCGGCAGGCGCTCGATGACGCCCCGCGCCTGCAAGCCGAGGTCGATGCCGAGATGCGCTACGGTCTGGCGCTGGCAGAGGACAGCCAAATCCTGCTCGGGGACGGCACCGGCGAGAACCTGCTCGGCCTCTACCCGCAGGCGACCGCCTACGCCGCGCCCGCCGGTATCACGATCGCCGCACCGAACAAGATGGACAAGCTTCGGCTGGCGATGCTCCAGGCGTCGCTCGGCCTCTATCCCGCCGACGCGATCGTGCTGCACGAGACGGACTGGACGGACATCGAGCTGACCAAGGACGCGAACGGCCGCTACATCTTCGCCAACCCGACCGGCGTTGCCGGTCCAGTGCTGTGGGGCAAGCGCGTCGTGTCGACCGTTTCGATGGCACAGGGCACCTTCCTGGTCGGCGCCTTCAAGGTCGCCGCCACCCTGTACGATCGGCTCAAGCCCGAGGTGCTGATCTCGTCGGAGAACGCCGACGACTTCGAAAAGAATCTGCTGACCATGCGGTGCGAGGAGCGGCTGGCGCTCGCCGTGAAGCGCCCTGCCGCGCTCATCAAGGGTCCGTTCGCCAACGCCTGATCCTGCGGTGGGCGGCGCGGACCGTCGCCCACCCAACCTTGGAGAGCATGATGAAGACCTTCTATGTTCTGGAACCGCACGTCAGCGGCACCACGAAGCACCAGCCCGGCGAGAAGCGTGAGGCTGACGAGAACGAAGTGAAGCACCTGGTCGAGCTCGGCGTCCTTGGCGAGAAGCCGCCCAAGAAGCCGCTCGATTATTCTGCCGACAAGCTTGGCGAGAAACCGCTGAACAAGGCGAGCAAGGACGAGTTGCTCGTCATCGCCGCCTACGAGAAGGCAGAGGTGCCGCAGGGCGATGACGCGACCATCGCCGAGCTGGTGAAGGCGATCGAAGCGAAGCGGAGCGCGTGATGCAGCGGGTCCTCGTCGTCACAGCGGCCGAGCCGCTCGTCACGTTGGAGGAAGCTAAGCAGCACCTCCGCGTCGACGGTGATGACGAGGACACATTGATAGAGGGTCTGATCGCCGCGGCCAGCGCGCAGATCGACGGTCCTGCTGGTTGGCTGGGGCGGTCGCTCGGTGAGCAGGTCCTCGAGGCTGGGCTCGACGCGTTTGTCTATGACCCAATCCAACTGCCGTATGCGCCGGTGCTGTCGATCGAAAGCATCCGGTACGAGGATGCTGTCGGCGAATGGCGGACGCTGGACGCCGCGGCATACGAGTTACGCGACGATCTGCTCGGTACGGCATGGTCGAAGGAATGGCCGCGCACTCCAGCGTATCGTGGGCGCAGCCGTACGGTGCTGATCCGGTACCGGGCAGGCTATGCGACGCTGCCCGCCGCGATCCGGGTTGCCGTGCTGATGCTTACGGAACACCTCTACCGCAACCGCGGCAGCGACGATGTCGCGATGCCGCGGGCTGTGGAGATGCTGCTTCAGCCCTTCCGAGTTTACACGTGAGCTCCGGCATCGCGGCAGGCGAGCTGGATCGTCGGGTTGCGATCGTACGGCCGGGTGAGCCGGTGGATGACGGAATGACGAAGGTGCCGGGCCCCGATGTCACGGTAGGCAAGCGCTGGGCCCGAAAAACCGACGCTAGGGACGCTGAGCGCCGCCAGGCTGCTCAGCAGGGGCAGGAACTGACAACACGCTTCCTGGTGCGCTGGGACAGCCTGACGGCGTCGATCGACGCCACGTACCGCTTGGTTTGCGAGGGCGTCCTCTATGAGGTCGTCGCGACCAAGGAGGCTTGCGGGCGGCGGATCGGGATCGAGATCACCGCGATGGCGCGGCCGGACGTGCGGCCGTGAGAACGACCATGCGGATCGAAGGCTTCGCGAAGATCGATCGCCATCTGGCGCGGCTGTCGCGGGTGTCGCAACGCAAGGTCATCGAGGCCGCGCTGCGGGCCGGCGGGCAGATCCTGATCGATGAGGCCAAGCTGCAGGTGCCGGTTGCGACGGGCACGCTGCGCGACAGCATCACGATGCGGTTCGGCGGGCGCAGCAGCGGCGCCGGGCAGCACTTCCGTAGCCGTGACCTGGTGGTCGGGCCGCGGCGTCGTACCGCGTTCTACGGATCGATGGTCGAGTTCGGGACCGAGGACACAGCCCCCGAGCCGTACATGCGGCCCGCGTTCGAGATCGCCGCGCCGGCAGCTGTGCGCGCCGCGGTCGATCATCTTGCAGGCGCCTGGCGAGCCGCAGAGAAGGGCTGAAGCATGGAAGAGGCGTTGCGCGCGGTGCTGCTGGAGACGGCAGCGCTGGCGGCGATCGTCGGCGACCGCGTCGACTGGGGCGTCCGGCCGCAGGGTCGGGCGGGGGACGCGGTGACGCT
>Ga0182210_1000268_pt1 | contig 12148 bp, 6 predicted proteins | sample G5R1MG_19_FD_129670 | JGI IMG/M metagenome (GOLD analysis project Ga0182210, IMG submission 129670) | Switchgrass phyllosphere microbial communities from Michigan, USA - G5R1_MAIN_03OCT2016_LD1 MG | ecosystem: Host-associated > Plants > Phyllosphere > Phylloplane/Leaf | place: USA: Michigan... | reverse complement strand
GTCTTGGGGGAGCGTGGAGCTTGGCCCAGCAATCGATTCGTGAGCACGCCCCTCGCTACCGTCGTGCGTCGGCGCCTGAAACACCAGGCTTGCCCCGTTGCAGCCAGGCCCTGGGGCTTCTTGATTGCATGCTTGCATGCTTGCATGCTTGCATTGATTGATTGCAGGGACGGGTGTTTGGCCAAGCGCAAGGGCGTGGGAGAGGCCGGGTGTACATGCCCAGGTACGTACCTACGACCGCGTCACCGGCGACGCAAACTCACCATCGCGAACCGCAATGGACGGATTCACGGCCAGGACGAATCAAGGAATCTTCTTGCGTCAACTGTCGCCGCCGTTGGTGCGGCGAGGGGTCCTGTCTCAACCGCCCTGCTGACGCGCAACCACCATGTAGGAACCCCGACACCTACAGCATCGCCCAGGACGCTACATGCAAGCCGCAGCATCGCCCAGCCGTCCATGGCCTCTCATTCGCCATGCTCTTGGTCCGCGTACACATCAGCAAGATTCGGATACCGCAAATCAGCATGCTCTTCCAGGAAGCCCATCCATGCCTTCAAGAAGCTGCTGCCCCTGAAGCGCACGTCAGTTGGATATAGCTACGACCGCGGTGCCCAGAGTACGTGACAGGCCGGGCGCAACGTTTTACAGCATGCCTCGTGCCACGCTGCAGAAGGCCGAATCCGTCGCCCACGTTTTCGGGTATGCCAATCATGAGGGGTCGTCGACGGCATCCGATCAGATCTGGGGTGCAACTATCTGGAAGGATACGTACCTGCTGATGGTCTCGGAGTCTCCGACCACACAGAGATGTCGCTTCGGCCGTGTCATCGCGACTGTGCCCTTTGGTCAGCATCGGCTGAGTCTAGCAAGTATCGTCTCGTCTCGTCTGAACCCACCGTTGAGTCGTCTCTTTTCACCCAGGAACCCAACTTCATGCTCCGCGTTACTTCGCACCGTACTCACAATCACCGCCTCTTTTTCGCGTCCCTGAAACCCGTCCACCGAGCCGAGTTCAATGCCAGGATAGGCTTCTTTCAGCATTCCAGCTAAGATTGCCAACTGTATACGATGAGCAACCATGTCGCACCTTATCCATCTTCGCCCCATCCTGGCGAATGCTATTTTTATTTCAGTCAGAGGGGGCAGCGATATGCCAACGTACCTGCGCATTGTAAGGCGTTACAACAGCAACATCCTCTGCCTTCACGCCGGCCTTGATCAGCCTTCCCACATGCATCTTGACCAGCGCTGCCTCCGCTTCATTCGACTTACTATCTCCCAAGCTCATGCCCTTGCCGTTGTTACCAGCAACACCTTCATCTTCCATCTTCTCTGGGAAGTCTCCTCCCTGCGTGTCCCAGAACACGAGTGGCTCCCTTGTATCCTCGGTATCTTCGATGTCGTAGGGAAGTTCCTTGAGTAAGCGGTCCTTGACAGAATCTGCGGCAATCAGTTTGGAGTCGTAGAGTTGGTCGGATGGGAAGCGCATTATCGTCTCGTGCATGCGGTATTGTGTTGTGAGCATACGTTTGATGCTCGGCCCATGCAGAGCAAGCAATCGATCGAAGAGCGTCGTCTCCAGCGTCATGTCCATCATATCGGGATTCTTCTCGCTCTGTCCAGCGGTACTAGTTTTGCCATTACTGTCATCCTTCTTCTTCTTCTTCTCCTTCTTCTTTTCCTTCTGCTTTGAATTCAATGATTTAATCGTAGGTGGCAACTGCAAGTGATCGCCTGCCAACACCATTTTACCAGCCCTGACCCACAGCAGTGGAACCCAACACTGCGCTTCCAATGCCTGACTAGCCTCATCTACAATGACAACGTCGAATTCCTGGTCCTTGAGATGAAATCCACCCGCCCCGTGTAAAGTTGCAAGCACGACCTTGCTTCCACCAACAAGATTGTTGACGCACTCCTTTTCCCGTTCGCGGTACTCTTGCCGCAGGTCTTTGAGGTCGGTATAGATTTGTCGTCTCTCTTTGGCATTACGCGTTTTACGGATGGAGGCCTGTTTAACGTCCATTTCTGCGCGAACGTCTTGGACTAGCGCGGCGGCCTCGGAAGTTCGCGTGAGGACGTCGAGAGAGTGATTGAGCACAGAGGGCAAGAGGCGGGCTGGATGACCCAGACGGACCATGGGGACTTTGTGAGACGCAAGACGCTCGACAATGTTGTCTACTGAGATGTTTGAGGGGCCGCAGACGAGAAGGCGGAGATTCTGCTTGAGAAGTTGGAGAATTAGCTCAATCAAAACATGCGTCTTGCCCGTGCCCGGGGGGCCATGGATCAAGGCAATTTCTCGAGATGCCAGGGCAAATCTGATGGCCTCTTTTTGGCTGTCGTTTAACGAAGGGTCGTTCCATGCCAATCTGTGAAGCGGATGTGAAGGGTCGTCAAGATCGGATGGTAGGGGCATGGGCGAAGCTTGTCCAAACAGGACACGCATGAACGGCGTGTAGTCCTGATCTCCAAACTTTTGGAGTCTAGTCATCGTCTGGTTCATCCTGTGTTTTATAAGTGCAAGCCCAGATATATTCTCTAGTTGAATAACGACGTACCGCTTATAAGTAACGTCGTTGGCCAATTTAACACTATCCCACTAATCAGCCACTGCACTTTCTCCTATCCCCCGCCGGTCGCGAAAACAACTAACATCCAAAGCTTGTTGCCACTAGCCAGATCCGCGTCCTCCTTATCCAAAACAACTTCTAACGTCTCTCTCCTGACCCTCAACACCACGCCCTCAGCCCCCCTCTTCGCTAACTCTTTCTTCTCGGTCTTCTTCGCGCTCCCGCTGGGCTGATCCTGCACCGCAACAATGTCGCCCACACGGATTCCATGTTCCGGTATGTCAGGGGGTTTTCCCTTGACCACGACCGCAGAGTCTAGGGCAAGCTCGACTACAGTCTTGCCGCCCAAACCGGTGCGTATGGAGGATACATTGAGGTTCAGAATGGCTAGGCCGGCGCGCGAGAGAGCGGTAGGGGTATGCGATGATAGGAGCGCATTAGTTTCAACAAGCTCGGCCTGGAGTTCTGCGTCGAGGAGAGTGAGCTGTGAAGCGGCGAAGCAAGGGATATCTGTAGGTTTAGGCATGACAGCGCGGGCGGATTAGCAGGGTCGTGAATGACTGCGAGACTGTTTTTATCATTTGTCGCAACTCGCTGTTTGTGATTACACAGTTGAACCCGCACTCATTCATGAAGACAGTGGCGTTGGTAAGGACTTAGATACAAAGTGGGAGAAAGGCGTTGTGGCGTCACGGTTCCTGCATGGAACGTTAGGCTCATCTCGGCTTAGCGCACTCCCCCGTTCAAGACTAGCTTGGTGTCTATCTGACGAATGAAGAGAACGCATAGAACTCGGGGTTCAAGTTGAAACTGGTACCACGTGTTGCTACCACAAGTTGATCAGTGCTGAGGAAGGCTGGTGCTTGCATGAGCCCATGCAACCCCACGTTTAGAAAGGAAATGAAGGAAGTGCTTTGACTTCGTATCTTGAATTGACCTCGTATGACCTCGTAGCACCTGAGTATCTCTAACGGGGCTAACGGTGTTGCTTTGTCAATCATGCTTGAAGGCTGTGGTGATCACAATTCGTGGAGCACCCATATTAATTTCCGGGATTTAGAGGAAAATAGCATACATTCTGTGTGACATGGATAAGTTGTAGAATACTTCGCAGAATGGCAGCCTCGTGACGATCATGCCAGCAATTGTCGGAAAGAATAGTTCCACGTGCGAAAATTGCAAGGTGCGTAGAGCGGCAATGAAGCCTGCATCGGTTCTCTCCTGTTTCACTCATCGAATGTCCAAAGATAGCATTACTGGTGACTCTGAATCGATCCTTGATTTCATTGTAAAATTCGAATTGTGTCGCGTTGTCAACCTAAGGAGGGTTGAGCGATCACAAGGAGACAGAAGGTTAATTGGCTGAATAGTTTACCCTCGTTTCCTGATAAGAGATCCCGGAGTTTCACTAGGCTGAGCAGTCTCTGGAGAACGAATTCGCATGTTCAAGACGAGCCTACACTTTGAAGACCAAAAGTCGATCATCTCAACTTTGCGATCCTGTACCGCCTGCTGTTCTTGTCTCCTGACTACTATGTATAGTTACGCATGTTCGTAGCAGGCATCTAAAAGATGAAGCTTGGTAGTACTGTGTGCTTGTTGTAATAATCCTGAGGATCCGTCGAGGGCCCAGATACCTATTTGGCTGTCGAAGAGATTTCAGGTCAATGGATTCGCAACTCTGTGCACTCTAGCTGGGCATGCCCACGCATTTGGGACCTTGGTATACTAAAGGGAGAAAAATGATGTTATTGCCAAGCTTTGTGACCTGCCATGATCCACCGGGGGACGACTGAGTACAAGGGCTAGGCAGGGAATTGCTCCCACTTCCAATGTGCTCGGGGAAATACCACATTGACCTAACGATGGGTAGTACGGGCAGGCCTGCGCCGAGGACTAAGCGCGTGATTAATTTCGGGACGTCGGAACTGGGTATGGGCCGTGTGGTACTATGCATGCCCTACCAAGAGGCACTTCATCATCAAAACTTCCGAGGGGCTTCATAACCGCCATGTTTAAACGGGAATAAAGCTGGGGTACATTCAATACCTTCCTTTCCGAGTAGGAAGCAGCACTGGTGGACTTGGTCGCTGTGTGCTAGGGGACCGGAGTATGTCGATGTGAGCGTGGTCGCAGACTCGCTGTGCAGTGTCTTTCACATGGAGCGAACTCCCGCTCTGGTATATATTGAAACCGAGGCAGCTCTCTCGCACTTGGATTGGTCACCTGGGTATACTGGTCTGCCTAATTCCGTGAGGAAAGGCGTTAGTTACAGGCGTCAAGGTAGCACATGGACAAGGTAGGGTCATGGCGTGGCATGGCGTGGCGTGGCTACCCCGCGTTTCCCCAGACTGCCCTAAGCGCTTGGACGGCGGGATAACCCCGGGTCCCTGTTCGGAAATAAATCCGTCACTAGAACACAGACCAACAGATTTCGTACTCCACAGGCGTAACAACTTCCATGTCACACACCCTAACCACCGAGTCGTGATTCTCACACATCCCACCCCAGCCTCCCACGCGGAAGGGAAAAACTGCCGGGTAGCGAGCAAGACGAGTGCGACGACAGTAGATGCCAGGGATCACCGTCCTGCCGTTGTCGAGATATCCTACACCAACCTACATGTCATGCTGTGGACCTGTGTCGACAGAAAACTCGCTTTCGTTGCCTCATATTGACGGCCAGAGTGCCCAGGTAAAGCTGAACGCATGATTTCGATTTTACGACTAAGCTGTTCACTCTGTGATCCGGTTTTGGTGAAGATGCGAGGAGCCACCTCCCGTGATTCGTCCGGCACATGCAATGGTGATCTCAAATTCCGAGGTCTCGTCATATGTACACAATTGGGATCTTTACCTCTTTGAGCGTCGGAGACGGTTGGAGCATGGAGCTGCAATCTGGCCCTGACAGATGTAAAGGCGCTGCCGTAGTCCTATTGGTCAATTGTTGAATGTGCGGCAGAGACCCCAGGATTTTGGGGGCTAGTAGAAGCTTGTTTTGCTAGAAGAGGACCAAATTGAAGGGCAAACTAGGGACAAGGACTACATGGATCATGGATCACGGATCATACCAGCCATGGCCACGAGCAACCGCAACAGGTGGACTTCAGGGAAACGATCACCTGCACACTGCCGGCGTGGGGAAGTCGGAATCTGGATGCGGGGAAGAATTGGCTCTTGCTTGTGATAGCCATGGAGTTTTGAAGCATAAGTACCTCTGGCTGTACGGAAATTGATGAAGCAGCCATCAGCCTTTCCATCTCCATTCTCCCAGTTTCTCAATACCTAGAGGACTTTCAGTCCTACTCCCATCATGCTCTTCATAACTTCCCTCTCACTGCTCTCAGTGGCTCTTGCAGCACCTCTCGCACAGCGTGCATTCCCTACGGTGGTCGCACCATCGCCACAAGCTACGATCGGTGGGATAAGTCTCGCTGGCGTTGAATCCTTCAAAGGCATACCTTATGCCCAACCACCTGTTGGCCAACTCCGCTTGAAACCTCCACAACCCATCACATCAGCTCTTGGAAACGTCGATGCCGCGCAACTGCTACCCAAGGCCTGTCCTCAATTTTACATCAGCGTAGCTGACAGTGGGTTCCCCAAGAGCGTACTGGCAACGATCCTCAATTTGCCAATACTCCAGACCGTCACGAACGCAGGAGAAGACTGCCTCACCCTCAATGTCCAGAGACCGGCAGGTACCAAGGAAGGCGACAAGCTTCCCGTTCTCTACTGGATCTTTGGCGGAGGATTTGAGCTTGGTTCCACCCAGATGTACGAAGCTACTAGTCTGATTACAGAGTCTGTTGCACAAGGAAAACCCATCATCTTCGTTGCCGTCAACTACCGCCTTGGGGGATTTGGATTCTTGCCAGGAAAGGAAATTCTAGCAGATGGTTCTGCCAATCTCGGACTCCTGGACCAGCGTCTTGGTCTGAAATGGGTCGCGGATAACATCGCGTCTTTCGGCGGTGATCCAGACAAGGTCACCATCTGGGGTGAAAGCGCGGGAGCCATCTCGGTCATGGACCAGATGATGTTATACAATGGTGATCACACCTACAAAGGGAAGCCACTCTTCAGAGCCGGTATCATGAACAGCGGTTCCGTCATACCAGCAGATCCTGTGGACTGCCCCAAGGGCCAGGCAATCTACGACACGGTAAGCACCTCTCGCCCTCAGTCATCCTATGACGGACACTAACTGCGGAACAGGTCGTCGAGAAAGCCGGGTGCGCTGGCTCAAATGACACCCTTGGCTGCCTACGCACCGTCCCCTATTCAAAACTTCTGACTGCCGCCAACTCCGTTCCAGCGGTTTCGTCCTTCTCCACCCTCAATCTGTCTTACCTGCCCCGACCGGATGGCACAGCCCTGATAGAATCCCCCGATATCGTCGTCGCCAAGGGCAACTACGCAAAGGTGCCCTTCATCATCGGCGACCAAGAAGATGAAGGCACCCTCTTCGGCCTTTCTACTTCAAACCTCACCACCAAAGCAGAGGTCAAGGATTACTTCTCTTCCATCTACTTCAAGCATGCGTCGCCCGAGCAAGTGGGCCAAATCGTAGATGCTTACGATAACACATGGGACGACGGCTCGCCGTTCCGCACTGGGCTGTTGAACAACTGGTATCCACAGTTCAAGCGCATGTCTGCAATCTTGGGCGACCTGGTCTTTACCCTCTCGCGCCGCCTGTTCCTCGAAAACGCATCGAGGATCAACCCTGATGTCAAGTCCTGGTCCTACCTGGCGACCTACGACTACGGGACGCCCATCATGGGCACGTTTCACGCCTCAGATATCGTGCAGGTGTTTTACGGCGTGAAGGCGAACAATGCGGCAAGGTCGATACGAGGGTACTACTACTCATTTGCGCACCATATGGATCCTAATGTTGGGAACAACTTTGGAGACTGGCCGCAGTGGAGTCAGGGCCAGAAGCTGAGGGAGTTCAAGGCAGACAGCAATGACTACTTGGACGACAATTTTAGGTCGTCGCAGTACAACATCCTAAAGCAACTTGTTACTTTTCTGAGGGTGTGAGGTGGGCTGGAGAACTTGTGATGGACAGTTTTAGTTCTAATACCATGACCGATTTAATGACTTAATGGAAAATGAGGTTTACCAAATCTTGATGAGTATGAAATGATCCAACCACATCCCGTGCACCGCAGAGGTCGTAGTTAGGATGGCCTGAGGTACTGTCAATATTGAACTGAATCCCTAACATGCAGGCAAGGGGGTCGAGGGCGAAGGAAAGAAGAATAGTGTAAATCGAAGGACGCTGTTCCGTAACCGCATTGCACTAAATTCGAGGGGGGGGGGGTATCATTCACGGTCTTGCGCAAGTTTTTCATCCACTTTACCAAGCATCGAAATTGCCAAACCCACCTGTCTTCGCTTTCTTCTTCACAGGCGCGACATTCTCATCCTCGTCGACATACTCTGTAATCTCATCCTTGCCCGTGTCCTGTATTTCCTGCTTCGCAGCTTGCAAGTACTTGCCTACGCCGAGCGCGTCGCTAGCTCCAGTGTCCACTGTACCATCCGCCCGTATGCGCTTGCCTGTCCATGTGGTCTTGTCGTCAACTGTACCCCCTTGTCTCCTGATCTCCTCGGCTTCTGTGTCCTTGTTTTCTTTCTCTTTGCGCTCTTTTTGCCATTCCTCAAAAGGGTCAACGAATACCACTATATCGAGGATTTCAATGTCATTGATCGGCTTATCTTTCTCACCCACCGCAGCAAGTTCCATGGTCTTGAGTGTGGTGTCGAGGCCACCGACGGTTCGTGCGAAGATTGTGTGCTTGCGGTCGAGGTGTGGGACGGCGCGGTAGGAGATGAAGAACTGGCTCGTGTTGGTGTTCTTGCCTTTGTTCGCCATACTCAGCACACCTCGCGCGTTGTGCCTCTCGGGTCCTTCAAATTCGTCGTTGAATGGCTTCCCCCATATACTCTGTCCGCCACGTCCTGTGCCGGTGGGGTCGCCACCTTGTATCATGAAGCCCTTAATGTTTCTGTGGAAGATGGTATTTTGGTAATAGCCTTTCTGGGCAAGCTTGACAAAGTTCCATACTGCGCGTGGTGCGTACTCGGGAAGAAGCTCAATATTCAGATCGCCAAGAGTGGTGGATATCCGTGCATAGCCTTTCTGTTTTATCCGCTTTGGACGAAGCATGTAGTCCTCGTCCGAGAGGAGGGCGCGTTCGCCGGCGGTATGTGGGGTCACACCGGTCGACGTAAAGGATGCCGCCGCCTTGCCAGACGTGTACACGGCAGCGTTGTAGGCTGGTTTCTTGGCCTCTACGACCGTTGGCGTAGCTGCGCCACTCTTGGAGGCGTTGGCGACAACCCTCGCGCCAGCGGCTCCTTGTGCCTTGGCTTGCCTGTCGGCGCGCGCTTTTGCGACAGCCTCTTTCGCCTTGAGGATCTTGGCCGCGTTGCCCAGCGCATCCTTGTTCACACCACTCTCTGCGCCGGGCATGACCGTGCCGCCCTCCTTGACATGTTTATATGCGCCAAAGTCTCTCGCCTCGATGTTCTGTGGGTCCTGGAGGGTGATGATGTCGTTCCTGGTAAAGGCGTCATCGCTGATCAGGTCTGTCCAGTTCTTGGCCTTGATATTCAGGCGCTCGACCGTGTCCCATGCGAAGACATTGCCGCTCTTGCGCAGGGCGACAAGGTGTGTGTTGTCGGTGAAGACCTTGTATGTGACCGGGTCGACATATTCACCATCCTCGTTCTTGGCAAAGTTCAAGGAGATCAAATCGGCGCGCTTCAGCGGCGTTCCATCGACGGGGTTGGTGTCGGGGTGTGTCGAGAGCCAGGTAAGGATCTGGGTGAGATCAAAGACGGTGCCGCAAGGGGTGCAGACGGGCTCGGTGAATGGCTGCAGGGAGACAGCACAGTAGTTGAAGGGCAGGCGCTTGAATGTCGACGAGAGACCCGAGGCCGAGGCCCGGTCGGTGCTGTTTGCGCCGCGCGAGGTCCCGAAGGCGTCTGAGGATGACCACTCGGAGTGTGTGATGTAGAGTTTGTCTGTATTCCGCCCCATTGCAGCGGGCCGTGGATCATGTGCAATGTGTGAGAGCGGCGATGGTGGTGGTGGTGGGTCGCCGTCATGATGCCCGCCGCCAGAATGCCTGGGCGCTAACGAGCACATGACGCGACAGACGCGACCATCCCGTGCCTTGCCATTCTTGTCAAAGCCAGTGAATGCCGGCGAAAGTGTGCCATGTCCACACGAGCATGCGTTGCCAGAAGAGGTGCAGGCCAGTCAACAACAGCCATCCAGTCTCTCCTGCTAATCCGCTCTCATCCACCCTCCTCTCGCACGGCGTACGCGCTGCCCCCTCCATGAGGAGGTACGACAACCCTTTCGCTCGCGTCTTCTGTCCTACGTGACCTCTGCGGCGCGTACCCGTCTCAGGCCATGGTTGGCAACCTGTAATGCAGCCTCAGCCAATCATGTCTGCGCAACCCTCGTGGAACGATGAACGCCCCCAGACCCCATGGTTCACCTCGTTTCATCTTCGCAAATCCTGCGACAAGCAACGCATCCTCATGCCATAGCAGGGAGCCATAGGGCGTGCTCGGCGGCTGCTGGTAGGCCAGGCACGCAGGAGGCCGTGCAGCTCAGAGGTACATACTATGGTAGTAGGTACTCGACAAGACGATATCCCCTCTCATCCTCCTCACGATGAAAATAAAATAGTAGGAGCGATTGAGCATCAAACATCCCGGTTGCCTCCCTGTTTCTGTTCCTACACTTTGTTCCTCCTGTCTTTTCCTGACGCTGTGCGTTCTCGTCTACTTCTTTTCATTTCACTCTCCACAATACTCTCCTTGCAGGCCCAGCGCCGGTTCTCAGACACCGTCCCCTCTTTTCAGTGTGCGTTCGATGCAAAGGTCGTCCTTGCATGGATTTCTTCCAACTGCACTGGTAACCGCTCTACTGCTGCGCGATTGGCCGGGTCGCAAAGCCCATATTGCATCGCCACCAGTCTCGAATTCGGAGCGATTTGCTGGAAGACAGACGGCTCCTCTTCACTTTCTTGGGACGGAAGTGAGCAGAACATTTTGGAATCACTGGTGTCCACAGCAACGTGCACTTCACCGTAGAATTGGCAACGCGCAATCGGCACGCAACAGCACATTTCGGACCTTCGCACCCCTACCGCAAACAGTCCACATCTCAAGACGTCATCCAACCCCACTCCCTCATATTCAGACGTCCGAACCACGGTTCGCGTACACGTAGAGATTGCTGCTTTGTATTGTGCTCCTTGTGAGCGGAAGCCCAACGTCACTGTTGTCCACAAGCCGCGGTGGTCCAATCCCGATCCAGACACCAGAAAAACAACATTCCAAGGTAACCTCACGATGGGGTTTTCCAGACTGCGGGCCGCATTTTTCGGGCTGACTGTACTCGCAAGCGCCACATCGGCGACCATCATCAGTCTCTCCAACTTCACGCCGCGCGTCGACAAGCTTCCTTCGCCATGCGCAGCCGTGTACACCTCCGGGATCAGTGGTTGCGTCGAGGGGGACTTCATTGCCATGGGCGGATCTACATCTACACCCGTCTGCAGCACGGCCTGTGTACAAGGTCTGGCCAGGATACAGGACGCAATTCTCAAAAGCTGCGCGGGTGTTGCTGTAGGCGAGACGTCCATTATTGGCGCCTTTCAGAACGGTCTGGGCCTGAGGGCGCTTTGCCCTGGTGTCACAGTGACGACCAGGAGTCCCAGCACTGCCCCATTGACGACAACGCAAGTGGCTGTTGAAACGAGTACGGAACCCGCTGCCACAACCGCACCGTCCCGGACGAGTCTATCCACCGCGAACACGTCATCTACATCGAAGACGGAGGGCACGCCATCATCCAGCACACCCAGCGCAGGATCCGCGGTCGACCCGAGCGCGACGGCTTCAACATTGCCAAGCTCCACGGTTGCTGCGCGGTCAAGCACGGATGCGAAGTCTTCGACAGCAGGCCCAAACCCCAGCCAAGCGGCCAATCGCCAGCTATCCAATGCCGAATCAGGCGGCGGTTCCCCGTTCGACGTCGTGGCGGTAGGCTCGGCATCGCAGCGTACAGTCTTGGGCGGTACGGCATCATTGCTTGTTGCGACGGTGGTGCTGTTGGTCGCATGGCTATTATGATGCGTTGGCCCATGTCACTGTTTCCTCGAGTCTGGGCATTGCCACGACGGGGCGCGACGGCGTTTTGGATGCTGCATTTTGTAATGTATACCCCCACTGGACTACCGCTCTCGAGTCGGTGAGTCGACGATGGGATGGCACCATGGAACGGATGGCGGGTGGGAGGCAAAGCTGCTTCCTTGGACGAAAGGGATGCATACATGCGAAGTAGTAGCAAAAGACGCAGCCTGCCCCCGTGTGAACCGTCGAACCAGTGTTTCGCTTGACAGTGCTGGCATGGCTCCCGATAGCACCTCCCGGTACTTCTTCTCCTATGCATGTACACCATTCCAAGGCTTGTCGATCGCAGACCCCTGTCTCGGCAAGCGAGGGCAGACGTAGTTGGTTGCTGGCTCGCTTGCGTC
>Ga0182210_1000267_pt1 | contig 12162 bp, 7 predicted proteins | sample G5R1MG_19_FD_129670 | JGI IMG/M metagenome (GOLD analysis project Ga0182210, IMG submission 129670) | Switchgrass phyllosphere microbial communities from Michigan, USA - G5R1_MAIN_03OCT2016_LD1 MG | ecosystem: Host-associated > Plants > Phyllosphere > Phylloplane/Leaf | place: USA: Michigan... | reverse complement strand
TGCAGTGCGTTGCCAGAAGGGTACACTTTTCGAAAGTACGGCAGTATCACGTAGAGAAGTAGAAGAACGGCCAATAGACAGGGCGGCCAGCTTTTCAGACGAGTAGTTTAGTCTTGAGAGTCCAATCAGGTCTTTGGATGACGACTAAAATTGAACTCTGGACCCGGCGCCGCGGGTAAGAGATGCAAGCAATGGGCTTTTTGGGAGGGTCGCACCCAACCCGTTCTGGTCTCTCAAGGTCTGAAGGTGGTGTAATGAGCATGAGAAGAGGTGGGAGGTGTGGCAGTCTATTGTTGGTTGAAGCGGTTGGACGTACCGCTGTTCTGAACGATGTTTCTTGAGCTATATAAACGGCGGCCTTGTCGGTGTTAGGGTGCATGCAGCCTGCTATGTGTTTCATGGCAACTGTTTGAGATGTCCGCGGGCCACTGTCTGGAGGGCAAGGCTGATGAGACTCGGGAGACAAGCACATAAAACATAAGGGCACTCCCTGCAAGTATCTATGGGAAATGGCAGCGGCGGCGATTTGGGCGTGACTGACGGTGTTACAGTTGACACGTGCGGCAGAGGGGAGCACCCGGCTACGGCCATGGACATGGCCATACCAACGATGCGTCTAGTCTACTGAGGGCAAAGCTCAACAAGGTCTTGAGGGGGGTTGAGGTGAAACACGGGCCTCCCGTCTCGTGTCTGGCGAGTCGTGGGGAAGGCCTATATACCGACTAGGTAGTAGGCGCAGGTACAGAGCATATCGGCTTGCAACTATCGGCCGCGGTGGTCTGTACATGGCTGCTTCATACCATTGACGGAGCCTCAGGGGGTGCGAGTATCGTCACGTTTGGGTCGAGCGGTGCTGGGGGTGCGGCAGGGGAGGAGAGCGGAGACGAGGGCGGAGAGGAGGGGAGAGAGGAGAGGGGAAGATGACGCCAACGAACACATTGAAGCGTGGCCAGCGTTTCCGGCTTCTGATCGGCCTTCAAGGCGAACCGCTCGCTTGGGCTTGGCTGGGAATGTATACCTCATTTTCCCTACCTACATTGCAGAAATCAGGGCCACGCCAGAGTACGACGAGCGAACATGACACATGTACCTCCCGCCAAAGGTCTTCAGGGAGACGCTGAGCCCTAAATCAAGTGACGGATGTGCTTGTGCAATTTCGATCCTGCCTGTCAGCTTCGAAAAATCGGCTCAGAGGAAGAGTGACTTTAGCTTGTTGACTTGTTTTCAGGAACACATACCCGCCCAAAGTTTTAAAGTGTGGCTCAATTCCAGCCAGACATAGTAGTTATCTTTCCTAGTTCATTTTCTTCTCTCTGGCTACAGTCCCATTCCAATATTCAAGCACCTCTGGCTCCGAAAATCCCCCACCCGGCAAGTACCTCACGTTCCCCACCAAAGCCCCATTCATCTCCACCATACTTGGCCAGACCCTCGCGCCGTTTCTGCTCCCCTAGCTCCCCCCACCGCATTAACAAGCCTCCATCCAACACGCCCCTTGCCCCACTCCCTGCATCCCAGCCACCCTCGAACCCCTCACCCGCACGGTAAGCAATAGGGTTGAGACCACCGGCCGATTCGAGCGTATTGACAAGATAAGCAGACAGATTTGACAGCCGGCGGTATGATGATTCGGATAATGGGGTGAGCAAAGCGAGTGTGCCGGATTGAGAGGTGATTAGGACCTGGTGGAGCGGTAACGGCGAAGATGTAGCAGTACCCGATGCCGTATCTATGGTAAAGCTATCGTCTGTTGGGCCAAATGTTGAGGCAGCATCTGGCATTTTGAGATGCGATTGCAGGAGGTGCATTGTGGCGGGGAAGTGGCCTGTGTGAAAGGTGGATTTGTGCAACAGGCGCGAGCCTTCAGATTTAGGATCTGTAGGGTACAATTTGTGGTTAGTAGACTGGCTAGTAGGAGGGGGTTCGTATGGGGGCAGCGTACTTTCAGGGTCGAATTGAAGAATCTGTAGGTTCATGTCGGCATCCGCAACGAGAATGTGAAGTTCGCCATTAAAGGGGAGGAATTCAACAGCGATGGCTTCGAGTTTGTGCTTACTACGGCCGAAGAGAGACATCTTGTATGGCTCTTCCTGTTGTGTTGTTAGTGCTAACTCTAGCAAGATGTGGTAAGGATGGATAGCTCACGGTATAACCTGTGAACCAGACTCCTCTAAAGGCGTCGCCCATTAATAGCATACCCGTGTTTGGTAGCGACTTTAGCGATGTGACGTAGCATTGCATATCCATAAACGCAACTGGTAGCAAAGTTCCGTCTTCCTTGAGACCACGGACCATACACTTTTGCCCTTGTGCCATGATGAGGAAGCCCTGCGTTCCAAGCTCTGAAACAGCAGAAACAGCGCCCTTTACTTCATCCTTGACGATGAGTTTAAGGCGCTTATTTGTCTCCGGGCGACCAGGCTCCGGAACCACAGTAATGACATCAAAGATGCGTATACGTCCTCTTGTTGCAAGGTCTTCACCGTGTACAATGGATGTGCCTACAGCAATCAAATCTTTTCGTTCATGGGTGGTCTCCGAGACTTCAAGGTTCAGTGTTTTGACACAGAGAACCAATTCCTGGGGATCGAGAAGATGCGTGTCGATGATTGACCATGTCTTCTCATCAATAAGCTTGAGAACACCGCGCTCAACGGTTGGTTTGAAGTTGATGTCTTCCTTTGGTAGTTCATAGTGATAGGTCTCGGACGGATCAAGTGTGAACTCCTCTGGCCGATCCGTACCAACAATATATAGCCCTACAGGGTGGTAGGCTAGCGCATAGACCTCTGCATCCATGGGTAAAGAGCGTGTTGCCCAACCGAGATGCCCGTAATGCGTCTGCGGCGGAAGTTGGGAGACGCGAAGTGTATCAGTGGAGTCTACGTATGCAAAACCTCGTTCGCAGGATGAGGTGTGGAAGGTAGTCAATCCTTTTACAGGTTTACCACTCAAGCCGATGACGCGCGGTGCGCTTGAGGATTCTTTGAATATGAAAGCGGGAGAGGCACCGCGCTGGAAAACAGTGCTGTAGCCGCAAACTTCGGGCAAGGCAAGTAGTGAACTTTCGATACCATTGTCTTCTGACCCCGTATCTTCAACATATCTTGGAATATGTTGTTGAGATAATTTGACCCAGCGCAAATTCTTGGTCCACAAATCAGATGGTACTCTGGATGGAACATGAAACGCTTTATAAATGACGAGATCATCATCAGAGGTCCGTATCTATCATAGTCAGCTTCTATCATGACAAGATATTATACCAGGGGACCTACGATGAGATGTGGAGATTTTGTAGTCGCGTCCCCAAGATCAGCGGCGAGAATCTCTGTGATTGTTGCCCGTGCAGCACTACGTCTAGGTACATAGTCGACCGTTAGTGAAGGAGGGAGAAAGCCTAGGGCTTCGGCAACATAGCAGGGCTTTTCCATCTCTGACATGGCAAAGATATGTAGGCCACCTTGTGGCGTCAGCAGAAATGCAAAGACTTCTGTAAAGCTAGCCGATTTAAATAAGCTGGCTGAGAGCCACCGTGTTGAAGATAGGCCGCTCGCTTCGACGTCTTCCAGCTCACCATCGCCGCTGGCCTTGAATATCTTGATGCTTGCGTCCTCACGTAACACTAGGAGATATGGGTCCGCAAGGCTGGCGTTGATGACGCGAAGCTCGTTCCCGGATTCCTCGTCTTCCATGGGAAGAATTTGATCCATATTCAACTCTGAATCGTACGTTCTTACCTCAGTTCGCATTACTTGGACAACCTTGGTTCCAGCAGCTAAGACGCCGACGAATAGAGTGGAACCATCCTCTCGCTCAAAATCGCCTTTGTTTGTTTCTGACAGCTCATTGCCGTTGACTTCGTACACAATTGTGCTTTCGCTTCCATTCTCACCGCTCTTAGATACGACCAAGTACTGATCGTAGTCGACGTCAGTAGACATGTTAGCCTCTGTATCTTCACCAAAAGCGGAGATCACACCTCCAGGGGCCTGCTTCCTGGCATGTACCGCCCACAAACCACGTGCAGACGGGAGCTCCGCAGTCGCAAGACTGACGGGGTGAAGCTCACGATCGAGACAGGAAATAGCCCCCGCTGCTCCACGGCCCGTGGAAAGTATGACCTCGCCTTTATTGAGCGAGTCGGTGACTTTTCCAGGATGTAGAATGGCGTCTCGAATCGGCGCTATGCTTGGTAGGATATCGTGTATTCGGAAGGTGTACGTTCCTGGGGGCGTAGGCTCGGATGCAGCTGCCGTGATCTCTTTGACTGCTGGTGCAGTGTCGTTGTAGAGATCGTCGTCCATGTCGTCCATGTCATCCTCTTCTTCCGACGAGCCCTCGTCTCCGCCAAAGCCTACATTGGACTGCCTACGTCGCAGCTGTGTATTTGCACTGCTCCAGCCGAGCAAGACTGAATCCCCGTCTTCGCTTCCGATGAACAGCCGACCGCGTCCAAGATTGCTGATACATGAGGAACCGGCTTTGAGAAGATGGCCACCGTGGTCTGCTGTCACAGTCTGAATAGTCATAGCAGACACGGTACGGCCCTCCAAAGCAAAGGTTAAGATGAGTAGGCGTCCGTTGTTGAGCACAATCACAACGTCGCCAGTTTCGTGTGATAGAAGCTCGACATGGCAGTCCTCGAGGTGCAGACTCAGGTCGGCCTGGTCGCTTAGTGGAAAAGACGTACATGCCTTGGCAAATTCGTTGACGGCGACGCCGTTAGTCTTTCCGCCCTGGTCTACATGGATAATCTCATTGTTCCCCACAAGTAAGGCGCCTCCAATGGGATGTGGTAGGGGCACCACGCGGGAGATGTCGTGCGGCAGGCCGGCGACGGACAAGAGCGTTGTCGAGGCCTTTTGCTCGAGATCGAGGGTGAAGACTGAGTAGGTGAGAATGTCCTTACGGGTAGCGAGCAGGGACGGAGCGACAGCCTGCGAAGCGGCTACCATACCAAAGGTGGGCTCGCGGTACTGGTGGAGGAAGGCCAGATGGACGGGGTGGGTCAAGGCAGGGTCGAGGTGGGTGAGGGGCAACACTAACGAAGACGCGTAAGGCGTGGCGTGGTCGAACTGGGCGTCGCGGGGCGCGTCGGGATCCGCATCGTCATGGTCATCGTTTCCATCGTTGTCGTCGTCTTCATCGACCAGGTCAGGCTGGCGAAAGGGCAGGATGGCGAGGTTGTGGGCGCCAAACTTGAGGGCGGCGCATCGGCTGCTGGGGTCTGCCGTGAGGAAGGTGAAGGCATCTGCGAGGTCAGCTGACCAGGGCGCACTGCCGGGCACGTCGGGCTTCTCATAGTAGTGAATGGAGATGGTATGCAGCGCGTGGGTATCGGGATCCCACTCGACCAAGCTGAGCTTCGCGTCGCGGCACGCCACCAGCAGCGCCTCGCCGCGCGCCCGCGTGCCCAGCGCCTTGATGCGCGCGAGCGCAATGATGGTACCCGCCAGCGCGGCCTCGGCGACCAGCACCAGCTTGGCCGTGCTCGCGGTGCGTTGTAGCGGCACCTCGGCCGCCTCTGCGTCCAGCTTCGCCGCTGCTCCATCGCCCGCGCCGCTGCCCAAGGACGCCGCCTCGGTGGTGGTCGCCCGCAGCTCGAAGATCTGAAGCAGCGCGTTCTTGGCAACGACCAGGTTGTGCGCCCGCGCCGACACGAAGGGCAGGCTGAGGGCGTGGCTGACGGCAGTCGGCGGCGCGATTTCCGTGTAGCACTGCATGGTTGGGGAGATGGGCGTGCCCCGCGCCGCTCGCCACGGACTACAGCAGAGGGAGGATAGCTACGCGCAACAGCCGGGGGAGGGGCAGCAGCGCGCGTCTACTAGAAATTGTCTCGGTGGTCAGGTCGCGGACGGCGGTAGCGTGGTGTTGCGATGTCCAGCGTCGCCAAGCAGCGCGCTAGAGCCCAGAAGTCGCTAGCGCGCCCATGACCGCAAGGGCCATCCCCGCGGCCCGCCTCGCGCAGCGTCAACGTCATGGTGACTTGCCAAGTCGCGAGCGCAAGCAGGCGCGATGCCGTGCAAGCAGGCCTTCGCTCTCCATTCCTCCATTCCCACGCTCCACGCTCCTCTGCATTTCCCACTCCACTCCACACGCTCTACCCCTATCCCCGCCCGCTCCTCAGCAGCGTGAGTGGCCGCCATGGCGCTCCTCCAAATCAGCCTGATCTGGGTCGCCTATGCCGTCGCCGTCGCCATACTGTGCCTTATTGCCTCGACCTTTGTCTATGTTTACCAGAAGCCTCGTGAGCGTGCAGCCGCCGTCACCGCCGTTTGCATCTTCACCACCCTCGCTCTGCTAGCCACGGTGCTGCTGATCCCCGTTGACGTCGCCCTCGTCTCGTCGACGTCGCGGTCGAGCCTCGGCCAGAAGAAGGACTGGGCCACCCCTGACAAGGTCGACGCCATTGTCTACACCCTTCGCATCGTCTACTACACGCTCTACTCGCTTGATGCAGTCCTGTGTCTGCTCGTCATTCCCTTCACCTACTTCTGGTTCGAGGAATATGACGAGGATGCCGCCCAACACGGAGAGCAGACGGCGGGCCAGCGCATCGGGGCTGCCCTCAAGTACACGCTGGCCTTCCTTATATTCGTCGTCGCTCTCTTCTTGGTCGGCTTCTTCGTACCCTTTGCACGCCAGGCCAAGGACGACAGACGCCTTGATCTCGATTACTTCAAGCATCTGCTTGAGGAAAACCGTAGGCCCCCCCCCCCCCTGTTTCCTGTTTCCCTTTCATCACTAACCTGTGTAGATGGCGAACGAGCCCTTTCGTTCGGTCTCGGTCTTCTCATCACCGTCGGTACCGTCCTCTTCGTCCTCTATACCGGCACCGGCATGGCCCTCCTCCCGGTTGCACTCATCAAGTCGGCGCCTTCTGTGTCCGCACCCACGCTCGCCGCCAACACCGCATCCCAGCTTGAGGCTAACCGCGAACGCCAGCGCCAGCTCGAGGGCCGCAATGAGGGTCGTGATGGCGGTCTCGATGCGCGCGATAGGCGCGAGCTCGAAGCCCTTGTCCGCGAGGAGCGCACCCTAATCCGTCGCGAGCGTCTTGCAGCCGAGTCCAGCGGCACCGATCGTCATTGGATTGTCAAAGCCTGGATCAGGACCGAGGCTTTCTTTCGCCCGCTTAAATTGGTTGGTGGACTGCTTCTCATGGTCTTTGCCCTGTTCATCTTCGCCAGTATGCTCATCACGGGCGTCGATAAAGCAAAGAATTCCATCTGCGGAGCTCATTGTGGTTATATCCTGGGTCACATCAACATCTTCCAACCCTTGAACTACATATTGGTCCAGTCGTCTAGGGTCTTCCCCATTGACTACGTCCTGTTCCTACTCCTCGTCCTTTTCTTCTTCTCTGCTTCGGTCGTGGGCATTGCCACGGCTGGCATTCGTTTCCTGTGGATCACCATTTTCAAAATTCGCAAGGGTCAAACCTCGCCACAAGCGCTGCTCCTGGCTACAGTCCTACTTACCCTCATTACTCTGGCCATAAATTACTCGGTCGCCATGGTTGTAGCACCTCAATACGCCACCTGGGGTCCACAGACGTATTGCGACATGAACATCAACGGCAATGGCGAGCAGCCAGATTGCTCCGAGCACCAGGACCTCATTAAGCCCTGCTCTGAACTGGCTATCAACCCTTCAGCCCAGGGTGTCTGTACACCATCCGTGCTCAGCACCTTTATCAATCGCGTCACCATTAACTTTCCTTTCTTTGGCGTTGTCCTCTTCTGGGCGCAATTTGCCTTCCTTGGTGTATATTTGATCGTCTTCTTAACGACACTATTCAAGGCACCCACTTTGGATCAAGAGCAATTCGATCGCGATCTTGAGGAAGAGGAGGAGGAGGGGTTGCTCGCAAGTACCGGTCGTAGGTTTGGCGCTGCTTGGAGCGATGTGACGGGCAATGCAAAGAAGTCCGCTGCTTATGGGGCAACTGAGAGAAATGGGGAAAGTTCGTTGTAAACGTTATGTCTGTGAAATAATTTATGTTATTCCGTCTCTGTAAATTGGCAAGTCTGTTCATCAGTAAAATCGAGATTGGTGTGGTATAGTTACATATATGGACTGGCAGATTTTATTTTGCGACGGTTATTGCTTCAGTGCTTGCTGGAGCGACTCGTCGCACCCTCATTATATGTTTTCTTTTTGGTAGTCCGACACGCAGATTTTGAGTGTTTAACAAAATGTTGGCTCATATGTCTGCTGTCCAAATGTCCAGGCGTAAAAATGCATCAACGGATTGCAGTGTTGCCAAGATCAGTCCATACATATTTTTTTTCACAGCAACGAACCAACTAATTGTACTCATCATGTTGTGATGACTTGCGTTAGTAGAACCAGTTTCAATGGGAGAGCATTGTAAGTTCCATGTCCAGTTCCCCGACAGATAATCTGACGTCCACGACCGAAAGTATCGCAACTCACCCGGCGTCTGTCTCACCCACTCCAATACACCCCGCTAGTTGAACAAACCATTCAAGGGTTTGACTCTGTGGGTCTTGGAAAATACGATACTCGCTTCGTCACCTGGTCATTCCTCTGTCCGCATGGAGCATGTATTCGGAGTGGGTTGAAGCGACTGGTTTGGGCTAGGCTGGATTTGGTAAGCATGCGCCCTGACGCAATCAGGGCCGGCGCCGCGACTCCCTAAAAGTAAACATCAACGACTATCTCTCGGCCTCGCACCACCACGCCTCTCACTCTGCAGTGCGCCGCTTACCGCGCACGAGTATCGCCCTCTCACCTGCTCTACGGCCAAACGGCCTCGAAAAGCCTAGGGTGCTTCTCTCTTCCCCCTAGCTGCTGCGCCACTGCGCATCCCAGTCGCAATTATGGGCCTCTCCAAATCAACGAGCATTATGATATTGCTGGCAATCGACACGGCCTTCTTCTTTTTGGAGCTCATCGTCGGATATGCAGTCCATTCGCTGGCGCTGGTCGCTGACTCCTTCCACATGGTAGGTGGCCTATACGCTCTCGACCAGGCTTTACTGACGCAAGCACAGCTGAACGATGTCATCTCGCTGCTTGTTGGCCTGTGGGCGGTCAAGGTCGCCAACCAGAGGAATAACTCAAAAACGTACACATACGGGGTAAGCATCCCTGGCTGGTAAGCTCTGCATGTGTGCTGACAACCAGCAGTGGCAACGCGCTGAAACGCTTGGTGCCCTTGTCAATGGTGTCTTTCTTGTGGCGCTTTGCTTGTCCATTTTTCTTGAAGCCATCCAGAGATTTGTTGAGCCTCAAGATATCTCGCATCCAAAGCTCGTCCTCATTGTTGGGTCCTTTGGCCTTGCTTCCAACATCATCGGTCTCTTCCTCTTCCACGACCACGGACATGGGCACGCGGGACACTCCCACGGACATGACGAGCATTCGCATGCTGAAGAAGGCCATGCTCACTCTCATAGCGTAGATTCCCGTGACCATGCGGTTGCACACGCCTTCAAGTCCACTGAGACCACACCTGCACAAGCAGGCAAGCGTCGTTCTTCTCAATCCAAGGCTAAGCGACACAGTCGATCTCAGTCAAGAAACTACCCCACATTGGACGAGATCCACGTCCATCCTTCGTCTTTCAGGAACAGCATCATTGAATCTTCGCGCGTACATGACCATAGCGAGACAGACGATGAAGATGGCACTGGTGGTAGGGTAGCGGCTACGGAACGGTCGCCGTTACTAGCCAAGCCTACGAGCCATGGATCGAACCAGCGTTCAGACGGAACGCCCAAGAAAGATCACCACAAGGACCACAACCACAAGCAGCCCAGAGAGGTCAAGGCGAGTGGTGCTCATGGCCATTCCCACGCCGATCTCAACATGCGCGGTGTCTTCCTTCACGTCATGGGTGATGCTCTAGGCAACATTGGTGTCATTGCAACTGCCCTATTCATTTGGAAGACGGACTTCTCGTGGAGGAACTATGCCGACCCTGCCGTCTCCCTTTTAATTACGGTTATCATTCTTCTCTCCGCTCTCCCATTGTGCAAAGCTGCATCCCGCATATTGCTCCAGGCCGTTCCCGAACACCTCTCCATTGACGACATAAAGGATGACATCAGTGATCTTGACGGAATTGTCTCCTGCCATCATTTGCATGTCTGGCAGCTATCTGATACAAAGCTCATTGCCTCACTTCACGTCCAGGTCGACTTCGACTTCAAGCATGAGGGCTCTGCACGCTACATGGACCTTGCCAAGCAAATCCGCGAGTGTCTCCACGAATATGGCATCCACTCCTCCACCATTCAGCCCGAATTTTGTTTGAATGCCGCCCATGATCATTCGGCCGCTGTCTCGGATGAGAGCGGTCCTGAAGATGGCGGTAGCGTTAGCAAAAAATCAAGCGTTAAGGGCGGCCCTGATGCGTGTCTCCTCGAATGTCCCGACAGCTGCGGAAGCGCAAAGCAGTGCTGCGATCCTGGCCTAAAAGGATGTCAGGGTACTCCTTGATTTTATTAGACATGGCCACAAATACCCTCCTTGTTTTTCCTTTGTCTGGGCGAGTCTGTAAGATAAATCTCCTTCACGCTGTTGTTATTCGTGACAGCATATATATGTTTCTTGTGTATTAGACTCAGATGGCACGAGGCCAGGGCGGATGTTTGGTTGAAGGTTTGAAGGCATCCGAGTATCCGCTTGTAGCGAGAGGTAGGTATTGCTATATCTATGAATGAATAGGTTGTTCGTCTCCAAGGTAACCAACTACACAGGCTTAGTGTGGTTTCTATTCACAGATTTTCTCCTCAGTATCGCACTGATGACGTAAGACATGGCTGCCGAAATAGGAAGCTGGCGAAGCTCGGGCCATCGGACCTTGGCCTTCGTCCCATCGTGACTCTGCAATTCTTGCACGGTCGGTAGTGTGGGATCATCCTGTGGAAGGCTTCAAGGGACAATCCCCCACCATACCATGTAAAATAGCCTCACTATTGCTCTGGCGGTATATGAGTCGACGTCTTCGTGACTGGCTGATCTTCTCAGGGGTGAGAACGAGCCGCTAGGCACATGATCTAGTGCTTGTACTTATTGGCTGCCGCTTTCAGCCACTGGTGGCCAGCTTGGTGCAGACTTTATTTATACCCATCCATTTCTTGTCCTCTTTTTGTTCTTGAGTCCGTCTGCTTGGTGCTGGTAATACGAGGATTCCAAAGCGCAGATTCCTAACGCTTTTCAGCAACCATTCGCAGCCATGTCGTTAACATCAGCTACGACCACGTACTCCTTCACCTACACAACCTTCAGCAATCCCACCCCAGTCGCTTTCACCAAACCCACCGAATTTCCGTCCATTTTCTCCTTCGGTAGTGCAGTAGGCTGCTCCTCAAACACGGCATCCGCCACCGCCTCAGCAGTGCCCTCCAACGCACCTCTCGATCACCCCAACGGGCGTGACGCCGCCTGTGTTATCAGCAACGATGCAGAAATTAACGACCACGCTTTCTGGGATCTCTACGCATGTTGCAAGGGCGGCGACATGAACGCATTTGGCAGTCCAAGGCTGTGTACTGCGCAGTGCAAACCTAAAGATGGGCAGACGTGGCAGGAACTCGGTGAATGTCTGAGCAAGAAGGTCGAGGTTGTGGTGTGTAAGCCTGCATACGCAGAAATTCCAACGGAAGCGGGCCAGAGTGCTAGCAGAAGCCACAGTGGTTCGAGTATTCAATCCACGACACCAGCGAGTGGAACGACTAGCGGCAGTGTGAGTGGACCGGGTCAATCCAGTCGAACAGGTGGGGCGGCGAGCACATTTCCGGTACAGGCGACTACTTCGAAGGCGGCACTTGTAATCTTTGGTATCCTGACACTTGGATCTGCTGCGGGCATGCTGTTGTAGGAATGAGGATAGGCTTGCTAAGGAAAGATTGTATTTTGGCGTCAACAATTCCACGTAATAATCGGTATGTTTAACTATGAAGTAATGTCTATTCTTCAACACTACGTTCCTTCATCTTATCCTGCATCAGCTCACTGGCCCTCCTACATTAGTCTCAAGTGTCCAGAGATACATATATTAAACTAATCGTCAGGCAACCGGCGCAGCCACTGCAGTATCGGCCCGCCTGTTGGCATGACGGCGAATAAGCACGCAGATAAGACAGACGATTTTACATATGCTAGATCAGCTCCGCGTAAAGCTAG
>Ga0182210_1000265_pt1 | contig 12177 bp, 10 predicted proteins | sample G5R1MG_19_FD_129670 | JGI IMG/M metagenome (GOLD analysis project Ga0182210, IMG submission 129670) | Switchgrass phyllosphere microbial communities from Michigan, USA - G5R1_MAIN_03OCT2016_LD1 MG | ecosystem: Host-associated > Plants > Phyllosphere > Phylloplane/Leaf | place: USA: Michigan... | reverse complement strand
TATCGAAGAGTCGACCGGCAGGTTTCCACCCACCCCGACAGACCAGAGCGCAGCGAATGTGCCAATGGCAGCGAAATTGGGGCTGGCCGCTGCGACCATGCCAAAGACGGCTGTGATGCCAATGGTGAGGTTGAACGCCCATCTCCGGCCGAAGATATCGCAGCCAAAGCCCCAGAATACGGCGCCAACGAGGAGACCAATGTTTTGAGCGAGCGTCAGGAAGGGCGCTCGGGTTGGGTGGAACTCGTTCTTGACCGGGGTGAAGATCAACGATGTGACAATCGGCCATAGATTGTCCTTTTTTTCGTTGCGAGGCGCGCGCACAGTCAGCCCAAAGCCGGATGGGTCAAGATGATTTTGTGCAAGTAGTGCTTACCATGGACCATCCGAATCCGATGACGATGAAGAGCTGAAGGCTGTATGAGCATTGACTTGTAGTGCATCGCATACGTGCCTTCATACCTGCCATTGATAGCGTCCCATGCCGATATCCCGAATCGCCTTATTCAAAACCTTGGCCTTGGCTTCGTACACAGGATCCAGCGATCCATCTTCGAGCACGCTGACAGGCGCCTCGAGCATAGAGGGCACGACTTCCTGTGCAGCTTCCTTGCCGTCGTGGCCAATCTTGGTGGCCGACATGGTGCCTGGAGTCGCCTCTGCCTTTGATTTCTTTCGAAGCAGCACCTGGCAAGAGGCAAGAATAAAGAATATGGGGGAAATGCGGGAATATATTGATACGAGCTAGCATAACAGCCAAGGCTTACTGGTAGGTCGGTGGAGGGGACGGCGCTATCACGCTATCACACATCCCTCTCACGCAATCGCGAGGGCCGGCGTTAGGTAGAAGGTGAGGCGGTAACACCGACTGCAGGTAAGCGTCGCGGCGGCCGCTTAGTTGTTAGGCACGATCGAGTGCGGGACGAGCTACCAGACAAACGCGCTTCACGAGATTGAAGATTCCTCTTCCACGACCTGGCTCGGTAGTACCTAAATGATGCAATTCCTGTGTTCAGGCGAGACCGATCGTCGCGACGCCCTCCTGCACAGGGCAATCCCGGGCGTCTGTCGCCATGCTATGTCGTCACGTGCAAACATCGCTCGACAGGAATTTGACTATGCAATGGAAAGGGAGCAGAGATATGTGGTTCCATCCCGAACCGGAAAAGCTATAGGCCATTCCGGCGGACAACATGCTCGCTACCATCGTCGAGGTCCAACCAGGTAGCGCCTACTTCCACAACTTGCTCAAACTCGTGGCCTTGTCGTCGTGCTTGTTCAGCACCTTGGCGGTTGCGAGGTCAAAGTCCTCCTGTGTGACGTGCACTCTGCGCTCCCGGAGCGCAAACATACCAGCCTCGGTGCAGACACCCTTCAGCTCTGCACCTGAGCATCCGTTCATTTTCTCTGCAATCTTGAGCAGGTTGATGCCACGCGTCAAGTTCATACTCCGCGAGTGAATCCGCAAAATGTCTGCGCGCGCTTCGACTGTGGGCGGAGGAAACTCAATCTTTCGGTCGATGCGTCCCGGTCGCAGCAGCGCAGGATCGAGGATGTCGAGCCGGTTGGTGGCCATGATGATCTTGATGTTCTTGGTAGGCTCGAAACCGTCGAGCTGGTTGAGAAGCTCCAACATGGTGCGCTGAACTTCGGAATCACCACCTGAGCTTCCTTCCACACGACTGGATCCGATGCTGTCAATCTCGTCCATGAAGATGATGCTAGGGGCGTGCTCTCGCGCCATGATGAAGAGCTCGCGGACCATGCGGCTGCCCTCACCAATGTACTTTTGCACCAGCTCGCTTCCGGAAACGCGGATGAACTTGCAGTCGGCGTGGTGGGCTACCGCACGTGCAAGAAGCGTCTTGCCGGTTCCTGGAGGCCCGTATAGCAGAACGCCCTTGGGCTGGGCGATTCCGAGCGACTCGAAGAGCTCGGGGTGTTGCAGGCCCAGCTCGATGACTTCCTTGATCTCCTTGATCTGCTGGTCCAGTCCACCGATCATGTCGTACGTGCTGTCTGGCACCTTCTCGACCATCATGAGGGAGACGAGCGGGTCGACGGAAGACGGCAGTAGCTTCTCGAGCTTGTATGAGTCGCTGAGTAATGTGACGCGCTTTCCAGCGGTAAGTTTGCTGAGATCGACACCGTCGGCGACGTCAACCACTGGATACGTGGTCAGCAACTGCTTAGAGTGCATCGCTGCCAGCTGCCCGTACCGTATTTTCCTTCAGGATGCACCTTGACCAGGACTTTCTTGGTGCCCATGACCTTGACCACCTCGCCCACATAGGACCCCGGCTGTTGGAGCAGACCGAGCTCCTCTCGCAGCAGGCGCACTCTCGAGTTGTAGTCATTTCGCTGCGCTTCGAGCCGCCGTAGCTTTGCCTGCCCCTGTATTATTTCCAGCTTCATCGACTCTATCTTATTGTGGAAGAAGGTGTCGAGCGCCATGGCTGTGGCGGCGCCGGGGGGTATTGGGGAGCGAGACGGGGGGAAGCTTCAGGCGCCTCGTGTGCCGGTCTAGCTGGATCAGACAAGGGGGCGTTGAGTGGTGGTGGAGGTGCGCGGGAGAGTGAGCGTTGCGTGTTGCGTGTTGGCGGCTGGACAGCATTGCTGGCAGCTTTCCGAACAGCTGCAGCCGCGGCCGGATCAAGGTTTGGCCGGGCGGCGACCCCAGGCTAAGGGGCATGTCCAGTCGGGAGGCGCCATGGAAGTGGTAAAAGTACCAGTCCACGGACAGCATTCCAGCGAAGCAATGGACTGTGTCCTACATCCTTCATACTGTGTAGTATGTACTAAGTCGCGGCAAGCGTGCCGGGCCCATGTGACGTCGTTTGGTTCGTTTGGGGGGCTCCGCTGTACGTCCGAAAGGTGCAGCGGGCTGGGCGTGGTGAATGGCTGCATGGGCGAGGTCATCTGTTCGCTCCGCGCCCACCTCGCCCACCTTGCCCGTCTCGCCCACCTCGCCCGCCCCACGCCTCTCCAGTGCCCCCACGACCCACGAGGCACGAGACACGAGACACAAGCTGCCTTTTTCTGTCATGCGGCTCTGGCCCTCTCGCGCTGCCGCTGCTGGGCCATCGGGGCTTGCGACGTGACGTGACTCGTACCGATCAACCAGCCCCCCAACCAGCGCTGTGACCGCTCTTCACGCTGGACGCCGCCCTGGCCTACCGTCTCTGCGTGCACAACATCGCGTTGCCGCACCATCATGGCCGACCGCATGCCGGAAGGAGTCCAGGCGAACCCGCCGCCGGAGACCTCGCACCCCAGCAGCACGCATGGCTCCGAAACCTCGACGCCCACACCAGCACCGGCACCCGCAGGCGCTGAGCAAGCGCGCTGGCGGCCCCAAGGCGCCGCGGCTCCCACAACCTACGGCTCCATCACCTCAGGCATCGACCGCCGCCCGCAAAATGCCCCTCCGTCGGACCAAGGCTCGGCGGCCGCCAAGCCCAAGAAGCCTGCCATGGCCCGCCGCGTCACCTCGTCCAAGTTCCCACACAAGGGCCAGGAGTTCAGTGTTGACGATGCCGAAGACGAGGTCCAGCGTGAAATCGCCCTCCTCGAGCAGCATCTCAAGCAGCAGCGCATCGCCCACCCCCTGCGCCGCAAGCCCTCGACCGTCCGCCGCAAGACGGCCGCGCAAACGGCCACCCTAACCACGATCGATTCCACCGAAGACGAAGAAGCCGAACAAGACCATGCTGGTGCCTCCACCGGTGCAGGAGCCGACGCCGAGGCCACGCCCGCCTCGTCTGGCGAGGAGACGATACGCGTCGACGACGACAGCGGTATCGGAGACAACGACGATGAAGACGCGGATCTGAGTGATGCAGAGAGCTTTACGCTGCGCGATCGCCAGGATGCAATCAACGTGACACATCCCTTTGGCATCAGGATTTGGAAACCCGCCCTCTATAAAAAAGGCCGATCAGTGCAGCGCAATGCTGAGGAAGACATTCACTCGTCACCCGGCCTCTTCGTCAGCAAGTGGCTGTTCCTCTTCAACGTCGTCTGGACACTGGTCTTTGGTTGGTGGCTGGCCCTCATTGCAGCGACGGGCGGGCTGCTCTGCGCCCTTCTGGTGGTCTCCGAGAGCTGCCGGGAGTATTCACACCTGCTGTTCCATCTCGCTGGATACCTCTTCTACCCCTTCGGCAAGTACGTTAAGCTGTTGCAAGACGATGCCTACGTCGACGAAGACGAAGGTGAAGGCCGCAGCATCAGCGAATATGAGCAGTGGCAAAGCGGCGACATCGAGGAGGGCCGACTCTTCTTCGGACCTACAACAGGTCAGAACTCTCTGATTGGCCGGCGGCGCAACAGTGTAGACTCCAGCGGCGGGGAGACGACGAGTCTTCTTGGCAGAGACGGGCGGGCGAATATCAACCACACAGACACGGCTAAGACCAAAAGAAGGCTGTTCGGTCGAGGCAAATGGAATCTTGGCCGAGTCGTCTTCTTCCTTTTCTTCTACGGCATCCTCACCCCAGCACTCTTCCTCGTTGCTGCCCTCTGTTGGTTTCTGGTCTTCACGATACCCATGGGCAAAGTGACCCTCTTGTTATTCGATCACCTACGACGCCACCCCCTGGCTCTGTCTTTTCACGCGGACAATGGCAACGTGCGCCGTCCCGGCGAGTCCTCCTCGATACTACTTTGCACCTATCGTGCAGTAGGCATCAAGTACTGGAAGTATACCATTGACGGAACCAATATCTTCCTCATCAACCTTTTGGGACTCGTGGCTTTTACCATCTTCGACTACTTTGTACTGGCTGAGGGTATGGAGCTCAAGATTTGGCTCACAGATCAATTCTTCCTCTTCGCACTTGCATTATTGTCCATCATTCCGTTGGCCTACTTCATCGGTCAGGCGGTTGCCTCCATCTCCGCTCAATCCTCAATGGGTGTTGGTGCAACCATCAATGCTTTCTTTTCCACAGTGGTTGAGGTCTTCTTGTATTGTGTCGCGCTCAAGCAAGGCAAAGCTCAACTTGTTGAAGGTAGCATCATCGGCAGTATCTTCGCGGGTATCCTCTTCTTACCTGGGTTGTCCATGTGTTTTGGTGCCTTGAAGCGAAAGACACAGCGGTTTAATGTGAGGTCGGCGGGTGTGACGTCTACCATGCTTTTGTTCGCCGTTATTGGAGCCTTCGGACCAACGCTGTTCTATCAGATCTACGGAAGTGTAGGTCGCTCGGTCACCAACTCTCATCGCCTTGCTAATAGTGCTTAGCACGAACTCAATTGCCACCATTGTATCCGCAAAGACATTGATCTTCCAAACGACCGCGATTGCCGGAGATGCTATTACTCCCAAGTCCCTGCGCTGAACGATCGCTTCTATAACGAGGCCGTGAAGCCTTATACCTGGTTCGCAGCGACGATGCTATTCGTATCCTACATCATTGGCCTACTCTTCACGTTGCGGACGCATGCTGCAACCATCTGGACCAGTGAGCCAGATGAGAAGGAAAAGAAAGTGCTGGATATGAGTACGAGCAGTCTTAGTCAGAGCGGACATCTAGAGTTTCCCCATTCTTCGGTTGTCAGGCAGGCCACCAACGCGTCCATCAATCGTGCTCATATACGGGACAGCCAATTGTACAAACGCATCGTGGGTCAAACTCTGCAGGAAGTAGGTCTTGGACTGCACGAACAATCTTCCAGTGACGCACAACCGGGGCCAAGATCAGATGGACAGACTGCGCATGTTGTACCACCCAAAGATATCGATGCACGATCGCACCACTCCTTTCATATTGAGGGGCTTACAGACGATGCGGCGGAATCGCTAGCACGACAAATCACGGAAATTGCAGCCACGACGACGGCTTTGGCCACTCGCGATGTCACTAGGGCACCTCGCAGAGCTGCACAAATGGCCAACACATCAAGTAGTAAAGGCCATCATGAACGTCCAGTCATCACTCGAACAACGACGGATATACTAGATGAACACGAGGCATCCGGTGCGGCCGCTGGTGGTGGGCACGATGCACCAAACTGGAGCCGACAGAAGAGTGCTGCCATCCTATTGACAGCTACTCTTGCCTACGCCATCATTGCTGAGATTCTAGTGAATACTGTCGACGCAGTCCTCGAGGGCTCCGAAATTGATGAAAAGTTCCTTGGAATTACCCTATTCGCTTTGGTTCCCAACACTACGGAATTCCTCAATGCCATTTCATTCGCCATGAACGGGAACATTGCGTTATCCATGGAGATTGGTTCGGCATACGCCCTGCAAGTGTGCCTGCTTCAGATCCCAGCGCTGGTGTTCTACAGCGCAATCCATGCCACATATATTCCCGGTCAGGAAGTCGCACGCCAGACGTTTACCCTTATTTTCCCACAGTGGGACATGGTTACCGTCATTCTCTGTGTCTTCCTGTTGTCCTACATGTACGGAGAAGGGAAGAGCAACTACTTTAAGGGATCTATACTCATCCTATCTTACCTGGTTGTCATCGCTGGGTTTTACCTTTCCGGCTTCAATGACTACGAGCGCATGGGTGTTGATCCAACCGATACCTTGGCACTAGGTGGCCTGATCAAGCAAGAGGTCCAATCTATGACCTTCAAGACGCCCGGGAGGGGCCGAAGTGGCGTGGCCTATTGATGCCTTTGTGGTGGGTATGCATACACACGACACCGAGGGAGATTGGGGTATACGAGTGCATGGAAGTGAACCTAATATTTGGATGATGGTATAGATCAAAACGTGGCATAACAGGCGCATAGCGCAGGCGTTGTTGGATTTTTTTATGAAGATTGCGCCCCTTCCCCCACCCCAAATCCCCCCAAAGAGATCTTTTTAGTTTCTTGCGTCTTAGAGTTAAATAATACATGCTGTCTTGATTCTACAATTCTACAACTCAAGTATCGATTTCAAAATAACGATGATGGCAAACATCTGTTGTTGATTGGCACGCGCGTTGCCTCGCACCGGCTTCTCTGCTCTGCCGAACGAGTCGGTATCATGAATCATAACGCACCTAGGGACAAGGTGGAGGTATAAAAAACCATAGCTAGTGCGTCGTACTAGGTATGCTGTGTAGGGAGTCAAATCACGTTCACCGAGAGGGGTGAGAAACGGCGGGATATCGGATATTGTTCCGTCACGCGCTTCTTCGCGGCCTGAATTCTGAGTTGAGATATAGGCGGTGCATGGGATATAACGAGCATGCAATTCCTCTGATGGCTCATCGTTTTGCGTCACAGCGGGTTGCTTATTCTGTGCCTACATGTCCAGGCACTCCATTGGACCGAATACCCAATAATAATTCGCAGGAGTAATGCACCCGTAGTATCCACGTGGTACAATAAATTACTTCCGGGTGCTCATGACTGGATAGCTCGGCATTCATGCGAGTATGCTGTAATAGAGGATGCACGGTTGAACCACCCGCCGACAACTTTGCTGGTCAGGTGCTGGAGTTGATTGGCTGAGCTGAGACTCACTTCTATTTTTCGGAACGCAGGCAATATCCTGAAAATGCTTTCGGCGATGCGAAAGTATTCGAGATCAACTTAAGGAAATCAGAGCAGTCCAAAGAGTGAAGTTGCCCAAGCTTAAGGCGAATGGAAAGTAACACTCAATTGTGGCACGTGAACAAGGCCAAGAATTTTGGATAAGGATAGCGTAAGTATTATTAACCATATTTGCATGCCATATATTACAAGATCCGGCAATCAATCCGATTCCTGTTCAGTGCCTGACGTCTCCTGTTCTGCTTCCAGCGTCTCCAGGAACATCATTTCAGTCCAATCAAAAACCTTGTCATACTGGAAGTGCCGACGGCAGAACAAACCCCGGAATAGGCGTCTTAAACGTCCATAGTCAAGCCTCTTGTCCGAGTGGATGAGCTCAAAGTACTTTTTAAACTCAATCGGAACACCATTGATCCCTGCTTGTTGTTGCTGCTGCTTCTTCTCGAGGGTTATCTTTTCTTTTTCCGTAGAATTACCCATTGGGTTCTCCCAGGGAAGTGAGCCTGTAAGGAAGTATAAGAGAACATATCCAAGAGATTCCATGTCGTCCCGAGGGGATTGTTCTGAAATGGCGCATTAGAAAGTTCTGCTATATACTGTGCTACACTCACCTTTTCCTAGATGCGCGTTGATGCTGGCGAATGGTAGCGTGCCGATGACCAAGGGGCATGTGTGCCCGTGCGAAAATTTTTCAACCTCTTTAGCCAGACCAACATCCGTTAGATAGACAGTATTGCCTTGCTTGCCAGTGCCCATGAGTAGATTGCCCGGCTTGACATCTCGATGAATATATCCCTTTGAATGAATGAACTGGAAGCGAGAGATGAGCTGGTCTGCAAGCAACAGCACGGTCTTCAAAGAGAATTTCTTGCAGCAGTAGTAGAAAAGATCCTCTAAGCTTGGTCCCAAGAGTTCAAATGCCATGACCTTGAATTCGCACTCCGAGCCATACCAGTAAACCTGAGGAATTCCACTGCCTTCACCAAGTTGTTCGTAGATATAGAACTCATTTTCGAGATGTGAAAAGGAAGTTCCGTCGTATTCGAGTTTGAGAGCAATTTCTTCTCCGGATTCTAAGTGATGGCCTGCATGAATTAGTCATCTTTTCATGAATGGTACAGGAGATGCTCATACCAAGGTACACTACGCCGAACCCGCCACCGCCAAGTCGACGGTCCAGCTGGTATTTGCCTTGCACAATGAGAGGCTTCATGGCAGGAAAGGAGGGAATCGCTTTCCAGAAATCGTAATGCGTACTCTTTAACAATAAGACGCTTTATGGTGGGAAAGAAGAAAATCGCTTGTCGGAAATCGTAACGCGTGCTTTTCACCGCATACGGCAAAGTGTGCAGTCGTGGTGTGTAGGAAACCACAGAAATCAAAGAAAATTAAAAACTAAGAGGGAACAAGGAGGGAACAAAGAGGAAACAAAGAGGAAACAAAGAGGAAACAAAGAGGAAACGAAGAGGGAACAAAGAGGAAGCAAAGAGGAAACAAAGAGGAAACAAAGAGGAAGCAATGAAATCGAATACGCATACTGCAACCGGTCAGTGGATAGCTGGCGAGTTGCAGCGACAAACGTTACTTCATGTCGGCCCATGATGCTCCGCATTTCCCAGAGTGTTTAGCAAACCTCAGTCGCACATATCTGTATACCATCCTCTCCGCCTCTTTACGACCACGATGCCTCCACAACAAGAGTTGGGATCCCAAGGACAAAAAAGAAAGCAAGCATCGGAAGCAGTGGCCGCAGTAGAGCCAGAACTGCCACCACCACAACCACCCGCCAAGCGCGCGCGGAGCAAAACTCCTCCGGAGTTTTGGGACAACCTTTCGCGGTTGAGGCTCTGTCGTAGGGCACTTCGAGAATTCGATAGACGGACAATTCGACCCATTGCCCGACGAAAACAGTGTGCAAAGCGCGACATTGAAGACAATCAAGTCAAACTGCTTCAGCGCTTTGCTCGACGTGGTGGCCCAGACCTGCACAGCATTCGAGGAGTTAGTTGTGTCTTTGTTGTGTTGTAGAAAAGTATGCTCACTTTTACCAGTTCGCAGAACAGGGAACACAGCCTACAATGGCATCGAAACGTGGTCGATCCAACCGGTCCAGCGCCCTGAGCTCGAAGATGAAAATATTTTCCAAAGATATTGCATTTGAACAGGCACTTATCGACAACGATATACATCCGCCTGGATATGATGATGTCGAGCCGGACAATGTCGAGGAGATAGAAGAGAAACTTGGTCAGCGTCGTGCCTCTCTATCGCCTTTGCAGTTTTCCCGCGACGACTTCTTGCATTTCAAGCGGCAAAATAACGAGGCCGAGAGCGAAGCGGCAGTGGTGAGCCAAGTCATCCCGGTGATCATAGGCAAGACCAACATCCCATCGGGCTACAGCGGCTTGTTCAACAACCTAGAGCCACTTTTCGATTATGTTCCCAAGCCAAAGCCGGACTACTTCAATGGCTCTCGTCCTGCAGAAATCCGGTCCAAAGTGCGGGCCGACCTCAAGCATTATATCATTCCTTCGAGTCATGCATATCGCGCCGCGCTCCCAAACATGTTTATGGAAGTAAAAGGTCCAGCCGGAAACGGGGTGGAAGCCAAGCGGCAGATCACGTATGACCTTGCGGCAGGTGCTCGAGGAATGCTCAAGATGCAGTCCTATGGGTTGGACAAGCCGGTGTTTGATAATAAGGCCTATACTTTCGCGGCGAGCTATCGCAGCGAGCCCGGCTTGCTTAACCTGTACGCAATGTATCCAACTAAGCCACGAAATGCGGACGGAAAACCCGGGTACCGCACGGTCGATATTGGAGCCTTTATTTTGACGAGCAATTTGAACTCTTATTGCCAAGGCGTTGGGGCATTCCGCAACATGCGAGATTTGGCAAAGGAAAAGAGAGACGAGTTCATCGCGTCTGCCAACGTGATGGCAGACAAGCAGTCTACGCAAAGCGAGCTTGTATCCGCAGACGAGCAGCCAGCAACACGCGATTGAACTCGAGTGCGACGGGTTACTGCCAGCAGAGTACGGTTGGTAGTAGGACAGGGATAGAGGGGAAAAGACTTGCAGGGCCATAATGGGTAGCGTTCGTAACGTAACTTATTCTCCGTATCTGGTTTAGCGCAGCTGGTGTATCTTGTAATTGATCGCACTGTATAGTATGTACTGTCCAAGTGACGAGTGACACGCTGACCATCCTTGCAGCGCGTAGCTATCGAGTGGGTTTGCGTCAATCTGCACGACGGCGACGTAATCCATCACGTCCCTTGCCGCCGCTCTTGTTGTTCCGGAGCTCGTGATGCGAGCACTTGGCTGTGTCATTGTGATTGCTGTCTCGGACGCACCCAGCTGAACCTGCATCCACCCCCCTCCTCCCATCGAGGCCACGACGTCCCGCCTCCCGCTGCGACGCCTGCATGGCCTGTCTGGACGGGTGAGCTGCTTGTCGAGACGACTCCCAGACATGGTGCTGCCCCGGAGGCTGCCGTGCCTCGGCCTTCTCTTCGCCGCCGGCAGCTCGGCCTTCGTCACCTCGTCCAACACGTCGACCACGATCAGCCAGTTCTCGGGCACACTGCCGCTGCAGCACGCTGCCAACGACGCGACGCCCATTGCCCAGCTCGTCCCGCTTACCCGGGAAGCCGCCGCGCGGACTGTCGGCCGCCCCCTTCCCCTGCCCATCCGGTGCCATGAGCGCTAACACGGGCGCAGATCGAGGGCAACTTGTACAACGCCAACTTCTCCAATGTCGCGGGCATCGCCGACAACGACATCGCCTACATTAGCTGCGACTCGCGCGACTACCCCGGTCTCATCGACGCCCAGCGCGTCTTCACCGACGCCTACGAGAATGCAAACATCTCGGGCGTCATCCTGTACAGCATCGTGGCCGACTACTGCGACTACGAACAGGACACGACCCAGGAGACGATGCAGAGCTTCCCCGTCCTGTCCATGGTAAGCAAGCAGGATGCAGCCAAAGTGCATGACGCCCTGGTCGGCTTGCCTGTTTCCACCAAGTACTTTGTGCACGTCCAGGGCCGGGCCAGCAGCAGGGACAACTTCACCAGCCAGCCGGCCCAGCAGAACCCGCTGGGCCCTTCCCCGTCCACAGCCGTGGCCATGATCATTCTGTACAGCATCACAGGCATCATCACCGCCCTGTTCCTCGTCATTATCATCACGGGCGCCATCCGCGCACATCGTCATCCCGAACGCTATGGGCCGCGAAACGTGCTGGGCCGGCCGAGGCAGAGCAGAGCTCGGGGTCTGGCACGCGCTATGCTGGACACGATCCCGATTGTTAAATTTGGCGAGAAAGAGCCCTCCAAGCCAGCAGATGCCGAGCTGGCATCGACTTCCGAGACAGGGGACGTTGCAGCCGTCAACGTGCAAGCTGCAACCCAGCCATCAAAGACAGGGGCGCTTGATACCTCGCAAAATCCCGCGTCTGATGAGGTCAAGACATCACGGGACGCCAGTAGGACACTAGCAGAAGATCACCAAGAAGGCATTGCACCGGCACAATCTGTGCTCGCAGCTACAACGTCTAGCACCGACCGTGCTCCAAACGACGAGCACCTAGGGTGTTCCATCTGCACCGAGGACTTCGAAATGGGACAGGACTTGCGAGTGCTGCCCTGTGACCACAAATTCCATCCCG
>Ga0182210_1000263_pt1 | contig 12191 bp, 14 predicted proteins | sample G5R1MG_19_FD_129670 | JGI IMG/M metagenome (GOLD analysis project Ga0182210, IMG submission 129670) | Switchgrass phyllosphere microbial communities from Michigan, USA - G5R1_MAIN_03OCT2016_LD1 MG | ecosystem: Host-associated > Plants > Phyllosphere > Phylloplane/Leaf | place: USA: Michigan... | reverse complement strand
TTTCTCCTTGACATCCGAGCGGTGTTTCTCATGCAGTGAGTGCATGTGCGCTCTATGAGGATGCTTCGGCGATGCTGTAGATGGCTTGGATTCATCCACCAACGACATAGCTCCTATCCTGGTGTTTGTTTTGACCAGCACGAGGCCTCCGGCGTCGTCCGGCTTTGCGATTCGTGATGCGTGGCCATGCGCGTCGAATGTGATGTTGGATCCCCCAGAAACAGGCTCACGCAGCTCGGCAAGGTTCGGTGCTTGTGCAATGGCGGTGCCTGTCGCCTGCCACATCCCAAGCTGGGGCGACATATTCATTACGGAGACTGAGGCCTTGCGTGCGCGGCCAACCAGGCCTGTGGGTTGTTCGTCTGGCATCATGGTGTCGTCGGGTTGTCAGGGGCTGACACGAATGACGGAGGCTCGAGGATGCGTCGCAATGCTGATAATGAAGCGCAGCTCTGGAGCCTTGGGCCAACCCTCGGGATCCTCTGGCGTAGGATGCGCTTAGCCATTCATGATACGGACTGAATAGCCATCTGCAACGGTACGGATGCGCGAAAAATAAACATTGCATTTGGTAGACGTCGGTCCCGAGGCGCAGGGATGGACGGTCTCCTTTAGCCTCCTATGTATCGCAACCTTCGATAGGCAGTCTAGCGCATTAGAACCTGGCCACGAGCCTCAAGTCAAACCCGACGTTCGCACCTTGGCAGGAATCGAATAATCCAACCAAAAGCGCTAGCTGGGCGTCCTGACGAACCGGTCATGCGAAGAACTGGTGCATGGCTGCCCGCGCGGAAGTTGGCGGATGGCTTTGTCCTTGGCTGGATCTGTCCAGCACCATGTGTGTTTATCTTTACCAGTCATCCCAGGGCTTCCTACGACGTCCATCTTGCACGCGACTCAGCGTACATAAGACGACCCCTGACGCAGGTCCGTCCACACGATCCAGGTAGTTATATAGGCTAGGTGCTGGACCCCGGCCGTTGCTCATCTTGTTACTCGGTTCTGTAGCTGGGCTAGTACGGGAGCGTGTCCACATTAAGCAAGAGACAACTGGACCAGTGCATGTTACTTTGGAGAGGGTAGGGATACTCCCGAGTCCTTGGATCAAGGTCTTCGCACGAGGAAGGCAGTCTTTTACAGTCCATCATCCGTCAACCAGCAGCCGCTTCTCCATCAATCGCCAGAATTCATTCGCAATGCTTCACGGCGCTCCAGAACGGCAAGACAACGGGCAGATATGCGATGCCAGGTCTAAAGGTATAGGGAAAGTCAACACCTTTGGGCAGGTTGTCGTGCGCTTCCATAACAATCCCAAGAAACTGGAACACTGGTTTCAACATGCCCAGCAAGATCTTCTCAGCCCTGCGACTCCACTGGCCGCCACCAGATCCAAACTTCCCACACCACGGCTTTGCATTGCTATTCACATTTGCGGGTCAAGAGGCGATGTACAGCCATTCATCCCCATCGCGAAGCTGCTTCAAGCGGCGCCATATCGTCATCGAGTGCGGATTTGTACACACCCAGCGTTCAAGAACTTTGTGGTGAGTTTGCATAGTCGCAATGTCCATGGAGTAACTACTAACATGAGCTCAAGGAGGAGAATGGAATTGAATTTTTCTCGATTGGAGGAGACCCAGAAGCGCTCATGGCGGTAAGTGAATGCTGTGTAGAATCAATCGCCCAACCAACATTGACACACACAGTACATGGTGAAAAACCCTGGTCTCCTACCGAGCATGGAAAGCGTCAAAGCCGGCGAGATTGCCAAACGTCGTAAGGAAATGGCCGCAATGTTTGAAGGCACCTGGCGCAGCTGCATCGAAGCTGGCAATGGCATGGGCGAGAGGATTACTGCCATTAATGTCGAAAACCCCGAGGATCTCTTCATCGCAGATGTCATCATTGCCAATCCTCCATCCATGGGCCACATTCACTGTGCGGAGAAATTGGGAATCCCACTCCACATGGTATTCACCATGCCCTGGTCACCGACCAAGGCCTTCCATCACCCACTGGCGGCTATGGAGTACGGGGATGTCGACAGGAGTGTGGCCAATTACTTCAGCTTTGCAATGATGGAGTTGTTGACTTGGCAGGGGCTAGGAGACCTCATCAACAAGTTTCGGACGCAGACGCTCAAGTTGGATCCAATCAGCCCAATGTGGGGATTTCAGCTGTTGCAACGGCTAAAGGTTCCTTATTCGTATCTCTGGTCACAAACGCTTATCCCAAAGCCGTCGGACTGGCCGTCGCATATCAGCATTACCGGTTTTTCGTTTCTCAAGCTTGGCTCCTCGTACTCGCCACCACCGGATCTTGTCGAATTCCTCGAGGCTGGCCCACCTCCAGTCTATATTGGTTTCGGTTCCATCGTTGTAGACAGTCCCAATGAGTTGACGAAACTGCTCTTCAAAGCCGTAGAATTAGCAGGCGTCCGGGCCATCATCTCGAAAGGATGGGGCGGTTTCGGGGCAGATGAAGTGCCAGACAATATTTACTTCATTGGCAACTGCCCACACGACTGGTTATTCCAGCGCGTGTCCTGCGTTGTTCACCACGGCGGCGCAGGAACAACAGCAGCTGGGATCGCACTCGGCAAGCCCACCGTTGTGGTACCGTTTTTCGGAGACCAGCCTTTTTGGGGACAGATGATTGCTCGCGCTGGTGCGGGCCCCAAGCCTGTCCCCTACAAGCTGATGAGTGCCGAAACTCTGGCGGACAGCATTACGTTTGCGCTCAAAGATGAGGTACGGGTAGCTTGTCAAGATATGGCCGCTGACATCGCTGCCGAAGATGGCGCAACCGACACAGTCAAGGCATTTGAGCACAACCTCAATGTGGACGAAATGAGATGCCACGTCTGTCCTGAGCGGCTGGCAGTATGGCTAGACAAGAAGACAGGCGCACATCTAAGCGGTATGGCAGTCGCTATGTTAGCCGAGAAGGGTCTCCTTCATCCCAAATCCATACGTCTCCTACGGCACAAGCACTGGTATGTCCACGAAGGCGCAGAGAGTCCGTCCATTGGCGCTGTAGCCGCCGTCGCAGGCACAATTTCCAGCATTGGAACTGCTACGTCGGACTACACCAACCGACTCAAAAAACCCGTCGCCCCACAGACGCCGGCCAGTAATGCCCCACGGAATCGCGAGGCGGATGAGAAGGCCGAGCAGATAGGGTTCAAGAGTCCAAGCTCAACCCAACTCGAATCGGTAGCGTGGAGAATGGCGATGAAGACGTATGAAGCGGATATACACGACAATTTTGAGAAACCGCCCGTGAATCCTAAGTTGGCAAAATTGCAGGAAAGGATAGCGGAGAAGAAAGCGAAGAGGGCGAGGGCGCATCAGATCGTGAGTGCGACAGCGAACTATGGAAAGGATCTGGCCAAGACTGGGTTTCAAGGTGAGAGAAGTCTGCTTGCCACGGTGGGTAGAGATGCTAATGCCATGTACAGCGCCCGTTGCCTTCTTTTACAACGTCGCCAATGGCTTCCGAAACTTTCCCTCCTATGTAATAACCAACGAACAGCATCGTCGGCGCGACGAGATCACCGGTCTCGGCACCGGCCTCAGCGTAGCTGGAAAGGTACATCCTCCATGCCCCTTGCTCGTCATCAACCGTCAGCGGCCGCTAACACACCACGCCAGGAATTCGCTCTCGGCTTCTACGAAGCCTTCGCAGGCATAGTGCGCCACCCTTACGTCGCCGCACAGCAAGAGGGCGCTATAGGCCTCCCGAAAGGCCTCGGCCGTGGCTTCTGGGGCTTCGGCAGTCACATATTTGCAGGCGTCTTTGCTCTCCCTGGATACACCCTCAAAGGCATCGAAGCTGCGCTGTCCAAGCACCGAACTACGAGTCTCCAGGCTGAACTGTACCTGATTCGGCTGCGGCAAGCGATTCACGAAATTGAGCAGTCAACCCCAGAGGAGCGGGCCGAGGTGGTGGCGACGTGGCAGAGGATCCAAAACCTTACGGAGTGATGTTGAACAAGGTTTTGTCAACGTTCGAAACCAAGTCTTTTTGTCTCTCTTCTTGTCTCTTTTTGTCTCTGTATGTATAGATTTCAGGCTCAGGATTGGTCTTCAGTTGATGTACATATAATTCCCCGATTTTGTATACAGTGGTCTCCCCTGCGATTGTCTACCACTCTTGTCCGGGTAGACGATATAGACGAAAATGCAAAACCGAACGCGCGTACCAATATGGTGGTTGCAATCCATCGACCAATGCTCAATCAGTCGATCAAGCCACCGCGCACTCTACTATACAATAAAACAGTGGCTTCCAGGGTGTGACAAACCAGAGAGAGTATCATGGTCCTCACCGACTGTCAACTGCACCATACCATAACTGACAGTAGCTGTACTTCGTCATTCACACGATCACATATAACTGTGCCAACTGAGATTAAAGTTAGCTATCGAAGCCTTCCACAGCATGGATCGCCAGGTGCGCTGAAACCCCCAGTACAGGCTACCCGGGAAGCTCATGCCGAAAAGTTTTGCGGTTATCGGCGGCTCCCGGCACGTCCAGGAGGATTTTTTGCAGATAGTAAAAATTCATCACATGCCGCATGCCAGGTTTATAATAGAACTTACAGCACCGAGCTTCCATCAGTACCACAACAGCCTGGTTAGCTCAATCGGTAGAGCGTGGGACTCTTATGTGTCACGTTCCCCAAGGACGATTGATCCATCCAATCTCAAGGTTGCGGGTAAGTCTTGGCTCATCTAGAACGCCGCTAGTTAGATAAGAATCTAATCATTCCCCGAATAGGTTCGACCCCCGCATCGGGCTTGACTATCTTTTTGCTTACTTTGACCTGGTTTTGTTTTTGGCGCCTTGAACTCCTCTAATTTTCCGAGGTCTTCGCAAATAGCATCCCTCTCTAATTCTGCTCTTGTCGTCTCTGCCTCCACTGCTCAAAGATAATTATACTAGTTCTGATATGGATTCTGCGCCTCCTTCGGCGCCCATAGCTTCCGATAAAGGCCGTATTCGCGGGTTATAAGCTGCCTCAACCTTCTTCCTCTATTATTCCCTTTCTTGCTTCGATATTTTCCTCTCCTCTTCGTCTCGGCCTTGGTTTTGACTATCGGTGCTTATGAGAGCTACCCCACGGCTTTGACCTACTCCGCGGTCTATCCGTCGATCGATGGCTACCGGGTCTTGGAGCAAGCTGAGTCGCATTTACATATTCATGCGATGTCGTCTGAGCAGATCGGTCGTACATCCGGTGAAGACTCAATGCCCTGAATGCTAGAGAGGTGACCTTGAGCGTGAGAGGCATGGTGGGAAATAGAGGGCTGCGTCGGGTTCTCTCATTGGATGTACATTGGATGTGCATAGGTTGTGACTTTCGAAATCAGACTCTCACGACAGCATGCATCTAGTATGTCGTTTTATCGCCGTATTTGGCAGCCTGAAGAATTAGTTCTTGAGTCGGCGGTGCCTGCCCCGACCCGGCCATGACAGTGCCCGTGCTCAAGACACTAGCCGGCTGCGGTTAGTTTGTGTAGTCGGTTGCTGTCCCAGTTCCTGTATTTGGTGTTTGTCGACGCGTCAACACCAGAACCTCGACATCCGCATCACTTCCTCCAAGCTGTACAACCACAACGCAAATGCCTGCTGTCCATGTTCACGCCGACGCGCCCCCAGAGGTGGTGTGCGATCCAGAGGGATTACAGTATAAAACAGGTCCACAGCTGGGCAAAGGTGGCTTCGCCATCTGTCATCCTGCGAAGCTGCTGGGACATGAGCACCTGGGAAACACTACAGTCGCTTTGAAGATTGTACGATCTAAGATAGAACCGCCGAGGCTGGCACAAAAGGTGCACTTAGTCTAACCGTATAGCCACGTTAATTATTAATACTAACACTCTCTAGTTTGTAACTGAACTGCAAATACATTCGAAGCTATCGCACCCTAATATTGTCGAATTTTACCGCGCATTCTCATTTTTTTCGAGTACCTATATTGTGCTAGAGCTCTGTGAAAATGGGTCCCTTGCCGATGCGCTTAAGAAGCGCAGATATTTTACAATGCCTGAGATTCGACGATTTATAATCCAGACGTGCGGCGCCGTCAAATACCTCCATCAACGAAGTATTGTGCATCGTGACCTTAAGACGGGTAACGTGTTCTTAGATGGGAATATGAACGTTAAAGTGGGCGATTTTGGACTTGCGGCCTTGCTTATCTCGCAGAGTGATTACGGCGCAATCCGGCGAACAACCATGTGCGGTACTGCTAATTACCTAGCGCCAGAGGTATTAGAGAAGACCGGTAAAGGTCACAACGAGAAGGTTGACCTATGGGCTATTGGCATTATAATGTGAGCGCGCTTGAGACGTGCTGTTCTCTAATATTACTCACTTAGGACAGGTACACACTTGCCGTTGGCAAGCCACCTTTCTATGCTGCAAAACCAGAAGAAATCTACCGAAAGCTAAGGGCACGCGTATACACTTGGCCAGACCTAGCCAATATCTTTAATGAGATAACTGACGACTTAAGAGATATTGTCTCGCTTCTTCTTGTACACGAAGATGAACGACCAACACCAGATCAGATCGTGGCACACCCATTTTTTAAGCTGGGTTACATACCATTACACCTGGACAACAGCGCCACCTCTTGTGTGCCGAAATGGACCAAGATACGACCACCGGATACCGCCACTATTAAGCGAGGGTATACCGAGGAGTGGTGGGCTATGTGCAAAGCGTCTGCTGTTGGAGAATACGAGCCTGGGAAGTCTTTTGGTGCATACGGAAGTCGACAAAATAAGACGGTTGCACGGGACTGCCAGAAAGAGATCGAGTCTAACAAGCAACCAAATATTCCTTTCACAAAAGATGTCGTATATCTTCCATTCCATGCGCGCGTACAATGGCCGTTCCTGGCGGCCGTCGAGCTTAACGATGGTACCGAGAAGGAACCGTCTCCAAAAGGCCAGGGCCTTTTGGAGACGACAGGAAATGGGCAGAAAGGACGCCTACCACACACTGTGAGGCGAGAGGAGCCTTCGCTGACGTCGAAAGAGAACAGAGTGCCGCCGCCTGAACTTATGGTGATGGGAAAACTGGTCGATAAGCAGCCAACACGTATCAGGGCCGTTCGCAAAATATCGAACCCAGAGCGAGTGACTGCGGCCTTGGCCCCAGCTGCAGTTCCTCTACGCGTTTCCAAAGACGCTGGCTCATCACAGCACAATAGGTCGATAAGACAGAGAGCAAAGGAGTTGAGCCAACCTCTTCTCGATCACCCTCCGCTGCGCGTTTCAAAGAGCTCTTCTAGACCGGTGCAAAGGGCAGAGCCGTCAGGACTTAAGCGGGTAGCTTCTCAGTCATCGACAGGAAAGAGCGCTCTGTTGCTCCGTGTATTGAGCCCTGAACTCCCAGGCACAGACCCCGCTGCGACATTGGCACGCCTCATCACGTTTCGTGACAATTTGACTCGTGCGCTCGAAAGAAAGCGTTGCTATTCCAGGCGGGATAAGACACCACAGCTGCCGTTTGTTTCGAAATGGGTGGACTATTCGCGCAAGTACGGAGTTGGATACGTTCTAGACGATGGTAGTGTAGGATGTCTCATGACTGCTGTTGAATACTTCCCTGTCACGGTCGCATTTGCAACAAACGGCGTCCACCATCTCAAGGAGCTCTCTCGGAACCCTGCGTATGCGAAGGAAATCCCGATACAGCTGTATGCAGCACCGAGGAAGACCGAGGGAATCTCGCGTATAGAGATCACTGATGCTCGCCGCCAGGAGGTCGCGAGACACTACTGGCGAAAGTTCGCCAAATGCATGTGTATGCATGTCGGCGAAGAAGAAATGCAAAGGATGGATATTGACCAGCCAAACTTTGTCAGGTTTTACCAGCGGCTTGGCACTCTTGGAATTTGGGGATTTGATGATGGATCTTTTCAGGTAGGAAGGCCTTTTCACGTTTTGCTAGATTGTGGCGCTTTTTAACACTTGATGGAACAGTTCAACTTCCCAGACCACACCAAGCTTGTGCTGTCGTCAGACGCTGGTTACGGTAAGTTTATGTGTCTCCCCCCGAAGGCGCAGCAGATTTTGAAAGAGACGGGCGATGTTGCGTGGCATCATGTCCGAGCTCGTCAAACTCTGCACGGGTCTCTCCAACAGCTCATGTACGGTTCCATCAACAGGGAAGATTCGTACAAGGAGCTCACGGAAAGCAATTTGCTGCGGACCAAGCTCGAATTCATCCTTGGCGTCTTCACGGAATGGATCGATGGAGGCGGTATCGGGTGTCTCGCGAAGCCCACGGATTGGGAGTGGGCGGGACCAAAGCTCGTGTCGGATTGTAAGAAGTTCGACTGGTCGAGTGTTGGGCGCTATGGTGGCGATATTCTATGAAGGGGTAGGCAATGCGGACTTGGGATATGGGTTGGGGCAAGCGACGGCGTTGGATGAGGCAATGGGATTTCTTGCATTTGCACAGGCTCGGATTCAAGGGCAGTCTTCAGCTAACAGGTCGAACGAGAAGATTGCGAACATGTCTGTAGCAATGGATGCGTCCAGAGACTGCCTGACACTGGTAATACTCAATCCGTATTCGTGAATGAAAGGGTGACACACCACTCGGTTTTTTTAGCAACCCTACCATACGCATAGGGTACCAATCCTTTTGGCGTTCCTTCCCAGCCCCGCTCCGACTTATGCTCCGCTGAGTATGCTCGCGCGCCCTGCTAGATTGACCGATCTCTTGTACATCTCACGCCCCCGCCGAGTTATTACAAGTTAACGAGTTCAGACTCCGAAGTCACTGCTGTGAGCGCAAACACCTCTGTTTCAACAGGATGTTCCAACCGACGCGAGCTGTCATCGCCCACGTATAGTGCTGTCGACCCAGCGCCAATTCAAGCTAGCTTTTTCCCCCGAGATATCCTCATGGTGAATCATGCCATCTTCCTTTGTCACTTGTCAAGTCTGTATCCAGGCTTTCCAAGAATACCCTCTCGGCTAGACGATAGATTTCGAAGAGGCAGAGGAGACACGCATCAGATGGATTACAGGCAGGGGTCAAATGGTATCCGGGAAGGGGTGCAATGTCAGTGTCCTTGCGAAGGACATTGAGGGCACGTAGTAGACAAGGAGGCTTGTTGGAATGCCCGAGGGACAAGGGATTGTGCCACCGGGCACCAAACTGTACATCACGGACGGGAAAAGGAAAGAGGAATAATGGTCATGTGCGGGAGTACAAATCTTATTCTCAAGGCACCGACTTGTTCCGGATCAGAGAACCTTCTCCTAGATCTAAGGATAGGTTAATAATGGCCCCGTGTCTCGTGAAGATGATTGACACGCATTCAGTTTACTTGCTTTCCTTCGACCAACTCTCTTCTTCGTACATGACATTCAGTGATGGCATTGCGTATCTCACAGCCAAACACTTCGATGTTGAGGGGCCCTTCTAGCGTATTATGTTCAACTTCTTGTTCAATAGTATAATAGTAGCCTCATACCAGGCTCCTACAGGATCACGAGTATAAACCCTCGTGCTTCTTTAGTATCATTCCTTGTCCATCCTACCTCACTCGATCCGCGAAAACCAACTATCGAACCTACCGCTAACACCAGTTGTTTCATATCACAACCACTTCGCGACCAGGTCTTGACACACTGCTCTCAACATGGTCTCTGCCCTTGGTAAGAACCGTCTACCCATCCCGTGTCAGATCGTAAATCTTCTGAATCTCCTTGAGCTGCCCCTCATGGTCAAACTTGAGATCCTTCAACAGCCCATTCTCAAATCCAAATACCCAGCCGTGCACCACAGGGAACTCATTCTCTGCCCAGCACTGTTGCACAGCGGCCGTCTTGATCACGTTCCGACACTGCTCGATGACATTGAGCTCGACGAGTTTGTTGTATTTGTCGTCCTCGGTGCCGCCGTTCGCAATCACGTCGTCTAGTTCCTGCTGGTGTAGGCGGTATACGTCGCGGATGTTGCGGAGCCAGGGGTTGAGCAGGCCCATGTCCTTGGGCGTCATGGCGGCTTTGACGCCGCCGCAGCCGTAGTGTCCGCATACGACAATGTGCTTGACTTTGAGGTGGCGCACGGCGTAGTTAACGACGGACATGACATTGAGGTCGATGTTGTTGACGAGATTGGCGATGTTGCGGTGGATGAACATCTCACCCGGTTCGAGGCCGGTGATGGCTTCGGCCGGAATGCGCGAGTCGGAGCAGCCTGTGGAGGCTGTGTTAGCAGGTTGGACGTCAATGGGAGAAGCAAGACGCACCAATCCACAAGTACTCTGGCGACTGTCCAGCACTCAATTCCTTGAAGAAGGCTGGCTTCTTCTTCCGCATCTCGTCGGCCCATTTTTTGTTGTTTTCAAAAATGCGATCATGGCTCTGCTGCAAATACTTACGCACCTCCTTTGCCGTGCTCGGTTCGGCCATTTTCCAAAACCCTTGGGACGGCTGGCTGGCGGTGTGCGTCGGACCCGATGTTTGCGTGAGCGCTGGCCGTGGCTTGGTGGGGAAAGTCGAGCAGTGTCGGACGCTGGTAGAGGCGCAGGAAAAGGGAGAGTGGGGAGAGGAGGAGGAGGAGGAGGAGGAGGAGGAAGAGATCAAGACGGCCGACTCAACAACGGCTTTAACCCCAGAAGCCGGCACGAAGCTGACGCGCCCCGCTCTCCGGGCAGCGTGGGATGTGCATCGGTGCAGCAGTAGCGACGACATGGGCGACGCGCGAGCCTTCTAACAGCGGTATAGTAACGCTTCTCCGCTGGGCGTGCTAGAGGAAACCAAGCAAGCCAGTCCTCCTTGTCCTTCTCGAAAAAAAGTAGCCACAAGCAAAGCACCGCCGAGGGATGATTTTTCCTTGTCTGAATGACTTGCGACGCGCCGATTGGGCCCGTTTCCATTGGCTGCCCTTGCTGCTGATCGGGCTGGGGCGAGTGCGCGGGGACTGGGGACATCCACAATTGCGCCGTGGGAGAGCTTGGAAAAGCGAAGCTGGAGATCGCCGAGGCCCGTGTGTTGAGACGATGCGCGCGAAACTGTGATCATCGCAAGCTCCCAAGCAGGTAGGCCAATGTCGTATACAAGGCTAGCTGGCCGGGTTTGCCGCGAGAGTTTGGGGTACGCACTGTAACGCATTGGCGACGTACTACTATGTATGTACATAGTAGATATGTACATCCATCCGACGTCACATGACCCGATGGCCAAGGGAAATGGGTTGGTAATTATGGACAATGGACTACTGGTTTATGTGTACTACTCACATAGAGCAACTCCGGCGATGCCAGTGTGCACGCCTACCCAAGGATACCCCTCTGGTGCCCACCTGATAACGCCGATGGCCCAAGATCCCCATCATTCACCGTGCTAATCCCTCTCCTCATGCGCAGGATGCTTAGCGCCACTACCGTCAAGACCCTGCCACTTGCCGTCCCAGCCCATGGATGGGTCCGTAGCATTGCCTGCCTTGCCTTCGTTCGTCAGATTCCTGATGTCACTCCAGTACTCGAGCTTCTTGCACTCGCTGTCTGCAGCCTCGATGGCTTTGAGAAGATTGTCTATGCGCCGTTTTTCTGCGCCGTCTTCGGTGTGGTCTTCTTTCCGGTGGGCGGCACGGTCACCACGGGCCGTTTCGAAGCGATCCATGAGCGTGGCAAGGAGCTGACGGCGTGAGTTTTGGAAGATGAGCATGGACATGATGGCCGGTATCTATAAGAGTCAGGCTAGAGTCGGTGGGCGGGCATGAGGAGAGAGTTTTACCTGCTCAGCCAAGTAGTAAAGCTCCTCCCCACCGTCGTCGATGAACGTATGGATAATAAAGATCTTCTCCCGGTCAATAGCCGCAATCTTCAGCTTCTTCATCAGCATAGCAATGTCTCGGACCTCGTCATCCACCGACTGCTCGTTGCTCTGCAGCCCACTCATGGTGCCCAATGTGCCCGATCGCGCCAGCGTAGTCACTGTGCTGAATGTCTCGCCAAAGAGACGCTCTCCTGCCGACGCTTTGCTCTTGGGTGGGAGCTTCTGTTTGACGCGCTTCCGCAGCCATCGCCGCCTCCGCACGAAACTGTGGAACCATGGGTGATTGCCATGCCATGGCGAGCCCCTGAAGAGCAGGCTGTACTGCCAGCCCTCCTCGTCCACATCGAGGCTCATGTCGACATACCAGCTCTTCCA
>Ga0182210_1000262_pt1 | contig 12203 bp, 11 predicted proteins | sample G5R1MG_19_FD_129670 | JGI IMG/M metagenome (GOLD analysis project Ga0182210, IMG submission 129670) | Switchgrass phyllosphere microbial communities from Michigan, USA - G5R1_MAIN_03OCT2016_LD1 MG | ecosystem: Host-associated > Plants > Phyllosphere > Phylloplane/Leaf | place: USA: Michigan... | reverse complement strand
TTTGACCAACGGGCTCGTCAATCCCCGTATTCTCTCCTCCACATTCGGAGGACTGATGGTCGGCCCGGGGTTGGTTAGACAAGCAGCGCCGCCAAAGCTCCGCCCACCACGGCATACCCGATTGCCGCATTCTTGTTCGCAGCGGCAGTCTGCAGGCCCGGCTTACCCGCTTGCGTCGAAGCAGGGGCATTCTGCGCCTGTGTCGGCTGGGCAGGGTCGACAAAGGTATAGCTGGTGATGGTGCTGGGCTGGCCGTCCGCGCCGGTGGTAGTCACGAGTTTAATGCTGCTGACCTCGCCGGCTTTGGGAGTGTACGTGGTCAGTAAGGTGGACCCCTGGGCGTTGGTCGAAGTTAGGATTTGGCCGACGGTGGGCGCGAGGTTGCCTGCGGCTGTCGTGACTTGGGTGCGGCCTGCGGAGTCGGTGGTTGTTTGGATGACGGCGGGGCGGTTTTCGGTCTGGGTGACGGTGTTGCCTTGGTCGTTGGTCTGGATGATGGTGACGGCGACGGAGGCGGTGACTTCGCTGAGGACCTCGGTGGTCTGCACAACCGTGCGGCCGCCGGTCGTGATCGTGTTTTCCACGGGGATAATAACGGCACGGGCAGGGGTGCTGGTGGTCATGGGGGCTGGCGCTGCCCCGCTGCTGGAGGCTGGAGGCTGCGCCTGTGTGGTTTGTTTTGTGGACTGTGGTTGCGTGCTCTGTGCCGAGAGCGGGGTGCTCGGAGCGGGTTGCTGGGAAGTGGTCTGCGCCGTTGTGGTTCCATTTGCCGGTGCCTGTCTCTTGTGCAGGTCCCGTACGGCAGCGACAAGGAGCTTGGTGGCCAGGGCTGGATTGTTGTCATGCACGTGTTCGACGCCACGATGATGCGATTCAAACACGCCCGTCTTGAAGTCCTTGAGATTGCTCAACGCCGCCTGCAGCGATTCCTCGGGAATCGCATTGAGGAGGTCCTGGAATGCTTCGTGGGCGCTGGCATAGATTGCGTCGACTTTGGACGCTGCTGCCGGGACGGCGTCGGCAGCGACGGGCCCGATCAACGGCAGTGCCAGGAAGGCGAATCTTGCAAACGAACGCATTATGCGAGTTGGCGGTGGGCTACGGTGGTGGGTGGCAGGAGTTGGTGTTTTTCTCTCCCGTATAGAAACAGCGACTGCGTACAAGTTTCGTGTCAGCAATGGCGCATCGGGAGAAGCAAGGTCGCCATCCTGTTGGGGGGCAAAGGCAAGGGCAGGACGGTGGAGGCTTATAAGACAAGGTGATGGCCTGGTCCGCGTTGTCTGAGGGCTTACCCAGAGTCTGTTGCTTCCGAGTGGCTGGGCGACCAGGACGAGTGCACGCCTTCCCCTTGGACAAGGAACTCGGCGTCTGCGTGGCGAGAGTCGTGAGGAGTCTTCGTGGCCAGCAGCGAGCGTGATTTTGTCGCCGAGGACACGCGGTGGCGGAAACAGGCTCAAGGCAGTGCGCGTCCTACCAGGGCTGCTGGTAGACGACTGCATTACGAGCAGTAACGACTAGGCAGACCCGCCTGTCGCCCAAACCTTGATCGTCCAAAACAACTACCATGTAGGCAGTCAGAGCGCACTAGCTTCCCGTCCCGACTGCGTCCGGCGACGACCCTACTCGCTCATCCGTCTCCAAGCCATTTATCCTTATTCCTCATGCTGACCACTGCTAGGCGTTGCAGACACCCATCCCGGCTGACGCCGCCATCGAGTTCTCCGGCCCAGCGGTACCGATCACGCGAAGACACCCTCCAAACCAGGTGGAGTGGGCATCTACAGGCTACGTCGTACCTATGCAAAAGCCCGCAATGCCCATCTGACAATCCCGGTCCATGCATACCTACGCAAGGGGGCCCCAGCTGCCAGCAGTCTACCATGGCACGATCTATGCCTAGTGGGTAGCAAGCTCAAGGTCAACAACTCGCTTCCTAGCCGCACAGCTGCATGCATCACATCGTACCTCCTGCTGCCAGGACGTCATGAAGAAGGTTGGCTAGGGTAGGGAGCATTACCTTGTGCTAACCCCCAGGTGAGAACATAAGCTATTGAAGCTGACCTATTGTCGGCTCTACGACTAGTTCCACGGTCGACTATATTTTCTGCTGACTGGACACCTCTCTCTCTCTCTCTCTCCAAGCTGGTAACAACAGCAAGAAAACCGCGTAGATCACAGGCGCTTTTCCCGGAAACCCTCCATGTCTGTGTATTTCAGTACCAACTTCCTCGTCTTACCCACCTAAACCAAGCAGATATACGATCCTATGTCCTTCTCGTATAGGTATACAGTTGTAGTAATCCTAGTAGAGTATAACAATAATAATAAGAAGAAGAATAATAAGAATAATCCAATCCCTGCCGTCCATGCCGAACTACCCGCTCTCAGCCCCATCTATAAATAACCCCTCCCTTCCGTACGTTCCCCTTCACACTAAGCTGGATTAGGCTAGACTAACTTTCATTGAACATGCACAAGCCAGAATCCTACACCTACTGTGTAGGTACAAGTAGAGACAAGAGCGAAAGAACCATCGAATCCAGCGCTGAGATAGCACAAAAAAGTATTCTCTCTCTTCTTCCCTGCGAAAACTGGAACGAGACGGACAGATAACAAGGTATAACATGCCACATTTGTGATGCCAGGCCTTCTCTGCTCCCATCCCGCACCACTCCATGCCAGAGGAGGCAGGTTTCACGCTCCGTGACGCTTTCTCTTTGACTACTATACATGGCCACCTTCGTCCATTAATTGGTGATTATATGCAAAAAAAAAGAAGAAGAAGAAGAAGAAGAGCAAGGAAAACAAACACACGCACAAAGCCCACGACGTATCATTGCGTGCTGGGAAAAAAAAAAAGGTCCCGTGGTGGAGGGAGTGAACATATATACAGCCCAGAACATGCCACTTTCAAGGCCCCCCTCGATTCCATAATTCCACCCTCCCCCTCTCCCCTCCCCAAGAAAAAAAAACTCCGTGTTTGGTCCTTGGGTAGGCCAGTGTTAGAAGAGTCGGCCCCCGGTACTGCTGATGAAGCGTGACGCTCACGCTCGTGACGGACGGCTTTTCCATTGAAGGCACCGCGCAAAAGCAATGTTCATCCAACGTTGAGAGACACGGAGTGCTTCATGAGCGAGATGGCGACGCTGGAACGCTCGGAACATCATCAGAAGGCGGAGCATCCGCGGTCTTGGTCGCAGTGGTTGGCCGGGAGGAAGCGGTGATTGTCGCAGTCGAATCTGAGGATACGTGGTGCGAACCGGACCGGGTTTCTGCAGGTGGTAGTGGCTGTGGTGCTGGTATTGGTGCCTCGTTGGCAGATTGAAGTACAGATTCGGATGTAGGGATCTCAACGGGAGCGTTGTGGATTGATGATTCAGGCGTCGACTGCATAGCAGAACTCGCCGTATCAGGTGATAGAGTGCTCCTACTGGGAGAGTGCGCTATTGACCGTTTCTCGAACAGTGCAGCCGGGAGGTCAGTTCGACTCGCCATGGAACCATGTCGCAGCCTTGGTTCTGGCGCTTCTGGTATAGATTCAGGTATAGATACAGTGACAGGTGATGGAGGCACGGGAATAGCGGCGGGAGCTAGAGAAGAGCTGGTGGCAAAGGCATCGAATGTCTTTTCAGATTTCGGTCGAGCACTGTCTGTTGATTGCGCGTCTTCTGTCGGCCGGCCGCGGAACGCCGAATCATTCAGCGGCTGCATCAGACTCTGTGGTGGAGGTAGACGGCTGAAGCTTCCAGGCGGGCTCTTGGCACGTTCCTTTCTATCTGAACGTTCCTGATGGTTATGTCTCATTTTGTGGAACCAACCAAACGCTCCGTTTTTGTCCGCTCGGTCATGATCTGGCGGGCTTCCGTATACCGCTGACGCTTCTGGACCCAGGTTGGAGTCATACTGCATGCTTCTACGGTCACCAGCGATATTGCCTGAGCTGCTGGCGAAGGAGCTCATGCTCCGGTCACCCCCGGCAACAGAGCCGTGAAGATCAGTAGAGCTTGCAGTCGGCGTTGCTTTGCTCTCCCCTCTTTTGTGCCCTTTCCAGAAACTGCGCTTCTCTTCTTTGTGCAAAACTTCGTCGGCCTGCTCAGCTTCCGAGTACTCCGTGGCGGTCGAATGCGATCGGAAAGAGGCAGATGGTGACATGCTGGGCTTTAATGTGATGCCAGAGTGACGGGATGATATACTATCGTTGTTGTACGAGTGGAGGCCCTCCCGAGAGCCACTGGCTTGAGACTGCCCATGAGCGAAAGGAGGGTGAGGCGGTTGTAATGGCGATCCCAGCTCCTGCAAGACATGCAGGCCTCCGATCCCGGTATCACCACTGGCCAGTGAATGGGTGGAACTGTGTGCGCTCGCAATCGCGCCGTATGGGCCCCGCTTCTTCTGGAGTTTCTTTGGTTTTCGGTCATCCTTTGCATCACTTGTAGGAGAAGCTGCTACTTTAGACAGGATTTGAGTAAAAGTGCGCACAGCTGGAGTTATTTCGGCCGATGGACCAGAATCTACTGGACCCTCGAGGAAATCGGATCGTTCCCGCGTAGGGGTGTGGAAAGGACTGCGCTGAGGACTACGCTGTACGGGTGTAGTAGCGCGGGCAGGTAGCAGCGATTGTGGACCTTGCGCGGATTGGACCGATGCATTTGGGGTGACGGGCTCGCTGGAAGGGATAATTCCAGGCGAAGGCAGTGGAAAGCCTCCTGGCATCTCATGCATAGCTGGCATCACTGACATTGGTCTGACTGGCTGAGAGGGAGCGTGGGCAAAAGGAGCCGGCATGTCAATCTTTTGCGGTGGCATACTCATGGCTCGTTGTGGGATTGTTGGTTCTGGTGCCGGCTCTGGTTCTTTGGGTTGCACGGCTGCAACCTGATTTGCCGTTGGCTGGACGGGCTGGACGGTTTTCGGATCATTTGCCGTCTCGTCCGCCTCTTGCTTGCCATTAGCGACGCTCATGATAGTAGCATCTGCAGGCGGGGGTGGCGAAACTGGGCTCTTCACCTCTTCGGCGACGGGCGTAGAGGGTCCCGATACCTTGGCAAAAGAGAAGCGAGGGCTACCAATAGCAGGGGACCGCTTCGAAGGCAACGTGTTGCTCCTATTTATACTCGAAGTGGGCGGGGTACCGAATGGTGGCATGATTGGACTCGCAGCCGCTCCGGAGCGTCGCGAGCGTCGCGAAGATGTCGAAACGTTCCGGCGCACGCCTCCATGCATGCGCAAGCTCTCGGCACCGGCGCTAGAGCTTGTCGAGGCCGAGCGCACAATACCAGAATTACTGCGACGTGGAGTGGTTGGTGTGCGCGCTTGCGGTGTTGACGGGCCGCTCTCCACATGCTTTACGGTGCCCTCATCGACGGCAGTGCCCTCCATACCAATCAGGAAATGATCTTGGTTGTCGATGAGGAAGATCAATACGTCCTGGCTTAGTCGATAGTCGGATGGTGACATGTCATGCTGAGGATGCGAGAGAATGCCTGGCTGAAAGATGGCTGCTAGATTCGAAGTGGTCATTTTGTTCACATCTGCCTTGGCCGCAAACACAGCGAGCAGGTCCAGGATGTACAATAATAGTTGGCGGTTGAGAGAGGGCAAGGCCTTGATCTGATGCTGGTATATGCGCACTGCGGCGTCCGGATCGAATCCACCAATCGATGGATCCTGGCCTTCAATGGGCCCAACCGCTTCCGATTGGTGATTCCGCAGCGGTTGGCGGAAGGGGTCGTAATGCTGCAGCGGAATAATGGGTTCGGGGAGGTTGTTGAAGTAGCGACGCAGGATGTTGGCGGCATCGTGCACGGTGTAGCCTGTCCAGTCGAGGCCTTTTCCGTAGCGTGGCGGGGTATCAAATGCAGTCTTGAGCTCCTTGATTCTCTTTTCCGAACCAGCCAGCCTGAAGATACCTTCTACATCCGTGGCTGCGTTGGTGTTAGCTTGGTGCGGATACATGGGTGCAAAGGCATGGACCTTTTTCCTTGAGATACACGCCGCACTTTGCTACGACGATGGGGACGTAGCCGTAGATGTAGCTCTCGCCATGCTCGTTGAAGAGAGATATCGCCACATTAGCGTAGGGTATGCTTTGGATCAGTGGCACGCCGAATATGCCCTGCGGTGCAAGTTCTGACGGCAAATACAAGCGTTAGTGATTGCGACCAGCCAATCGAGGAGGGGGTGGCTGGCACCCGACCGACCGCCTTGCCAGATGTTGGCGCACAGCCGCTGCTGAAAGCAGGGGGGACGGCGTACCTTTGTCGTCGTCCTTTTTGGGTGGGCGCTTGCTGAACTGCCGCCACCACGAGGTGAGGTCGCGCCGCGAGGAGGACGGTTCTGGGCTCGTGAGAGCAGCTTGGGGTTCGCCGTTGCGCGCCCGCGGCGTGTGGGGGTGGGGGTGCGAGCCGGTGGGCATGGCGGGCGACGGCGACGGCGACGGCAGAGATAGTAGCACGTCGCAGGCCAGGGCGCGCGGGTCGTGGGCGTGGGCGCGGGCGCTGCTACGGGCCGGGGCTAGACGGGTTGGAGACGCGCCGGCGGTTGCAAGCGAGGGCTCGTGGCGGGCTGCCCAGGGCCGCGAGACAGACGGGCGCACGACGGGGAGCGCTGCGACGGGTAGTGAGGACGGAGATGGAGGGCGCGGAGAGCGGGCGGGCGACAAAGTGCGGCGGCAGTGGGCGGTGCGTGGAGCGTGGACAGGCAGTAGGTGGCAGTTCCCCAAGCGGCATGGGACGTGGACGGGCGCAGACGACGCCCGGGCCTTAGCGACGACACCGTGTGGCTGCGCGGCCAATGGAGCGCATTCGGCGTAGACGGCACCACGTCGTCTGACTTGGGCGCCAGCAGCCAGCAGCAACCCCGGGCGGTGGATCCTAGAACAAGCAGGGCGGAGCCGGTCACGGGTGCATGGAGGGGGAGAGCGAGCGCGCAGCCCAGACGGGGGTCGAGTCTTGGCACCTGACGCCTAGCGAGGCAGCGTGCACGGCGGCGGGCGCGGGGCAGCAGAAGACGGAGATGAGCGGCAAGTAGGGTAGCGGAGGGGGCAGGCAGAGGAGGAGGCGGAGGCGGAGGAGGAGGAGGAGGAGGAGGAGAGCAGAGCAGAGGCGAGACAACGCCCGGCCGCATTCTCGAGGCTGGCTCGTTCCCGTGAAAGGAACGGCGGGCCGGGCTGGGCAGTCCAAGCTAAGCTCGCTTCCAGAATTTCTCCAAGCCCGCCGAGACGTCATAATAACCACCCACCCACGGCACCCTCCACCCCGCCGACAGCGACAGCACGCAACATGGACTCGTACGTGGCTGCCCTCGGCCTGCGCATCTCCGGCTAACCGCCCTCCACCAGCCTTAACCAGAACGAACAGCGCGAGCTGCAGGCGCGCATGGAGAAGAAGCAGATGAAGGAGTTTATGAACGCACGCTTGCCCTCCCCCCCCCTCTGTCTCCAACCGTCCGTGGGACATGGGCTGACCGCGCCCGCAGATGTACTCCAACCTCGTCCAGCAATGCTTCGACCACTGCGTCAACGGCTTCGAAAGCAAGTCCCTCACCTCGCGCGAGGAGAGCTGCGTGATGCGATGCGTCGACAAGCACATGAAGGGCTCCCAGCGACTGGGCGACCGCTTCCAGGAGCAGAACGCTGCCATGGCGCAAGGGGGTGGTATGCCCAGGTGAACAAGAGGCTCTGTCGGCGGAGGACGGCATCGGCTCATTGGCACGGGGGACCGCTCTAAAATGTACACTATAATGACAGCATTCGGCACTTGGCCCTACCCTCGCCTTCTCGAATCAAGGCCCCGGTTCAATCTGCTGAGATGGTGATGGAACATGATTTTGTATCGCAAGAGAAAAGGATTCATAATAAACACTCTTGCTCGACGAGCGTCTTCCTGCCATGATGCCCTTGATGGTAGCATCCCAGCTCGCCACAACACGCCGCACCTGCTTCCACGGCCACTCTCCGCCACGGAACCGTACCAACACCGACGCATGCGAACCATAGGGAGTATTGTAAGAAAGGATGGCAAAGACGTATTGTCGGGGTCCAGAGACGCTCATCGGAAGCAGCTAAAGCCACAGCACGACAGGCGGATCGGAGCCCGACGCACGCCATGCCTGTCCGCAACGACACCACCGCCTACATTCACCGCCAACCGTTAGCCTCTACCTCGTCCTCCCTTGTATCTCGGATCAGACGGGTGCCATCGGCGGCTTGACGTACCGGCGCGCTTTCCGCCCCACATTTTAGCCCACATGAGGCCCATGATGGTCGGTCGATGGGGGTTGTTGTTTCCGGCGAAGGGTAAAGACAGAGAGGATGGATCTTGCTTGGTTGGTAGGGCTGTTCTCGAGACCGGTTCGCTTGGGTTTGCCTTGAATGCGCGAGGATTGGCGAGGTTGCGGTGCGTGACGCTTATAGACAAGGGATTTGGGGCCGCCGCTAGAAGCAGCAATCAAGAATCCAGGACACGGGGAGTGACGTCAGGTGCCAAGACGACCGGGCTTGGCATCTTCTCAGCACCGCCACGGAGATGGATGGGTCGTGCCTGCGCAGCGCAACGCACCGCCACAGTGTTGCGTGCCGTCGTCACGATATCGATCGGATGTTGGATATTGCTTGCAGAGTAACGTCGCACGATGCGCTCCATTCTCATCATCAACCCCAACTCCACCGAGTCCATGACCCACAGTCTAACGCCGCTGGTCGACGCGTTGCTGTTCACACATGTCCTCCCCCACGCATCGCCATGCACCCCGCCAAACAGCTGATGACAGCTAGCAGACCCAATTCGAGTACTTCACCGCCCCAGCAGGCCCCCAAAGCATCAACAACGAAGACGATGCGGCAGAGTCGCTGCGGCACTGCCTGCCCTCCCTGCGGGAAGAGGCCGGTCGGCACGATGGCTTCCTGGTAGCTTGCTACTCCCAGCATCCTCTCGTCTCCTCCCTGAAAGAGGTCCCCGCCATCAAGAAGTCTCGCAAGCCGGTCACGGGCATCTTCGAAGCAAGCGTCGCCACATCGCTGCAGCTGATCGGTCCCGACGAGAAGTTCGGCATCGTAAGCACTGGCAAGGTGTGGGAGTCTGTCCTGGCCGACGCCACCATTGCCTTTCTCGGCACTGGGTCGGAGGCGAGCACGCGGTTTGCGGGCGTGGAGACGACAGGCTTGAACGCGACAGAGCTGCATGACGCGCCCGCGGAAGAGGTACGGGAGAGAATGAAGCATGCTGTCCAGCGGCTTCTTCGCAACGGCAGAGTGGGTGCGATATGCCTAGGGTGTGCGGGCATGGCGGGCATGGAGGAGATGGTGCGGGGTGCTTGTGTGGAGGAGCTGGGGGAGGAAGAGGGCTCGGGGGTGAGAGTAGTTGACGGAGTTGTGGCGGGCGTGGCATGGCTGGAGGGTGCCCTTCGGGCTGGCTACTAGCAGTGTAGCAGGATTCGGCCTGCAGCGTGTGGGGGAGAGAATCATCGTGCCGTGTTGTTGCCGTGGTGGACCAACACGGCCATGCTCGAGGAGCGAATGACGTACGCTAGTCGCTGACCTCGCTCTTCCATGATGGAGCGGGCGTGGAGATCGTCTCCAACCCTTCTTGTCCTATTTCCACACCATGCAATCCTTACCCAACGAGCTGCTCATCCACATCGCATCGCAGCTCGATCTCCCGCCCCCTTCTGTACTCAAATTCAGACACGAGCCGACCCCGCAACTCACCGTCTCAGACTCCATTCCGCTCAAATGCCTATCGCAAGTTTCGTGGCGATGGCGCAAGATTGCACTGCCCATCCTCTTCAAATACGCTCGGATCGCTCTGGACCCAGAACCGCAATGGGTGCCCGTGGATGCGCGCCTTGTCGATAGCATGCAAGGCCAGCTCACCAGCCTGAGCCACCACGAGTTCAGGATCTACACCAAGATGCGCAGCAAGTTCAAGAGTAGCTCAGCATTCGCCTACGAGGAGACCTTTGACGATTTGTTAATCAGCCTGTGTCGGATCCAGGACGGAGACAAATTTCTCAAGTCCGTGCCGCGGATCCTATGGCTCCCGCATCTCCCCAGCTCGTTTACGCAGTTTGGGCGTTTTGTCCATCGGTATACATTGAAGCATCACATCAAGAACGTGGTGGTATACACCCATCAAGAGTACGAGCTGCGCCCTGTCACAACAGCAAACGCGCCCATGGCTCGTGCCGTAAACGAAATCTGGACGCACGTCTTTTCGTATATCGAGCCCACACGTGTCGTCGTGGCCGCACCACCAACCACAATGGCTGGGCTACTCGACACACAGATGCAAAGTGCCGATGCCTGGGCTTTTGATATGAAAACCCACTACATAGAGTTGCTCCAGCCCGAGCCCTTGCGGCTCGAGCACATGACTACGGACTGTCGTCCATGGAACTCCACGCTCATCCACAAAAGACCCTGGTACCACCTCAGCTACAACGAAGGATCGTCCATCGCCGCCTATAGCACCTATGAATACCATCTCAAACAATCTCCCAGAATTCTCTACCTCCTCCTCCTCCGCCTTGCCAAAGAAGCACAATCCTGCTGCAACATCATATCCTTCGACTTCACAGGCGTTTTCCCCTTTGCAACCAACATCACCAACTTGATCCGCGCCCTGCAACGCATCCCAACGCTCAAACGCCTCGCCGTACAGCTCGCACCTGGCCCAGAGAACAATCTTCTCGGCGACAGGAAGCGCATGGGCCGAGCACAGTCCAGTGACTTTTGGCTGGAGTGGCGCGAGAGCTACAAAGTCCTCGCAAGCTACCTGGGCGTGTATGATTTCGCAGACGGAGCCGACTTCCAGAGTCGGGACTGCGATGGTGGCCAGATGGCGCTCGAAGTTGGGGAATGCATGGCCCTGTTGAGGAAGCGGGGAGCGGGTTGGCGAGACGATGGCAACGGACGTTGGGTGCGGAATCATGGACTTGATGGAGCGATTCGCCCCGTGGAAGTCGTGGCCGCGGGTTGAAACTCGCCCAGCACTGCAGAGGTATCGAGGTGGTGGTTGTACTATTCTCCCATGTTGACAGCAGAGCCCGAGTGTCTCGCGTCCATGTTTCATCGCCTCGCACAAGTTCAGCTCGGATGCGGAAAGCGGAGGTGATGAGGCAAGCATCCGCGGAGGGGCATGTTGCCGTTTCCCTCCGGATTGACCTTGGCCTTTTATGAGATTGACCGGTACATGCGCTCAGCCCAAGCTGCTTAGGCGGTTTCAACTACGAACCTGCTTTTCTTTTGGGGCGTAGGCGCTCTCCATTGCATTGCCCCAGGAGCCACATGTTAGGGACAGCTACCGGGAACGGCAAGTGAGAGAAAGAAAAACCGCCACGACATTGCCCCCGATGTGAATTCCCCAACCTTGCATTAGCAAAGTAGCAAATTGTCAAGACTGCCAACACACCTCCATACAACTCCCCTCCCCTCCCCCCTGACCGCCCGAGCAAACAACCACAGCACACCAGGTAATATACCTATCTTGTATTGCCGCAACCGCCCCCCTCCCTTCCCCCTCAGAATCCACAACACGGTTCACACTTACCCACATAACGCCCATACCCACCGCAAATCCAATCCAACCCCGCCAACTCATCTCAATCCCCATGCTCGACCCGCTCCTCCTACTCGCTCTCTCCGCAACCTTCCTCCTCGCAGCAATGTACCGTCCCCAGCGCTGCAAACGACCCATGGCTCGCGACACCCTCGCAGCAGCAGCAGCAGCAGCAGCAGCACACAGCAGCAGCAACTCACAACAGCCAGTTCCTCCCAGTCCGGTCGGTACAGATATCGATATCGCTGCTACGGTGCCCATCACGGCTCCCGCCATTTCTCCCAAAGAATCTACAGACATGTGCGCCGTTGGACGAGAGCGCAAGGTGCGCTTCAGTTCCGAGGCGCGGTTCTGGAGTGCCAGTGGCCGGCTGGGGGTGGGGTGTGTGCGGGACAATGAGGGGAAGACGATGAGGAAGAAGGGCAGGGATGGGGATGTGAGGAGGGAGAAGGAGGAAAAGAGGGGAGTAGAGTAGAGAAATAGCAGGGATGAAAAGGGGTGAAGAGATGGGCGGGGTGATGCTAAAATAGAGCTGAACTCAAGAATGGTTAAGCTGTTGAGCTGCATGGATAGAGAGAGAGAGAGAGAGAGAGGGAGAGAGAGTAGGACCTTGAACCTCTTCATCTCACCGAACAGACCCCTCGAGCG
>Ga0182210_1000261_pt1 | contig 12219 bp, 13 predicted proteins | sample G5R1MG_19_FD_129670 | JGI IMG/M metagenome (GOLD analysis project Ga0182210, IMG submission 129670) | Switchgrass phyllosphere microbial communities from Michigan, USA - G5R1_MAIN_03OCT2016_LD1 MG | ecosystem: Host-associated > Plants > Phyllosphere > Phylloplane/Leaf | place: USA: Michigan... | reverse complement strand
GTTCGGTGCCTGGTTAATGCTGGCTGGCCTTGACCGGCTGACTAACTGCTTGCAGACTAGTACCAGCCCGAAACGCTTGAAGCCCTTAGGCGATTGCGCTTCGATGTTTCGAGAAAGTGAGCCTGGAGAAAGGGACCAGTCAGGAACGGTTCATGAGTCACCGAGACTACAACGTATATTCACCTGTATGTACAATCTCGCTCTCCTCTGTATACCTTGCGCAGCTACTATATACAAGACGCGATGCCTCGACGCGGCAAAGTCACAACCGCATCGACAGATACCACCCCCGCAACCGGACTACCGGAGACGATAGCATGGCCATCAACTTTTACTGATGGACTCCCCCTTCCTAAAATGGTTGTTTTCGATCTGGACTACACACTCTGGCCGTTCTGGGTCGATACGCATGTGTCTGGGCCCCTTACGGCCGTAGAAGGCGGGTTGAAGGTCAAAGATCGCTATGGTGAAGGCTATGGCTTCTACCGCGATGTAGGCGGCGTGCTAGACGCGGTAAATAAAGAAAAGGACTAGTATCTTTACACGCCACTAAAAAGTCCCACCAGCTTAAGCAGAAATCCATACTCATTGGCGCCGCCTCGCGCACCTCCGCCCCCGATCTCGGTCGCGAGATGCTCAAGCTTCTAAAAATCCCTAGCACGTCGGGTGCTTCGACACGCGCAATAGACTACTTTGACTATCAAGAAATATACCCCGGCGACAAGAAGACACATTTCAATAGCATCCACAAGAACAGCGGGATTGACTTCGAGGACATGCTGTTCTTTGACGACGAAAGCCGCAATAAGAATGTCGAGGCACTTGGTGTCACCATGCAGCTCATCAAAGACGGCGTTACCTGCGAAGAGATTGACAACGGTGTAAGAAGTTGGCGGAAGAGGCATGGGCGGATGAAATCTACGGCTTAAGTACGGGTAGCAGCGACTTGGACATGATCAACTGCGATACACGTAGTGGACAAACGCATAAGCCACCGATAAACTTTGGTACACCATCTTTCCATACTTTTGATTCTTCGTCAAACACCTACGACAGGAAGTTCAGCAAAATCCAGAAAGTGTAAATAGGTGGATGCAGCGGGAGGTTGCTGTTCCTTTGCAGATGTCGCTATATCCAGACGCTGCTCTGAGAAGCGAAGGTGTGATCCTGTATGTCGCACGAGACATGTAATAGGGCAAATATCAGCATGATTCCGGGTAGGAAAGGTGAGAGAGGCATTGAATAGACGGCGGCCATTTCCGATTTCACGTTGGAAATCAGCCTCAGACTCCGGCCATAGTGTTCATTGTTAGACCGGAATTGGTGCAGTGGAAGTCAGCACAGAAAAAGTTGAGAATGCATACATAACTACCTAGATACCAAGTCTTTCAATCCACCCACCCATCCTCCTCACAAATCCCTCAGTATCTCGACTAAAGCCTCTCTCCTCCAGGCAAAAAAGATACTACTATGCGTATCCTGCTCAAACCTCCTCTCCACCCTCTCCTCCCCGCCACGCTCCGCCAGCCTTGCCGCAATCTCAACCCCATGGCGAATCGGCACAAAGCTATCCTCGACCCCATACCACAGCATAACCCTCAAATCCTTGCGCACATCCTCAATTCGAAAACCCCAGTCCTGACAACTCACTCGCCCATCCTCCCGCGCCACGCCCAGCCCCTGCGCCAACGCCTCCGAAACCGCGCGGATCGACAAGCGTAGCACGTCTTCATCGGCATAAATCGCTTTGTCCTTTGGATGCACAATCCTCGCCTGCTGCGCAGCACTGCGCTTGATCTGCAGCCGCTGCTCCTCGCTCACATGGACGCGGTAGGTGGCGTCGCGCTCGAGGAACCAGCGCAGCAGCCAGGTGGGTGCCCAGCGCCAGCCATACGGGAAGCCAGCGCGGTGTGCGAGGCTTGCGCCACGCATGCCCATGTCCGGGGGCCCGAGGCCACAGATCAGCGTTGCGGAGACGAGGCGCGAGGCGGGGAGTGCGAAGGCGCAGGCGAGAACGGAGGGGCCGCCGCCTGAGGCACCCTGTTCTTGTAAGCAGATTGCATCCAAACAAAGCCCGAGAATACCCCCCAAAAAAAAACCCACCATGACAGCAACCGCCTCAATCCCCAGCTCCCTGGCCAACGCTTCTACATCCCGAGGCCAGTCCAGTAGGCTCCTGCCAGCCTGCGCGCTACTCCACCCACACCCAGGTCTATCAGGCGCGATAATCCTCGCGCCCAGCTCCTTTCCCAGTGCATCGAAATACGCGCCGTCAAGGCGAGAACCCGGGAGTCCGTGGAAGAAGAAGACGGGCTTACCGGCTAGCGCGCCGTATTGCGCGTAGCCTAGTTTGCGGCCGGAGGGTAGGGTGAGGGTAGAGGATGTGGTGTTGTCGAGAGGGAAGCGGGCCGTAGTGTGTGACATTAGGATAAGAGACAGGGAAGAAATTATGTCATGTGCCCAGGTAGAGGCTATTATTGTCCTTTACCGTATGGGCACTCTTTCCCGTCAAGAGCATATCTCCTTTTTTTTATATCCCTTCCTCCGTTCTCTTCAGCATGCCGCTTACATACCTGCTCGGCAGCAGCGTTTCTTGGTGTCAGCAGATACCAGATTACACACCTAGGTAGATACAGTATGGTACAGTACGATACAGTAAGCTGACTGGTAACCTACCCAAATTCCACATGGCACAACATCGCTTACGGGACGCGGCAGGTGAAGTCGGAAACTTCGCCCCACTGAAAAGCGAAATTTACCAGAATCCAATCTCAGGAAAAGACAATCGCGCGGTGCTGGGATCTAGAAGAGAGGCATGAGATTTCTGCATACATAGTACATGCGCCATATAGTGTTGGAGTAAATGTACTGGTGATGATCCTTGTGCCTGCAACCTGTAGCTAGAATATATAGAAAATTAACAGTGGTGTATCTTGCTCAAAGAGACCAACCACAACATGGCTTCCCTTCATCCCACCCCCATGTTGTCGGTAGGCTCACCCCCTTCAAAAATTCCTGCACCATCTCTCCTCCTCCCCAGCGCCCCACGCAGGCCAAACCCCCTCATCAAGCAACTGGAATAAATCCCACTCGCCGGCGCCACCCTCGGTCTTGAAGTTCCAAAATATCCAGCCATTCGTTAAAGCCTCAAACGCTTGCATCTGCGTCGCAATGTAGCGTCTAACATCGTGCTTGTAATCCGGGGTCCAGTTGGCCACAGCGCCGGATTTCCCCGCACACGAGGCCAGGAAGTGAGTTCCGGAGAGGGTGCCGTCGAGGCGTGCGCCAGCGTTGAAACCGTTGAGATGGGGTGCACAGTCTGTGAGGGCGGCGGACCATTCGCCTACGACTGTGGAATTGCGTTAGGTAAGGCGAGAGGAACAAGGAGGGGAGAGGAGCTCACTGGTCCATTTATCAGACTTGTCATAGTAGTCGACCTGGTTGTGCTTTTGTTAGTGGGAGAGGCACGGGAGACGGCGAGGGGCCGGGGAACTGTACCGAATTGCATGTCAGATCCAAATGTCCCTCGACTGATAGCCCGATGCTATCGCCGAAGATTTGGTACTCGTGATGATCTACAACCACGCCCTGAGCGTTATTGTCTTGCGGCGTCAGGAACCCATTCATCCAACTTGGATCTAGAAACCCGTCGTGCAGCATCGCAGGCGTGTCGCTAATTTGCCTAAGGTTAAAGAATGCGTCGCGGTAAAATTGCCTCACCATGTCCTTGTCAATCTTCTGCAGGAAGGGTTCGTTGAGAAACTGTATTGCTACGATGACATCCTGCATCGCCGGTACTGCGTACTTTGTCTCAATTTGCTTGAGCGTAGCGTGCGTGTAACGGAGACTATCGGCATCGCCCCAGGCTGGATAGGCAGCTTTGTGGCCGCTGTGATCGAATCCATTCTGCGACTTTGGCGCGCCGTGTAGGTCAATGATGACTTTGAGGCCCGTGATGCGAGCCCAGTCGATGGCGGCGTCGAGGTATGGGGCTGCGCCTTGAGCATATGGACCCCAGGGTTGCACATAGCTCCAGTAGCTATCTCCATACATCAGCGATAATTTCAAAGTTAGACTGAGACGCGACGAATTACCCAACGGGAATCCTGACAAGATTGAAGCCGGCATTTTTGATCTTCCAAAAGTCGTCAAGCGAGACAAAGCTATCCCAGTGCGGCTTCAAGGCTTGGGCGCAATTGGACTGGCCGAGCTTTTCGCAGAGCATCCACTCGTCTACGACTGGCCAATCAGGTGTGCTATACTTTTCGAATATGGACGGTGTGATAAATCTGCATACATAAGTACGGCGCTGAAGGGATGGAGAACCAGCATGCTTACGGCTCCAGTACCAGCCAGCCACCGATGTTGACACCACGAACTTTGTCACTGCCCCATTTGAAGTCAACACCCCGAGCGTGGAGGTAACTTGGAACTTGTTAGTCTAGACTGCTCCGCAGATTCAACTTTCGCGTACTCAGTGGGTGCCGCGTTGACAAGGCAGACTGCAGCAACCAAAGTCGCAGTCACAAAGGTCTTAGCTTGCATCCTAACAACAGAAATACTGCCTAGTGATTCCCAGTCGGATTTATCAAGACAAAATTGGTTGAGTGAAACGACACGGAGAAATTCTGTTGATCAAGCGAGCGACTGGTGCAAAGCGAAGTGAATGTGACTTGAATGAAGTTCAGTTAGTCTGGCATCGTTGTGTAATTCAACTTGCTTATCCGATAGCTCTTGCAAACGAACTAGGACGACAGGAAGCGACAACTGCACATCAAGAGTCAATTCAAGGAAGTGGCCGCTGTAGCCAAGATGTATGTAAGCCACGCTTCTACTGCCAGCTGCCGTAACAGGCCCCTCTACAAATCCGATACTTTTTCTCAATGAAAACTGGCATGAAATAGTCCGAGAAAGCATTTCAGAGTTGCGTCACATTTACAACTGTACTCCTATAAGCAAGTCGAGTACATTGCAAAACAGTCGACTAGCCCCTGTTAGGTCATCTGATCCATTGTTTCTGCTCAGCTGGGGCAATGCAATAGCAAAACGGTCGTACCAAGCACAGAACGATAGAGCATCTTGTGGGTGTGATTGCAGCGCCCTCGCTGATACCCTAAGCAACCACATAGTGCGGTGGTTTAGCTTGTCCAAAATTGCAAAACGTTGGACGACAAGACGTCTTGCGAAGACATGCTAATCCGGATCTATCGGGAGTTATTATGGCCACCGTTCGTTGCGATTCCGCGAGCCGCTACGCAATATATAGAGATCACTCAGTTGTACATATTTCTGCAAGCAATGATTGTGGGCCGGCAAAAAGAGACGAAGTCAGTCCAGGAACCCGACTGTCTCATCCATAATGGTGGCAAAGCTCTTGGTCTCGCGATGTTGACCACTAGTTGGCGGTGGAAACTGTGACATTTTGGCTCGAAAATCCTCGCTCTTTGTCAAGGCTGAGGATATATTCCTGTTCGGTAGTTAGGCCCTGCTGCTACCTTGTGACGTACAACAGTGTACCTGACATCACCTCTGACTAGGTAGTTTTGCTGTTCCATAGCTATGGCAAGTTCTTCCTGGTGATTGTCGAGAAGGTTTGTATTGGGTACCACAACGAGGGCAATCTGGTATCGCAGTGCTTCCAGGATGGAGCCGGATCCTGGTCAGGTTAGAAGATTGGGGGATTGGTAAGTCGACGACAAGGTACCAGCATGCGAGAGGACTACACCCTTGGACTGTCGCACTAGTTTGAACTGGGCATGCAGGCCTTGCAGGTCGAAATCGATGCCGTCGATAACTAGTTGCTTAACCTGGCCAGCTTGTTGTATATATTCGCGGGCTGTGGCGAGATGTGCATCGTAAATATGTTTGGCACTGCCGTATTGGATCAGCAGATGTGTATAGCCAAGACTGTGCAGGGTGTCGAGACTGGAGGGACACAAGACAGATTCGATGAGTGCAGTGAAGGGTGCTGTGGCGCCCGTGGTAACAAAGCAGAGTTTCGATTGCGGCGTCCAGTTCCAGGATTGAGCCATGGGAGAGATAGACGGCGATGAGGATACCAACCAAAAAGGTGTCGAGTCCTCGACGTCCCGTTCACGGCCACGGCCTCGTTGGAAACTGCCCTCGGGGGTCGGCCACTCGACGACGGCATTGGTCCGGCGCTCGGCGTCACTTTGCTCCTCGGCGCCAAGCCTCCGCCATGGAAAAGAGTCAAGAGTACGAGCGGTGCCATGTGTGCCATCGGACTAAGATCGCTTCCAATGGCGTCCCTACCCCGGCGATGGCTTCTGCCATCACGCGCATGTCCGTTGCGCCTGGCATGTAATCCAACAGCACGTTCGACGGCACCATGGCAGCGGCCGATGGCAACGACAGCGCCCGCCGGACAGGCAAGACGAAGACGCTCCCCCCGCATGAGCTCAGCCGATCGCGAAGCCGCTATGCTGGCGAGGCTGCAGGCCAACCTCGCCGAACTAGACCCCGCCGTGGCGGCCGACGCGATCCGCAAGGGCAAGCAGGGCATCCCCATTGCGGCCGACTTCAAGCTCGAAAAAGATGAGGACTTTGAAATCGCCGAAGACGACCGGCGCCAGGTGCAAGCGGGCTTCTGGGCCGAAGGAGATCCTTCCATGGGCGTGGACGAGGACTATTATGGTGACGACATCACCAGTCACGGACACGGCGAGCTGCAGAAGCAGCGCGACATCCGCGAGTATGCGCGCTTGATTGCGTGGGAACTGCCGTTATTGAGTCGTATGTTACGAAGTATATCCCCTCAAACCAACCTCCCCGTCTAAATCATGCGGTAGAACTCGCGCGCCCCTTCGTTCCCCCGACCGAAGCCACCCCCTTCCGCTTCCGCTACACCTCGTACCTCGGCGAATCCCACCCCGCCGCCAACAAAGTCACCGTCGAATTCTCCCCACAAGACCTCACACTCGCCGCCACCCCGGCCTCGCTCCGCCTCGCCGCACCCCACGTCGCCAAGCTCATTAAGCTCGCCGGCCCCCGCTACAACCCCGTCACGCAGACGGTCAAACTCTCCTGTGAAGACTATGACACCCAGGCCCAAAACAAGCGCTTCCTCGGCGAGACCATCCGCATCCTACTGCAAGAGGCCTGTACAGGCGACTCATTTGAGGACCTGCCTTTTGACTTTCGCCACGTCAAGCAGAAGAAGAAGGTCCCGTTCCCGCAGGCATGGGTGCTGACGCAGGAGCGCAAGCAGTATCTCGAGGCGACGCGAGCAGCGAGGGCGAGGATCGAGGACGAGAGGCGGGGTAATGGCGAGTTGGTGGATGGGACCAGGGTGATTGAGACAAATTTGCCGTTAATGAGCGAAGGGTTGGCGGAGGTGGTTGCGGTGGGGGTGCAGGGGAAGGTGTAATGCCATGTGAAGGATAGCGGTTTTGTAGAGGTTGTGGCCATGTATGCTGACCTACCAAAGCAATTCGAGGAGCCTGCTGTGCCCTGCCTCCAACGAAAAGGGTATCCTATCCTATCCTATCCTGCCTGTCCTGTCTTTATTCCCATATCCCAGTAATGGTTGACCAAACGCCAAAAAAAGAACCCACTCCAGCGCAGCTGACAAAGTAAATGATAATACACGTCACGAACAGCACCCTCACGCCCCTTTCATGCGCCATGCCCATCCTCTCACCTGTCCCTCATCCCCCCGCTGCACTCGCCGCCACCACGGCACTCGCACGGCTCTTCTTCTTGGCGCTGGCCTTGCCCCCCGGGGTGTCACCGTCTTCGCGCTTGCGCTTGGGGGGGCGCGAGTGGCCACCCTTGGGCCGGTAGGCAGGGTCGTCGTCGGCGCCATGGCCCGAGCCAGTTTTCCGGCGGGCCTTGGTGGTGTCGTAGGGGCCAGGGGTAGCATCGGGGTCGTCGTGACTGGCATGGACGTCGCGGGGGCCGGGCGTGCATGTGCCGCCACGGGCCAGAGTGGACTCGCGCTTAGCCTTTTTGTTGCCGCCGCCACCGCCGGACGCGGTCTTGTGGGTGCTCTTGTCTGACAGGGCGTCGGCGTGCAGAGCCAGTGCGTCCTTATCCTGGAGGAAGACCTGGGGCTGGTGCTTGCGCAGCCAGTTGTAGACACTGTCGGGGTTGCGGACAGTCAGGTCCTTGTCAACGAGCGGGGGGTGGGCAGTGGCGAGGCGCAGGGGACGGCCATGCTGGCGCGAGGGGTCGAAGGCGGGGTCTTCGAGAGCTGTGTCGGTCGCCAACAGGTACTCTTCCTCGTGGGTGGGCGAGAGATAGCCTGGCGCGTGGACGGTCAGGTCAAGTCCGTCGATGGGGACGTGGGCGGCGTGAAATGCGTGGGGGGCATGGTCGGCCAAGTCGGCGCGGGCCGGGTGGGGGACGTGGGCCTCAAGGGCGGCGAGCGAGCCGAGGGCGTCGGGTGCATCGCGGGCATGGCGAGTGTGGCCGGCTTCGGACGAGGGCACGGCAGTGTCGGCAGCGGACAAGTGCCGCAGATCGTAGCGCAGGCGCGGGGGAACGCGCGGCTGCTCGTTAAAGTCGAGCAGCAGGTCGAGCAGCTGGTCGTTGTTTTCCTGCAGCCGGCGCGCCGTGCCCATGGCCTTCCACTCGAGCAGCATCAGCGCGTTGGACTCGCGCATGGCATCGTCGAAGCGGATGCGCATCTTGCGGTACTTGCGTCTGGGCGGTGCGTCAGCAGGCGGCGGGGGAACGAAGTGGGCGTGGGCGCGACATGCCTCCACGACCGCTTGGCCGGTCTCGCGCTCGCATCGGCGTCGACGGCGGGGGAGAGCCGGGAGAGCGACGCGTCGGCGGCCACGGGGGCGGCCATGGGAGGAGAGGGCGGAGGAGAGGGCGGAGGGCACAGTGACGGTGCGGTGGCGTGTACTGGTGGTGTAGGTACTGTCGGTAGCTGTGTAGTGGAGCAACTAGGAAGGTAGTTGACCAGAGACATGGAGGTCCGTGCGGTGCCAGCTCGGTCCTGTCGTTGGCCAGGCCGGCCATCCATGCCGACAACTCCCTTTCCACGCTCTAGCGACGCCAGACGACGACGCACCTAGAGAGCACACTTGACCGACTGTGCGCTACGTGCTTTCTTTATCCATACTCGCCCGTCCATTTACTCGCTCCCACCCCATCACCTCCACTTGCGCGCCCCCAACGCACACATTCACCCTCGACACCCACGCCCACCGCCAAACTGTCACCCACACTCGCTAACCGCACCTCCGCCCTCGGCCAGGCTGCTGGCTCGCGGCCCCGCCAACTCGACCCGTCTACGGCCAACACGTCCACCATGGCCCTCGACGCAAAGGAGGCCCGCCGCCGCCGCAGTAGCAGTCTGGTCTACAAGGAGCCGCCCGAGTCGCTGGAGCAGCTGAGTGACCAGTCGGCTCTGCCCAACCTCAATGCCGAGTGGGTCAATGCAAAGGGTGTGCTGCTCTTCTTTATCCCTTGATGCCTTCACTCCATTCTCCTCCCTCCCGCTGACTTATCCCAGGCGCCTGGGCGATCCATTTTGTCCTCATCTTCATCGGCAAAATCTTCTTTGACATCATCCCCGGCATGACCCAGGAAACTTCCTGGACCCTCGTCAACTGCTCCTACACGGCTGCCTCGTATCTCATGTTCCACTACGTCCGCGGCGTTCCCTTTGACTTTAACGCCGGGGCCTATGACAACCTCAACATGTGGGAGCAAATCGACAACGGCGACCAGTACACCCCCGCCAAAAAGTTTCTCCTATCCGTCCCCATCGTGCTGTTCCTGGTCAGCACGCACTACACACACTACGACCTGACTTATTTCATTATCAACACCCTCGCCACTATAGCCGTCGTCGTTCCAAAACTGCCCTCGGTAAGTCGCTTGTCCCATCATCGGAGCTGCACACATCGCTCCACTAACACGGCTCCATAGCTACACCGCTTACGATTCTCCCTCTTCAACGATCCCCCCGATGACGCATAGTCGTCTCTTCGTATTCTTTGTTAGTTTCATGTCGTCGACTTGGGCGAGCTATTATCTTTTTTGCATGTATTCCTAGCCCGCGTACCCCGACAAGGGACCCGCGGAGGAGCGCCTCCATAACGTAATGAGGTAGGCTTGACGGTTTGTTTGCATGTACAAAGCCCCGCCGATACAGGTTGCGTCCATCTAACCCAACGTACGATACGTGTACTATAATGAGTAGTTGGTACAATAGCCCTGCAAACATTCCATCTTGCCCAATAGTGTGACGTACCTTGCCAAGCCAGCTCGTGCGTCTTGCCTAGTTGGGCCACCTTCGTCCATCTCGACATGCTTTGCATCCATAACACAACTCTTTTTCATTGACGTCCTGTGATTTCGTCCTCCGAGCTCGTCCTGACATCTTTTTGATTCCAAGACGGAGTTTTCCTCATCTCGTGTTGTAAGAAGATGGCTTGGTCCCAGCTAGAGCCTACCGGCCCGCATCTGTCGTACCTCATCATCACCTCGTTTCTCATCCTGTACGCACTATTTTCGTTGATGATACGAAACCGGCTACATCTTTCGGAACCACCCCTGGCAACCCTGTTTGGCATCATCGTTGGACCACGTGGTCTCAGCTTGATCAAACCCTATGCATGGGGCTTCACAGATGTACAAAGATCCAACCCTCACAACACCAAAGACTAACACCTCTAGGACATTATTCAAGAAACCACTCGCGTTATTGTGGGTATCCAATGTTTTGCCGTCGGCCTCGAACTCCCACAAGGCTACCTTACCAAAAAGTGGCGCGCTCTGCTCGTTCTCCTCGGCCCCGTCATGGCCATTGGCTGGCTCATCTGCGCCGGCTTCATCATGCTCATCTTCGATACCGACATGGCAACCGCCTTCACTATTTCCGCATGCCTTACCCCCACAGATCCAGTTCTTGCCGCCTCCGTTCTTTCCAACAGTCAATTCAGTGAGCGCGTCCCCAGGCGCATCCGCGACCTACTCAGCGCAGAAAGCGGCTGCAACGACGGCGTCTCGTTTCCCTTTCTCTTCATGGGCCTCGGGCTTTTGACCCGAATTACCGCTGCTGGCGTCTTCAAGAAATGGTTCCTCATCACTGTCCTGTACCAGTGTGTCGTCGGCATTGTTCTCGGCATCGTCCTCGGTCATGCATTCAACTGGCTCTACCGCTTCTCCCACAAGCGCCAGATGATCGGCCCAGCGTCCTACCTCGCATTCTACCTCCTCGCCGCCGTATTCTGCATCGGACTTGCCTCCACCATCGGTGTCGACGACTTCCTCGTCGCTTTCTGCGCCGGCCGCGGCTTCAGCCACGGAGGCAATTCCCCCACGGAAAACACGACCCTTCCCGTCATCATCGACCTTATGCTCAACTCTGCCTTCTTCGTCTTTTTTGGCGCAATGGTTCCCTGGAAAGCCTTCCATGCACTGGACTCCATCACACCCTTGCGCCTCCTCGCCCTCCTTGCGGCCATCCTCTTCCTCCGCCGCATCCCCGTTGTCTTCACCCTGTACAAAGCCTCTCTCCTCCCCACCATACACACCGCCAAAGAAGCCCTCTTCATAGGCCACTTTGGTCCCATGGGCGTCGGCGCTCTCTTCCTCGCCCTCGAGGCACGAGCACAACTCGAAACGAACACTTCCTTGCCGCTCCCCCACCCTCCCGCCGACCTCCCACTCGACAAACAACGCACCGTTACCCTCATCTGGCCCATTGTCAGTTTCGTCGTGCTCGGCAGTATCTTCGTGCATGGTCTGAGCACGCTAGCGATCAGTGTAGGCGGCCACTTTGCCCGGCGCGAGGGGGAGCGGGCGCCGCTCATTGGCGCGGAAAGGGAAGGCCTGAGTGGCATGGTTTTTGACGAAGAGGAGGCGTCGGCATGAGGTCGATGGGGTCAATCGATACGTAAATACCTAATCCTCATGATATTTATCTAGATATATGTCTATCTATCTGTCTATCCTGTTGATCTTATGTACCAACAGGACACGCTTCCGTGAAAACAGAGCGTGTGCCCTGGATACATACCTATGCAGATTTGATGTGTTTTGGAGACTGAAGTCTCCTGCATAGACTGCATTGTGTGTTTTTCCTCCTCTCCAGGGATATTCTTTAAGAAAAAGGTTTCATAATTCTTGCTAGTATGGTGTAGGCTACCAGTACGAGATAGTGTAACTGGCACATGTATGTATGTATGTATGTATGTATGTATGTATGTATGTATGTATGTATGTATGTATGTATGTATG
>Ga0182210_1000260_pt1 | contig 12230 bp, 11 predicted proteins | sample G5R1MG_19_FD_129670 | JGI IMG/M metagenome (GOLD analysis project Ga0182210, IMG submission 129670) | Switchgrass phyllosphere microbial communities from Michigan, USA - G5R1_MAIN_03OCT2016_LD1 MG | ecosystem: Host-associated > Plants > Phyllosphere > Phylloplane/Leaf | place: USA: Michigan... | reverse complement strand
GCGATCGCCTCCAGCGTCGAGTCGCTGTCGGCGGCGTCGCGGGTCTGGTACCCTTCGTCCTCGAGCACGCCCGCCACCAGTTCTCGGATGTCGCGCTCGTCATCGACCACCAGGATATCGAGGGCCATCGTTCAGGCCCCCGCCGCCATACGCGGACGGACGAGGTCGACCTCGTCGTTGAGTGCCGCCAGCGCGACCGTATCGAAACTCATTACCACGCGCGTGCCGCCCCCTTCCCGATCGTTAAACCCGATCGTTCCGCAATGTTCCTCCACGATCTTCTTGACGATCGCGAGCCCGAGCCCCGTACCCCGCGCGCGGGTGGTCACATAGGGTTCGAGGATGCGCGCGCGGTCGGCGGGAAGGCCGGTGCCGTTGTCGGCGACTTCGATGATCGTGCGGCCGGGCCGCTCGGACAGGGTCAGCGTGACGGTTCCTTGATCTTCGCCCTTGGCCTCGATGGCCTCGACGGCGTTCTTGACGATGTTGGTGAGCGCCTGGCCCAATTGGCGGCGATCGCTGACCATGATCGGTCCGTGATCGCTGGCATCCTCAGGACCGGCATAGGTAAACTGGATTCCGGGATGTGCGACTTCGTGCAGGAACAACGCCTGGCGCGCGATGTCGGCCAGCGGCTCGGGCCGGAACACGGGCTTTGGCATACGCGCGAACGAGGAGAATTCGTCGACCATCCGGCGCAGATCGCCGACCTGGCGCACGATCGTCTCGGTCAGGCGCGCGAACACCGTATCGCCTTCGTCGACCTTGCCGCCATAGCGCCGCTGCAGCCGTTCGGCGGCGAGCTGGATCGGGGTCAGCGGATTCTTGATCTCGTGCGCGATCCGCCGTGCGACGTCGGACCAGGCGGCGCGGCGCTGATCGTTGAGCTGCTGGGTGATGTCGTCGAAGGTCAGGATGGGCCCGGCGTCGATCCGCGCGATACGCACCGCGAGCGTTTTGGCCTCGCCGTCATGGCTGACCTGCGCAGTCGCCTCGCGCGCGCCATCGGCGAGCAGCGCCCACAGTTCGGGCGCGACTTCGCCCAGCCGCCGCCCGACGATCACCGCATCGTCGCCGGTGCCGAGCAACGCGGAGGCGGAGCGGTTGGCGATGCGGATCGTCCCGTCGGGGCCGACCGCGACAACGCCCGCCGATACGCCGCCCATCACCGCCTCGATCAGCGCGCGGCGCCCGTCGAGCTGGTCGTTCGCGGCGACCAGCGCGCCGTTCTGCGCCTCCAGTCGCGCGGTCATCTGGTTGAACGCGGTTGCCAACGTGCCGACCTCGTCGCGGGTTCGCGGGTCGGGTACCCGCGCCTGAAGATCGCCGTCCGCCACTCGCCGCGCCGCGCCGACCAGCTCGCCGACCGGGGCGACAAGGCGGTCGGCGACCGACAACGCGATCCACACCGCCAGGCCGACGATCAGCAGCGACACCAGCAACAGCGCCGCATTGAATCGCAACTGCAGCGTACGCGATTGTTCGACCAATGAACGATAATCGGCGGAAATCTGCTCGCCCCGGCGCCACTGGGCCGAGACCGCGGGGTCGAAGACGCGCGCCGCATAGAGGTAAGTGCCGCGCCCGTCGCCGATGGGAACGAGCACGCCTGCGCGGTCGCGCCGTTGCACGATGATGCCGCTCGCGCCTGCGTCGATGCGATCCATCATCGCCGCGGTCACGATCTGACCCATCGTCTGGCCGTAGGGATTGACGGTCGCCAGCGGCGTCGCCTCACCACGCCGCACGATCGCACCCTCGGACAGATTGCGCTGGAGCAGCTGGTACGCGAAATACTGGCCGAAGACGGGGCTGCTGGTCGAGTTGGCGCGGACATAAGGCGAGAGGTCGCCACTCGTCGCGATCGCCTCCGCCTGCACCCGGTCGAGTTCCTGCCGGTAATTGGTCTGGAGCAGCGCGGTGGTGTTGTCGAGCATCCCGCGCGCACGGTCGGAGTTCCAGAACTCAACGCCGTACTGGAACAGCAGCGACGCGAAGATCGTCACCAGGATCAGCGGCACCGCGGCAACGAGCGAGAAGATCGCCACCAGCCGGACATGCAGCTGGCCGGTACTGCCCAGACCGGCGCGGATCGCCCTTTGCTTCGCGATCCTTCGGCCGAGCAGCATGAGGAGAAGGATGCCCGGTACCAGATTGACGACCAGCATCAGCGCGACGAGCGGCGGCGTCATCAGCCGGGTCGAGCCGCTCTCTCCGCGCAGGATGAAGAAGCTGGCCGCCGCCACGGCGATCGCGATCGCGAGGATCGCCAGCTCCACCATGGGCGTCACCCTCCACCGCCGTTCGGGCAGCGGCAGCGCGGGGTCCGTGGTCGCGGGTGCGAGCATCCACCGAGCCCTACACGGGACGGTGTTGCATGGAAACCACAATATACCGCAGCTCAGGCGCGGCCGATCGCGATCCCGAGTTCGTCCAATCGCTTGCGCAGCGTGTTGCGGTTGATCCCCAGCGCCCGCGCGGCGCGCAGCTGATTGCCGCCATGGCGTCCGAGCATGAAATCGATCAACGGTCGTTCGACCTCGGCGATGACGCGATCGTAGAGGCTGCCGTCGTCGAGCACGCCGGGCACGTCGCGCGACAAGGCCTCGATCAGCGCGCGAACCGCTTCGGGAAAGTCGTCGCTGCGCGGCTCGGCGGAGCGACAGCCGATCATGCCGCGAACGAGTTCGGCATCGACCACCTCGTCGCGCGCGAACACCGCGAGCCGCCGGACGAGGTTCTCCAGCTCGCGCACGTTGCCGGGCCAATCATGCGCGGTCAGCAGCGCCAGCGCGTCGGCGGACAATTGTCGGCGCGGCAGACCATCGGCCGCGGCGCCATCCAGGAAATGCCGCGCCAGCAGCGCCACGTCCTCGCGCCGTTCGCGCAACGGGGGCAGCGCGACGGGGACGACGTTGAGCCGGTAGAACAGATCCTCGCGGAACAGCCCGGCGGCAACCTGTTCGGCGAGATCGCGGTTGGTCGCGGCAACGATCCGCACGTCTGCACGGATCGGGCGGGCGCCGCCGACGCTGGTGAACTCACCCTGTTGCAGGACGCGCAGCAGCCGGGTCTGCGCCTCGATCGGCATGTCGCCTATCTCGTCGAGAAACAGCGTGCCGCCGGCGGCCTGCTCGAACCGCCCCTGCCCGCGCGCGACCGCGCCGGTGAAGGCGCCGCGTTCGTGCCCGAACAGTTCGGCCTCGATCAGATCGCGCGGGATCGCGGCCATGTTGATCGCGACGAACGCGGCGCTGCGGCGCGGGCCGAGATCGTGGATCGCGCGCGCGACCAGTTCCTTGCCCGTGCCCGATTCGCCGGTCACCAGCACCGTCAGATCGGTCGCTACGACACGGGCGATGACGCGGTAGAGCGCCTGCATCGCCGGCGATCGCCCGATCAGCGGCAGCGCGCCGTCGTCGTCGGCCTCGCCCGGTGCGGGCGCGGCGGCTCCGCGCGCTGCGGCGGCAGCCACCGCCTGCGCGAGCGCGCCGAGGTCGAACGGTTTGGGCAGATATTCGTACGCGCCCGCTTCGGCCGCGCGCACCGCGGTGGTCAGCGTGTTCTGCGCTGACAGCACGATCGCGGGCAGACCAGGGTAGCGCGTTGCCACGTCGGACAGATGCGCCAGTCCGTCGCCGTCGGGCAGCCGGACATCGGTGACCAGCACGTCGGGGCACGCCGCCGCCAAGGCGCGGTCGAGCTGCGCGAGCGTTTCGGCGGTCGTCACCTCGTGACCCTCCCGGCGCAGCGCCTGCGCGACGACGGTCCGCACCGCCGCGTCGTCGTCGACCACCAGCACCCGGCTCATGCGCTTCCCCTCGGCAGCAGTACGCGGAACACCGTCAGCGCCGGGCTGCCCTCCCGCGCGTATCGAACGATCCCGCCCATATCGCGAACGAGCTTCTCGACCAGCGCGAGGCCGAGCCCCTGCCCCTCCGGCCGACCCGACACAAACGGCTCGAATAGATGGTCGGCGAGGTCGGCTGGCGCCCCCGGCCCGTTGTCGACGACCGCGATCTCAATCGGCAGCGCGACCTTGTCGCCGCCGGGCATCGTCCGCACCGCCATGCCGTGCCGAAACGCCGTGGTCAGGACGATGCGGGGATCGGCCACTCCGCCAAGCGCTTGCACCGCATTGTTGATGAGGTTGATCAACACCTGCAGCAGCGCATCGGCGTTGATCCGCGCCATCGGCAACGAGGGATCGAACCGCTCCTCAATCGTGATGCTTCGCGCAGGGCCCGCGAGCGCCAGCCGGCGGGCATGGTCGATCAGCGGATAGATATTCTCCGCCGACAATGGCAGCGGCCGTTCGTCGCCGAACGCCTGCATCCGGTCGATCAGCGCGGCGATCCGGTCGACCTCGCGGACGATCAGGTCGGGAAGCTCGCCGGTCCCGATCAGCTGCGCCGCGCCGCGGATGCCCGACAGGGGGTTGCGAATCTCGTGCGCCAGCATCGCCGCCGCCCCCGTCGCGGTGCGGGCACTGCCCGACGATGCATGATGCCGCGCGGGCAAGGGGTGCAGCGTGATGGTGCGCCAACCGGGGTGGCCCACGATCGCCGCCTCGGCGAAATCGATCCGCAGGCGCGATCCCGGCGCGGTTTCGATCTCGGTATCGTAGGCGGCGAACGGCTGTCCGTCCCGGCTGCGGCCCTCGACGGGTGGTGGCAGGATCGACCCGAGCGGTCGCCCCCGCATGACTCGCTCGGACCGATTGAGCAGTTCTTCGGCCAGCGTGTTGGCATGGGCGACCCGATCGGCGGGATCGACGACGATCACCGCCACCGGCAGGCCCGCGAACACGGCATCGAAACCCGGCGCAAGGTCCGCGGCCGCCGCGCCGCCCGGCGCGACGCGATCAGGCGGCGTCACGCTGCCGATAGGGCGCGTAGAACTCCGCCAGCATCGCCTTGACGCGGCGCGCATCGGGTTCTTGGTTCACCGCGTTGCGGAACTCGGCCGATCCCGCCAGCCCCTTGGTGTACCAGCCGATATGCTTGCGGGCCATGTTGACGCCGGTGACGGCGCCATAATGCTCCAGCATCGCCTCGTAATGGCTCGTAATCGCAAGATATTGCTCGTCGAGGGTCGGATCGGGCACACGCCGCCCGGTCCGCAGCCATTCCATCACCTGCGCCAGCACCCATGGCCGGCCATAGGCACCGCGCCCGATCATCACGCCGTCGGCGCCCGACTGATCGAGCGCCGCATCGGCGTCTTCGATGGTGCAGATGTCGCCGTTGACGATAACCGGGATCGTCACCGCGTCCTTGACGCTGCGCACGAAGCCCCAGTCCGCCGAGCCCTTGTACATCTGATTGCGGGTGCGTCCGTGGACGGTGACGAGCTTGATGCCGAGGTCCTCGGCAATCCGCGCGAGCTCGGGCGCATTGAGGCTGTCGTGGCACCAGCCCATCCGCATCTTCAGCGTCACCGGCACGTCGACCGCCTCTACCACCGCCTTCACCAGCGCCGCGGCGTGCGGCAGGTCGCGCATCAGCGCCGATCCCGCGTCGCCGTTGGTCACCTTCCGGACCGGGCAGCCCATGTTGATGTCGATGATCGCGGCGCCCTTGTCCGCTGCGAAGCGCGCCGCCTCCGCCATGTCGCCGGGCTCGCAGCCGACCAGCTGCATCGACACCGGCTCCTCCGACGGGTCCCACATCAGCTTCTGCAGCGACTGGCGCGTCTCGCGCAGCGCCGCCTGGCTCGCCACCATCTCGGTGACGTTGAGGCCGGAGCCATAGCGGCGGACGAGCGTGCGGAACGGCTGATCGCTGACGCCGGTCATCGGCGCCAGGATGACCGGCATGTCGATCCGGATCGGACCGATCTGAAGAGGGGCAAGGTTGCGCATGGATTGTGCCTGAAAAACAGGCAGGCGAATACTGTAGGAGCGAGGCTCTGGCAAGCCGGGGGCAGTCCGGGGTAGGAGGTAAGCGATGCCTCTCTGTCTCCTCGTCACCGCGGACTTGATCCGGGGTCCCGCTTCTTATCCGCCGGAAAAGATGCGGGACGCCCGAATGTACGCGGGTGACGATAGATGACGACATTTGCCTTGATCGTCGCAGCAGGCAGCGGGACCCGGGCGGGCGGCGCACTGCCCAAGCAGTTCGCGCCCGTCGCTGGCCGCCCGATGCTCAGCTGGTCCCACGCCGCTCTCGCCGCGTATCCCGGCATCGACGACGTCCTCGTCGCGATCGCCCCCGGGGCAGCGGACCAGACCCGGGCGATCCTGCCGGGCGCCAAGCTTGTCGAGGGTGGCGCCACGCGTCGCCTCTCGGTCGCGGCAGGCATCGAAGCCGCCGCGGCGCGCGGCGCTACCCGCATCCTCATCCACGACGCCGCTCGCCCTTTCCTTCCCGCAGCGGTCGTCGATCGCGTACTCGCCGCGCTCGACACGCATGAGGGTGCCACCCCCGCCCTCCCCGTCGCCGACACGCTGGCGCGCGGAGATGCGCTATTGGCGGAGACGGTGGATCGCGCGGGCCTGCACCGCATCCAGACCCCGCAGGGCTTCCGCCTCGACGCGCTCCTTGCCGCGCACCGGACCTGGACCGGACCGGACGAGCCGACCGACGACGCGCAGATGGTGCGGGCGCTTGGCGGGCGCGTCGCGTTGGTGCAGGGCGATCCGATGCTCGAAAAGGTCACCCACCCCGCCGACTTCGCCGCCGCGGATGCGCAGGTCGCGCGCGAGACGCGGTCCGCCAGCGGTTACGACGTCCATCGGCTTGAGGCGGGCGAGGAGTTGTGGCTGGGCGGCGTGCTGATTCCGCACGACAAGGGTCTGTCGGGCCATTCCGACGCCGACGTCGCGCTGCACGCACTGACCGACGCCCTGCTCGGCACGATCGCGGCGGGCGATATCGGCACGCATTTTCCGCCCTCCGATCCGCAATGGAAGGGCGCCGCGTCGGACCGCTTCCTCCGCCATGCCGCCGACCTGATCGAGGCCCGCGGCGGCCGGATCGGCTTCGTCGACCTCACCATCATTTGCGAAGCGCCCAAGATCGGGCCTCATCGCGAGGCGATCCGTGCCCGCATCGGCGAGATACTCGGCCTCTCGGCCGACCGCATCAGCATCAAGGCGACCACCACCGAGCGGCTCGGCTTCACCGGCCGGGGCGAGGGCATCGCGGCGCAGGCGGTCGCGACGGTGACGTTGCCCGGCACGCCCGCATGATCCGCGCGGCTCTGCTGGCGGCGACGCTGCTCCAGGCGAGCCCGGCGGCGGCGCAGCCATGCGTCACCACGCCCGAGGCCGAGGCGCTGGCGCTGGTGGTCCTGCCCGAGGTGATCCGTCATGCGGGTACGGTCTGCGCACCGCGCCTGCCCGCGACCAGCCTCGTCCGCCGTACCGACAGCCCGCTGCTCGCGCGCTACGACGCTGCTGCCGAAACCGCCTGGCCGACCGCGCGCGGCGCGATCGTCAAGCTTAGCGATCCGGCGATGGATGCATTGCTGCAGTCGAGCTATGCGCGCCCGCTTCTGGTCACGCTGGTCGCGCCGATGGTCGTCGGCCGGATCGCGCTGGAGGATTGCGGTATGATCGACCGCCTCGTCACGCAGCTCGAACCGCTGCCGCCGCGCAACACTGCGGGTGTCCTCGTCACCGCGCTCCACTATCTCCGCGCCGAACAGGCGAAGGGCAAGCCGGTCGCGATCCCCGAACTCCCGCTCTGCACGCCGCGGCCATGATCGACACGCTGCTCCCGCAGCAACTCGTCGAGGCCGCGGTCCGCGTGGTCGAGGCGAACCGCGCCGCCGGCCGCACCATCGCGCTCGCCGAAAGCTGCACCGGCGGTCTCGTCGCCGCGGCACTGACCGAGGTTCCGGGATCGTCCGACGTCTTCCTCGCGAGCTTCGTCACCTATGCCGACAACGCCAAGCGCCATCTGCTGAAGGTCGGCGGGGACACGTTGGAAACGTTCGGCGCGGTGTCGGTCGCGGTCGCCTGGGCGATGGCACGCGGCGCGCTCGAAAAAAGCGGTGCCGACATCGCGGTCTCAATCACCGGCATCGCGGGTCCCGGCGGCGGCAGCGAGAAGAAGCCGGTCGGCACCGTCGTCTTCGCGCGCGCGCTGAAGGGTGCCGATGCGTCCGACATTCACGCCGATCGCAAGCAATTCAACGACAATGGCCGCGGCGGCGTTCGGCTTCAGGCGGCGCTGTGCGCGCTCGAACTGTTGCTGCCGCCCAAAGCCGACGAGGCACCGTAGAGCGCCGCCGCGCGGGTCTCGAACGCGCCGATCATCCGGCGCAGCGCCTGGCCGAAGACCTGCCCGGCCAGCATCTCGAACATTCGGCTCTTGAACTGGAAGTCGACGGCGAAGTCGACCGCGCAGCCGCCCGGTTCGGGCCGGAAGCGCCAGTCGTTGCGCAGATATTGAAGCGGCCCGTCGACATAGTCGACATGGATCACGTCCGGGCGCGTCTTCTTGACCCGGCTGGTGAACGTCTCGCGCAGGCCCTTGAAGCCGACCACCATGTCGGCGATCGTCTCCTCCGCACCATCCGCCCGCACGCGCATCGCCTGCACCCAGGGCAGGAATTCGGGATAGCGCTTCACGTCGGCGACGAGGTCGAACATCTGCTCCGCCGTATAAGGCAGATGCCGCGTCTCCGAGTGCTTAGGCACGCGAGGCGCCCTTCGCCAGCTTCGCCTCCCGCGCCGCCCGCAACCGCGCGAAGTCGTCGCCGGCGTGATAGCTCGAGCGCGTCAGCGGCGACGAGGCGACCAGCTCGAACCCCTTGGCGCGCCCGATCGCCGCATAGGCATCGAACGCCTTGGGGGTCACGAACTCGGCGACCTTGGCATGGCGCGGGGTCGGCTGGAGGTATTGGCCCATCGTCAGGAAGTCGATGTCGGCCGAGCGCATGTCATCCATCACCTGGTGGATCTCCAGTCTCTCCTCACCCAGACCGAGCATCACTCCCGACTTGGTGAAGATCGATGGGTCATGCGCCTTGACCGATTCCAGCAGCCGCAGCGACGCGTAATAGCGCGCCCCGGGGCGGATCGTGGGGTAGAGTCTCGGGACGGTTTCCAGATTGTGATTATACACGTCCGGCCGCGCCTCGACGATTGACTCGATCGCGGCGCGCGCCTTGTTGCGGAAATCCGGCGTCAGGATCTCGATCGTGGTCGCTGGGTTCGAACGGCGGATCGCCTGGATCACCTTGACGAACTGCGACGCACCACCGTCGGGCAGGTCGTCGCGGTCGACGGAAGTCACGACGATATGGCTCAACCCCATCTGCGCCGCGGCATCGGCGACATTCTGAGGTTCCATGGAATCGACGGCGCGCGGCATCCCGGTCTTGACGTTGCAGAAGGCGCAGGCCCGCGTGCACGTGTCGCCCAGGATCATCACCGTCGCATGCTTCTTGGACCAGCATTCGCCGATGTTCGGGCACGCCGCCTCCTCGCACACCGTCGTCAGGCTCTTCGACCGCATCAGTTCGCGGGTCTTGGCGAAGCCGGCGCTGGTCGGTGCCTTGACCCGAATCCAGTCGGGCTTGCGCTGACGCCCGGCGATACCGGGAGCCTGTAGCGTGGTCATGTCGTTCATGCCCCCGCAGATAGCGACAACCCCCCACCGAAACAACGAAGGAGCAACACAATGCCACGCGACTTTGCCGGACTGATCGACGGCTACCATCGGTTCAAGGAAGAGGATTGGCCGCAGCAGAAGGCCGAATGGGAGCAGCTGTCGAAAGGCCAGACCCCGCGCGTCCTGATCATCGCCTGTTCGGACAGCCGCGTCGACCCGACCCAGATCTTCGACGCGAAGCCCGGCGAACTGTTCGTGGTGCGCAACGTCGCCAACCTCGTGCCGCCGTTCGACGAGTCCGGTGGCCTCCACGGCGTGTCGGCGGCGATCGAGTATGCGGTCACCCAGCTCAAGGTCGAGGAGATCGTGATCATGGGCCACGCCTCGTGCGGCGGCGTCGCTGCGGCGCTTTCGCAGGGCTTCCGCGATGCCAAGCCCGGCGAGGGTGGTTTCGTTGCCAGCTGGATCAGCCTTCTCGACGACGCGCGCGAGAAGGTCGCGTCCGAAAAGGGTACCGGTCCCGAGGGGCAGACCGCGCTCGAATGGGCGGGCATCCGCGCCTCGATCGAGAACCTCAAGACCTTCCCGTTCGTGCAAAAGGCGCTCGACGAGGGCAGCCTGAAGCTGCGCGGCGCTTGGTTCGGCATCGCCCAGGGCGAGCTGCGCGTTCTCAAGGACGAGATTCGCGAGTTCGAGAAGGCCTGATGCTTCCGATGCCGGCCGGGTGTCTACCCGGCCGGCACCACCGCCTGCCACCCCCGCGGCTTCAGCACGAAGCGCCAGTAGAGCCAGCAGGCGACGATCTGCACGCCGGTCGCGATCAGCGCGGGGCGCCCGTCGACCGGATCGGCGAGGTTGGTCCAGCCGATATAGCCGAGCGCCGCAAAGGTGATCACCGGCCATACCGGCCACACCGGCATCCGATACGGTGCCTGCCGCGTCAGCCCGCGCCGCCGCGCGACGACCACCGCCAGCGCGATCCCGGCATAGATCGCGACCAGCCCGGTCCCGCTCCACACCTCCAGCAGTCGCAGCGGCAGGAAGCACAGGCCCATGCCGACGACCCCGATCATCAGCGTCCCCGCCCAGGGCGAACCGAAGCGCGGATGCACCATCTGCAACCAGCGATCGACAGGCCGTCCCCAGGTGCCGTCGCGCCCCGTGCCGTAGAAGAAGCGCGCGCATGCCAGCACCCAGGCGATGATCGCGTTGACGATCGCGATCGCCACCGCGATCGACACCCATCGCGCCGTCTCGCTTCCCGCGGCCTGCGCGACCAGCTCGCCGAACGGATTGCCCGACGCGAACAGCGCGGCGAGATCGCCCGCCCCCATAAGCGCTGCGACGACGGGGATGCCCTCCAGCAGCAGCGTCGCGACCAGCGCCAGCATGACCGTGCGGGCGATCCGGCGCGGTGCTTCGTGCATCTCCTCGCCGAAATAGACCGCCGCCCCGTACCCGTTGAGCGCGAAGATCGCGATCGTCGCCGCGACCCCGATCGCGCCCGCCCCCGCCGGCTGCAGCGCGCCGTCGACCAGCACCTGCGGGTTGCCGAGCATCGCGATCGGATCGCGCACCCCGCCCCATAGGCCAAGCACGCCGACGACGCCGAGCGCGGCGACCTCGAGCAACAGGAAAAGCCCGGTCACTACGGCGTTGATGCGGATGTTGAGGATGCCGACCAGCGAGCATCCCGCCACCACGGCGATCGCGGTCCAAAGCTGCGGTAGCCCCGGGATCACCGAGGCGAGCACCTCGCTGACCCCGAGGCCCGCGACGGGCAGGAAAATCAGATTGTTAAAGACGTTGACGCCCAGCATCACGAAGCCCGCCGCCGGCCCCATCGTATGCGCGACCATGACGTATTCGCCGCCCACCACCGGCCAGGCGGAAGACAGCTCCGCATAGATGAACGCGGTTGCGACGCAGACGAGCGCCGCGATCAGCAACGCCCACAGCGTGCCGGTCCCCGCCACCTCGAACATTCCCGGCACGATCACGAACACCGACGACGCCGGCGTCGCGACCGACAGCGTCAGCAACAGAACGCCGGTCGTGCCGAGACTGCGCACGAGCCCGCGCGGCTTTAGCTCATCCCCGTTCATCCACCCCCCTTAGACGGGCGGCGTGATGGCATGGTTAATGCCCGGGCGGAAGCGGCGCAGCTTTAATCCTCCCCCGCAAGGGAGAGGATCACAATCGGTTCAGCCCGCCGACGGCGCGACGACCGCTGCCGCCACCTTCGGCGCCTCCGCGGTCGACTTGAGGTTCAGCTCCTTGAGCTGCTTCGCCGACACGAAGCTCGGCGCGCCCATCATCAGGTCTTCCGCCTTCTGCGTCATCGGGAAGACGATGACCTCGCGGATGTTGGGCTCGTCGGCCAGCAGCATGACGATCCGGTCGATCCCCGGTGCCGACCCGCCGTGCGGCGGCGCGCCGTACTTGAACGCGTTGATCATGCCCGCGAAGTTCTCGTCGACGTCCTTCTGGCTGTAACCGGCGATCTCGAACGCCTTGTACATGATCTCGGGCCGGTGGTTCCGGATCGCGCCCGACGACAGCTCGATGCCGTTGCAGACGATGTCGTACTGATAGGCGAGGATCTCGAGCGGGTCCTTGGTCTCGAGCGCATCCATCTCGCCCTGCGGCATCGAGAAGGGGTTGTGG
>Ga0182210_1000259_pt1 | contig 12233 bp, 11 predicted proteins | sample G5R1MG_19_FD_129670 | JGI IMG/M metagenome (GOLD analysis project Ga0182210, IMG submission 129670) | Switchgrass phyllosphere microbial communities from Michigan, USA - G5R1_MAIN_03OCT2016_LD1 MG | ecosystem: Host-associated > Plants > Phyllosphere > Phylloplane/Leaf | place: USA: Michigan... | reverse complement strand
GGAGATTGACGCTACGTCCTAGAAATCATCATCACCCCGTAAGGTAAGCCATTAAGACCTTAGTCTGATGATTTCAGAGAATCTTCCTTCATGATCCACTCCTCGCTGGTCGCATCACCTGTCATTCTACCTGCTTCGGGATTTCCATGGTAGACCTTCATGTCCTTGGTTACTCTGATGCCTGCGCTTGGCGCGCCTTCAGCCTGTGATACCTCGTTTCCTCTGGCAACCCAGGTTCGAGCGCCTGTTGTAATCTTTGTATTGGTAAACTCGTAGGTCTCGGCGTAGTTCGTTGGCTCGGAGTCCAATTTGACTGAATTGGAGTTCTTTGTTCTCAAGGGAGATTTGTGCCAGGATGCTCCGCCAGAATTTGCTGGATAATCGTGCCCTGCGGTTGTGCTTCTAACAAAGTATTTCGGGGCGATCATAGCCATGAGGGGGCGCAGGCAAGGAAGGCAACCACTCATGATACCAACATTATACTCAATGCACAATGCGATTGTGGCCTTGGACGCAACCCCTGTGAACGGCCTTCTTAGTACCCTGCGAGCGTCTTAGAAAAATAGAAGACTCACATGTTGTGTCCCATGTTTTGAAGTATTCTTGTACCCAAACGGCTTTTAAAATTCCACCCACACATGTGAAAACTCCAAAAGCGAAGACTGTGATAAGATGCAGGCGTTGCGCCAAAGGCAGCTGAATCTGCCACAGTGGCATGATGGGCCAGAGGAATATAATGAAGTCGGAAACAACATTCAGAGCCGCGTGCATAGTTAATAATAGGTGAGAGTCGAGGCACATCTTAGCAGGGACTGTAGGATCCCAAAGCGAGTCAATTGGACTAAATAACAAATCTTTAGCAAAGGCGGTTCAGTCAACTTCAAGATTAGGTAACTTACATGCACTGCAATACATATAGTACTGTAGTGATGGTACTCCATAGTATCTGGTAGGTAATCATCGTCCAGCAGAATATTCTATTCGTTCTCGATGGGAAAAGGTGCAGGTAGGTCATACACACGGATGACTTTGCAAAAGTGATGCAAAAGGTGTAGAGTGCGACGGCGGAAAGGTTCATCTGTCATACGTCGTCAGTATAAGGAAAAATCTCAGTCGATTCTGGTCACGTACTTTGGCAAAGTTCACAAGCCATCGGAATTCAACATCATATAGATGGCGCCCAAGAGCGTGTTGAGTTAGAACCAAGAGATTGGCTCCGATTGCAACAGAGAAAATCTGCAAGTGTCAGTATCGCAGTGGAAGTTTATTAAGTAGACCTACAGCTGCAGCTACCATGGTCCAATCGTCAATTTTCATGCCCGAACTTTGGTTTAGTCGAACAAAGACCCTGGCCGCGACAAAGAAGAGCATTGTGATGGTGGTCGCATAAATCGCAGCATCAATGGAGGACTTTTGAGATTCGGGGTTAACATAATTGGGTACCGGCCAGGTAGCGATAATAGCCGGCGTGATTGAACTTCCAGTGGCCATTTCGATGGCGATGGCGGGAAAGGGAACGGTATCACTGGGCGAAACCCAATGTTCAATATCAGTAAAAACAGGGGTGAATTGATCTTTATATACAAGAATGCTTTAAAGTTCAATCCAGAGTCTTCCCGCACATGGAATCAGGGGTTGTGTGGTTGATTTGGAAAGTTTAGTATAGTGGGAACTCTAATATTCGCCGGTTAAACCTGAGGATCAATCATTCAGCTAGGAAAATGCAGGTGCCCCACTAGGTCGCCGACGGGACGATAAACTCAACGATCCAGGAAAGGAGTGTAGCTTAGCCAAGATTCGACCCACCTTCATAACGCGTTAGAGGTGCGCAAATCACAGGAACACTAGAGATGTGAGTGTGGAGAGAAAGTCCTTACGCCGGATATAGCTACTACTTGTATACAACTACAAGTCTAGTTTAGCCAGTGTTGTAATTGCGTGAGGTAGTCATCCTTACAATATGCTAAATTGCTTCGCAAATTTGATATCACTGTGGGTTACAGTGACCTCTAGCAGATAACAATGTATCATAACGCATGTTCAACGGCTTGCAGCTTGATCGATGGCATCCTGGTCGTGAAGGTTTAGAGGCGCATTTTTGGGTTAAGGCATTTTCACGTGTCCGGTACGACCCTGTTCTAGATAGCGAGCTAAGGTAAATAGGCCTCTGCTACCCGCATGCGAGAGCCAAGCGGAACGATCCCCGATCGCGCGATTATAAGGCCAGAAAGGGTCCAATATTCGGAAGCGAGAATGCCGAGTCGAGATCCCATGATCGGCAGCTCTCAGGAGCGAGAGCTATGTTAGCCGCATGGCGGAGAAAATTCAGATGTGTTGACTTGTGATGTCTCCTCTGGACGGGTTGTCAGTCTGCTCCTAAGGCGTGCGCGGCAGCTAGAGTAGCGAGACTATAGAACCCTGTATCTGTTACATAAGGCAGGGATGGGAACTCGTGGTGCAGGAGAGATACGGACAGCTCGACAGAATGCGGATAGCTCAATAGAATATGGATATCTTCACATTATTCAGGACGTGGCTTGATCTTATTTGGGTTACTGCTTGTCAGTGGACAGTTGATAGCAAAATTCATCACTGAATGATAGATCAACTAAGACCTTGTCTTAGACTGTTCATGCCCCTTGTATATCATACCCCAATGAAGTGAACTTACCACCTTGCAAACGTCTAGTTTTATTCATCTGCGATACAGACTCAGCTTTCACAATGCTGAGTACCGTCCTCACTTAATTATGAAGCCCCATTCTCACTTAACCATCAAGTCCTATTCGCGGTACAAGTGTGAAGTCGAGTTTTCGTGGCCATCACTGAACCTTGTGTCTCGTTACAAAGCGTCGTGGAATTAGGGTTACCACTTGATGCATATCATCTACGCTTGGGTCATTAACAATGCCTGTTTTCGTTGTACTGGCGGAACGCTATAGGTAACACTGTCGATTACAGTATCATAGTGCCAATCCCTGGGTGTGTTTAATAGGGTCTTACCACGTTATTTTACATAGTCAGGTTTTGGTGGCCGGATACTTGACAGTTGATATCAATGATAGTAGGCAGATTGCTTGTGAGTACAGCGTGCGAGGGTGTAAAACCGATGATTTAAGGAAGATTGCGAGTCAAATTATCAATGTAGATCTTATGAGTAAATTCTCGCCAGTGGCGAGGATGCATATCTGCAAAGAGAGCCCGGAAGATAGAAATTTCCCAGTTGATGCCAGTACTTAGTCGCAATGGAATTGAGATAGCGACGGCTTTGATTGCCGTGAGGTAAATAGGACTGACTGGCCCATGATTTTGGCTAAATGCTGGATTGTTCTCGCGGACAAAGGTTTCCGGTCCAACTCGTAGTACATGTGCAACGGTCAACCGCCAGGTATGCAAGTGCACACATAGACCGTCGCATCGCTTATCTAACCCCCGTTCTCGCGACTACTGCAAACCCTCGGTTGTGCTATGCGATCCAATGCACGATATGCGTATTATCTACCCGCTCAATAGTAAGGGAATGCCATATATATCCCCAACATCTAGGTCCCTTGAGATGGCCGACGACGGGTATTCTGCGAATGATTCATGTCGGCATCCGGAGCCCGCTCCCCCAACATCCAATCCTCCATCGCTAGCCATTGACTCCATGTCTTCTCTGCACCCTCAATCTCGGCTATTTGGACCTCGGCAAGTGGTTTAATGAATGGCACCGACTCGTGCGGGGACATGTCGTACTGATACTTGACCTTTGCCCATCCGACGCTCTTTGCAGCGAAGAGGTAGTTTCGTCGCTCGCACTCGTGCATGGGGCCCACTCCCTTCCTCCAGTCCTCGCCAAAGAATCCGTGCATAATGCCAGCACTGTCCATTCCGGTGATGACCAGACGCCGAATGAAGGGTATCAGGGATACCCATGCGGGTGCGGGCTGGCCGCGCGAGGTTGTGACGGGACCTTGACGGGGCCATGGCAGATTATAAGCAGCCGGACCTGAGGAATGCGGCAGAGGACCGGATGCGTTCAACAGTGGGGTGGTTGTCCATTGGAAAGGCAGACAGATGTTGATGAGCGCGCAGACGGCCTGCACACCCAGCTCGTGCTGTGCATGGTCGAGGAAATATCGCTGGCAACTCTGGTATGCTGGATGCCAATCAAAGATATCAAATTGGGGGCCAGCAGAGGTACTTGGAACAGAGTGCGAACCGTCCGACGAGTTGCTGCCTTCTGCAAAAGCCCCACCTCTTGTCTGAACGGTTGGATAGCCTGCGGGAAAGTTTGTTGTGAATCCAGGTAGGCTTGCCATGGTTAACGAAGGCTACAGTCTGCTGCAGGCACCGACGTTAGCGATTGATTTGGATGCTTGCGCGCTTGCAACCCTACCAGACTACCAAGAAAGGCCACAAGAGGGGACGGCTAGGGCAGCCAGCTATCTGTTTTGCCGGAAGGAGAGATGGGAAGCTGCAGCTGCAGCGAGCGCTCTAACGACGTGGATTTATTTATACACGTTAGTCGTTAAGAAGAGGAAGCCGCCCGAACCTTACTTGCACGGGGGGTTGCTTCGGTCGACGCCGCCTGCACAGAGCGCCCGAGGAAATATTGAAGCCTCTGTGAGATGGCCGTCTTTTGGAATGAATCCTGGCGAGAATCAAATCGAGCGACATGAGCCCCGAAGGGGCATCCCAGGAAGTCCAGGCGGCCCGGGCCAGTGAACGATCCAGTCAGCGTGAGCGGAGTCTGTTTTTGCGGCGTTGTGGGTTGCGCCAGCTTGCGGTTCACGCACGGCGGCGTCGGAGTTGATGTAGTTGCTCTAAAGCCCGGTACTGTGTGCAGCCTAAGTCTAGCTAGTTCGTTTCTACCGGTAATTAATTTACTAATTGACTGCTAGCGCTAACACGAACACGACACGACACGACCCGACACGACCCGACCCGACCCGACGCAACATGACATGACCATCCCGGCCACCGCCGTCTGATGCAGCAGTAATGAATGTTAATTATTCCATGGTACCCGACACCCAATGCCAGGAGCTTGCTGGCATCGCGAGGGCCTAAGGCTGTTGTCACGGCCAAGTGGACTGGATTGACAGCCGCCACGCCGCGCCACGGCACGCCCTCCCGTCAAATGCGGTGCCAGAAGGGTACCTGGGGCCGAGTCTCAGGCACTGAATGCGCGCGTGCCAACCCGAGGATCGGTATTCCAAGACCACGCGGTATTCCAAGACCACGGCACCGCAGCATGCCGAGCAGAAGAACGAACGGGTCTTCGCCGACCATTGTGGTTGGCGGCCATGGGATGGCCATGTTGTTGTACGACGGGGCCGACGACGTCTTCATCCGGCAGGCCATCTCGCTCGCCTGTCGTTCGTTCCTTTTCAACGTGTGGCATGTCTCGTGGCAGCTTCAGCTAGGCATGGATACCTCTCCTTAACACGTACGCGTGGCTGCAAGAGGTGCGTGATCGAGTGATGGCATGCATGCATGCATCCACAATAGCCCAGGCACCGAGCAAGTCCATGCCGCATCAACCCACGTCGCTCATCACCGTGGCTGCATCGCTGCAGCGCCGAGGGGCTTTTTTTTGGTATACATTTCATGCACAGCATGGCTGCCAATGTGGCTCAATCTGTCTTTTCATTGGCTTGGAGAACCAAGGCGTAGATGTACACGCGATCCACTGGGAGATAAGGACATCCACTTTCACAGCGCCGCTGGCGACCAATTCTAGGTACTTATGGAGCGGTTCACCCGGCAATCAGAAAAAAATCTGTCAGTAAGTGTGGTCTCCACAGAACTGATCTATTCTAGTTACATTCGCCCTGGGTTGGTGGCATGAAAGCCCGAGTCGACAGCTGGAGAGCAGTGGAGGTCGCAATTGATGACGGCGAAGCCAGAATTGGAGGCGTGTCTAATTGTGGGGTCAAGCATGCAAGCTCAGCACATACTTTGGCCATCCTGCTTGCCATTGTCTCAGCCAGGTATTCCATATGCCAACATCGAGATCTGTATGAAGCTAGTGTTGGAAGAATTTGTAAATTCGCAAGGCTGATGGACCGCCATCGCGCTGCCGAGTTTGTAATGCTGACCGCGGTAGAGCATTGGGAACTCGCGGGGACAACTGCCAGATGCAAGTCGCCTGTTAAGGCCAACCCGCTGACTGCCGCAAGAACTGGTCGACTATGCGTCCCCGGTTCGTGCGCTTCGTATGCAGCATCCCAAGATTTTGGCCTCGGCTAAGCAATGTATTGTCGAGGACTCGGAGTTGAGAGGTTTCGTAATCGAGGGTGGCATGGAGACACAATGGACGGATTGGACGGAGATCTGGTCACTGGTGAGTACGCCTTGATCTCCCATCAACGCCACGTCTAGCTCATTGTGTGATCTGACGCAAAGACAACAATGCCCCATGGTGCCTGGGTTCTGCTTGTGCTGACTGCCGCTGCCTTATAGCGTGGGACCCTACCGACTGCTCGCGAGAGAGGCACGGGTGGGAGAGGTACGGAGTGCGAAACTGGGTAAAGTCGCCGAGATGGTGGTAGCATTTCTAGTGCACGCCTTGCCGAGTGAAAGCTGGGGTGGTGTTGCCAGAGCACGCGGGTTGCACTTTCCCGTGTCCGCCCAGGGATGGCCCTAACCACCTATGTAACTAGCGCCCGCAAATCGCCTCGCCCGTACCTACGTAGTACAGTAGGTGTCATCTACCATAGGTACCTTAGTACACAGTGTGCGGCATGCCGCGTCCGTTGCCCTATCCATCTATTGAAAGCCCACCCACCGGAAAGATTGTTAGCCGCCTCGACACCGCACTTTTCCAACTGCCATGGTACTTTCCTGTCATGGGCCATGCGATGAGGCCAAGAGGCTCACGCCGCCGTGACCCGCGCAATCCACTTATGAACGCCCCCGCGACACCTTATCCCACCCGCCGATTGGCCCATTTTCTTATCATTCGAAAACCAGACACCATGTTTCGCATAGGAACCGCATCATGGGATAGGTGCCATTTACAGTTGAAGTCCATGGACTAGTTAGGAGGCTCTCCGGAAGCAGTCAGTTCGGCCTCGGACGTTTTCAAATCGAGTGCCAGTGCCCTGAACTTCCCCCCCGAGAATGGTAACACTAAGCTGCCGCATCCGTCTAAATCTACGGCTCTCTGCTCATGCTTTATCCTCACCGCTTGGGCTTACTTACTTCCTCATATTACCGTTTAAAAGCTTCGAGTGGCACTTCCTCCTCGATACCGTAATTACAACTCAGCATGTCTGAGCCAGAGTTCGAGCAGGCCAGAAAGGGTAGGTTCTTGTCCAAACTGTACCATGAAGAGAAACGCCCGGCAGTGTCTCTCAAGACGGCCAGAAATGATCTCGTGCAGTTTCAATTGACACCTCCTAGAGCTCGTCTCCAGCCTCAAGGCATCCTCTCTCTTCGAAAAAAACCCGGAGTATAAGAAGGCCCTCGAAGTCGTTTCCGTGCCTGAGCGCATCATCCAATTCCGCGTTGTCTGGGAGAACGACAAGGGCGAGTGCGAGGTCCAGAAAGGTTACAGGGTGCAGTTCAACTCTGCCCTTGGTCCCTACAAAGGTGGCCTACGCTTTCACCCGACCGTAAATCTTTCCATCCTCAAGTTCTTGGGTTTCGAACAAATCTTCAAGAATGCGCTCACAGGCCGTATGTCATACCTGCCTTGTGGTTCCAACTACCAGACACTGATGCAATCACAGTGAACATGGGCGGTGGTAAGGGAGGTTGTGATTTTGACCCCAAGGGCAAGTCTGACAACGAGATTCGCAAGTTTTGTGTGGCGTTCATGAGAGAACTCAACAAGCACATCGGTAAGTCACGCCCTGCCTATCTCTTATAAACCAACAGCAATGGTCGGCCTGTATGGTCGTTTTGTTTTCCGGTCGCCCGTCATGGCTATAGTCTCTCCCGTAGGGTATTCCGCTTACGTGAATTACAGGTGCCGACACAGATGTGCCCGCAGGCGATATCGGCGTTGGTGGTCGTGAGATCGGCTATCTCTTTGGCGCATACCGAGCGGAGCGCAACCGTTGGGAGGGTGTCCTCACCGGCAAGGGGGCCTCTTGGGGAGGCAGCCTGATCAGGCCCGAAGCCACCGGATACGGCCTGGTATACTACGTCGACCACATGATCAACTATGCTTCCGGCGGAAAGGGGTCATTCAAGGGCAAGAGAGTCGCCCTTTCGGGCTCCGGAAATGTTGCTCAGTTCGCTGCTCTCAAAATTATTGAGCTTGGTGGCACCGTCATTTCTCTCTCCGACAGCAAAGGAGCATTGATTGCTGAGGATGACAAAGGCTTCACCGCTGAGATCATCAGTCAGATCGCTGACCTCAAGCTCAAGCGCCAGGCTTTGACTGCCCTTGAGAACCACAACTTCAGGTACATTGAGGGTGCTCGTCCGTGGAAGGAGGTCAAGAAAGTCGACGTTGCCCTGCCATCAGCAACCCAAAACGAGGTCTCTGAGGACGAGGCCAGGGCTCTTATCGAAGCAGGTGCCAAGTTTATTGCCGAAGGCTCCAACATGGGCTGCACACAAGAGGCCATTGACGTCTTCGAAGTTCACCGTCGCGACAAGAAGAGCGAGGCCATCTGGTATGCACCTGGAAAGGCTGCCAACGCCGGTGGTGTCGCCGTTTCCGGTCTTGAAATGGCCCAGAATTCCCAGCGTCTGTCATGGACATCCGAGGAGGTTGACGAGAAGCTCAAGGGCATCATGAAGGAGTGCTTTGAAAACTGCCTGAGTACTGCAAAAGCATACTTCACGCCTACTGAGGGCGAGTTCCCATCCCTCGTCGGTGGCGCCAACGTTGCTGGTTTCCGTAAGGTTGCTGCTGCCATGCACGATCAGGGTGATTGGTGGTGAACATGGTGCTCCTATGCGTGCTGCCTTCTCTTTCGCATGATACCTCGCGCCGTAGTTGTACATGAATATACTTGAATCACTGCCTATACTCCATCTCCTAGCATATCTAATAGCAATTGGGTAGCAGTCCAACTACCTAGTCTCCACTTACAAAACGGAATACTCATACACCTCATTTGCATTTATCTAATCATAATGGTCAAAATAGGCCCCCTTGTACCATCTATCCACTCCAACGTCACGCAAGAAGAAATGGTCATCACAACCCCATGTGTCCACACACAAACAACACCCAATTTGCTACTAGCACCTGCCAAAATCAAAAGCAAACACTCACCGCATCCCAATCGATGAGTATCGCATAATCTCCCCTGTCGCTTGGCATATACTATGTTGTAGTACAGGTAGGGTGGGGAAGCTGGGAAATTTTGTGAGGAAGATAAAAGGAGTGGCCAACTCATCCTAATGAATCGAGGTAGGCCCGACATGAATCGGGTTGATTCATGGAGCATCAGACACCAAAAGTGAAAAATCTTATGATACAAATGCTTCAGATAGAGTGACATGTATTCTCTACTACGCTCAAGGTCCATTCTTACAGAACCTGAGATTTCGGTATCTCGTGATCAGACCGCCTGCTTGATCTCAACATGCTCGGTAATGCTGTTTTTTTGTGCCTCCACATGATTTGTCTTGGTTTCCTTGCTTGCAGCAATATGCGCATCTGCTTCGATGAACTCTGTGGGCCGATGCAATTGAATTGCCAGCTTGTTTCTATTGACGAGTAATCCAGGCTGCGTTGCAAAAAGGCGATCGATGTCCTCCAGTGTTCTATTTGCTGTCTCAGGGTAGAAGAAGTAGGTTATTGGGATGAAGGAGAAGCATATGACGGCCCATATTATCCAGAACTTGTATCCTAGATTGGCGATTCCAGGAAGAGTAGCCTGGACAACTGCATAATTCGATATCCAGTTGGTTGCCATGGCCATCGATGCGCCTCTGGTACGCATCTCAAGTGCATTGATCCTGAGCTTTGGTCAGTTGCGCAATGGTTGTATATAGAATCCCTGAACTTACTCAGTTGGATAGAGCCATGGAACTCCCAGTACACCCATGCCAAAGCTGGCAAAGAAGATAAAGAAAAAAGACACGGTGACAATACCGAGCTTGTAGGAGTTGCCTCCAGCTTCAGACTGGCCCTGTGAAACTGCTATGACGATCCAACATATTGAACAAGCAGCAGAAGATACCATCATTACCTGGTTACGTTAGAATTGCGTACCACGGCTAGGCTTTAACCTTTCGAACCCACTTGCCTTTCGTCTACCATACCGCTCAATGACGAAGTACGCCAGGCATGCGAAAACAAGATAGTCAACCGATCCCGCGGCCGCCAAGACACGGGACAAGAGCTCTGATATGCCCAAAGCATTTATGAATATAAAGCTCATGTAGTAGGAGGTGACATTGGTTCCCGAGATTTGGTTCATGGCTTGCATCCATGCACCTAGAATCATTCGCCGAAGAACACCACTGGGACCCTTTCCGGAGAGCAACTGCCACCAGGTATACGTATCCATGTGCTCGCGATCAAGGATGTCCTTGATGATGTTGTATTGCGCGATAACCACGGGTGATTCGGTGGTCGCTCTGTGGCCTTCTAGCGCAGCGAGAACTTCCAGTGCTTCATCATGCCTGCCTTTACGGATGAGCAGACGCGGGGAGTCTGGCAGAAACGGTGCCATGGCATATATGCAAAAGGTGAAGAAGAGCTGAAAGGCTAATGGAAAGCGCCAGGCAACATCTCGTGGCGCGAAAGAGAACGCAAGCGTAAGCCAATTTGAAATACTAAATCCCGTGATGCAGTTGGCTGGCTGCCATCAGTGACGATATCATGGCTCAGTGTCAAAGACGAGAGGCTTACCCATTTGTATAATGACAAGCTTCCCTCTGCTGTTCATCTTGCTCGTTTCCGCTTGCCATACTCCGGCTGTTGCTGTGTTCATGCCGGTGCCAACACCTGCTATGACTCGACCGGCCATCATGCTGGCAACCGTCCAACTACAAGACTGGATGATTGCGCCAATGCCAATGATTGTCGAACCGATGATAATTTGGCGAGGTCTGCCTAGTATGTCACCAGTCCAGATGGTACTCATTGCCCCAACAAAGCAGCCGATGTTGTAGATGGAAGTCATAACCCCTTGCATGTTCGCAGAGGGGTGGCCAAAGGTGTGAAGGAAGTTCTTGGAGATGATAACATTGCCAAAGACACCCTGGTCATAGCCGTAGAATCTGCATAGTGATCAGCGCAACCAAGCGTGGGTTGAGAGAGTAAGGTAACAAGTACATTAGCACAGTGCTAGCACATATCGAAATCCACACAGTCAGTCTCTCGCCAGAACCCCCCAGGTATTTGCGTGCCATGGCTGTCTCTCTATGCCGGTATTGTGTCCTTCGGTGGGGTGGCGGTTGGTTAACAAGAGGGGAGTCGAGAAATAAGATCCAAGGGTCTGAAATCGTACTGAACTTGGGTCAGTTCAACAGCTCTGTAGTACGATGTATACGACTGGCAGATTTACTGTGGTACTGTGTAGATACTCGTTGAGGATATGTGCACAAGCTTGGGTGGGACACACGGCCTGCAAGCCCCTCATCTCTCAAGCAATTGCTTCCTACCCCAGAGTAGAGCCACCTGTCCCCACACCCCAGGCAATCACAATCCACATTGCATAGCAATTACAGCAGTGTCCGTTCTCAGGATCCTTCCGATAACCCCCCAATTTTGTGATTACAGCCGACACAGACGCGGCAAACATCGACCAATGAACGACGATAAACACGAAGCTTCGTGTTGGTAATGTTGTTCAAGTAAGTATTGGAGGGATGCGCCGTACGTGGCCGCTCTCTACTCCATCGCGCTTCGAGGTATTCATGGTTTTTTTTTGGGAATATTAAACAAGCACGTCGCCGACCAACGTGGGATAAAGAGAGTACCTAGTAAGGTAAGGTAGAAACGTAGACGACGAAGATGTGTGAGTGTGATGCAGATGAGACTCGGAAAAAGGCTCGCGAGTAGTCTTCACCCTGAAAAGCTTGGTGCGCGGCACCAGAAGTAATAGAATGGTTGAAGAGGGGTTGTGTCGTTGTAGGTATCCCTCCGTGTCATAGGGGCTCTCACGGCAACCTCGTGGGTTGTTTCATGTGACGCCACCGACTCCATGGCTGTGAGTTTAACCAGCGGTCGCGAGCATGGGCGCTATCGGCAATGGTGCATGGACTAGTCTCCCATGGGCTTCAGGCGGTCAAATAGAAGCGATGCTAGTCGTGTCGTGAGGCGGGATTCG
>Ga0182210_1000258_pt1 | contig 12236 bp, 13 predicted proteins | sample G5R1MG_19_FD_129670 | JGI IMG/M metagenome (GOLD analysis project Ga0182210, IMG submission 129670) | Switchgrass phyllosphere microbial communities from Michigan, USA - G5R1_MAIN_03OCT2016_LD1 MG | ecosystem: Host-associated > Plants > Phyllosphere > Phylloplane/Leaf | place: USA: Michigan... | reverse complement strand
GTCTTCGCCAAGTATAGAGCTGCTGGAAAGTTCGGCATTGTTGGACACCAGCGGGTAGTCATGATCTTCGTTGGGCCATGGTGTCTTTTGCTTGAGGAATCGAGGGTCGTAGATGAGTGACTTCTCCTCTGGCTCCTGCAAGCCTCCATGACCGTTGATCTTCCAGAATGCGTTGCAACTAGGCTGTAGACACATCCAACTATCCAGATAGATCTGGACAGACATGATCGCACACGACGGGCACGTCTGCTCAATGGGCGGTGCCAGTGACCCCAGCTCAACGAGTTCCGTAGAATCTTTCGGCCGCCACCAGGACTGCTTCTTCTCGTTCATCTTCTCAAAACGATATCGCACAATCTTGCACTGGCCTTGCTTCTCGGTCCAAATGTGTGTTGGCTTGAAATAGTCCAGTACGCAATATTGATGGGGTGGATGTGAAGGCATGTGGGGATTGTCGGCTCCAGCCAGAATCACCACGGGATTGAAGTGGCTTTTGCAGTTTCTCAGGCTCTGTGCAACGGTATCCTCGACTTGGTCCTTCCCAGCACTCATTTCACCAGTGTCTTTGTCTTTTGTTTGGCCGCCGCCAGCCCTTGATAGAACAACACTGCTATCCGTGTAGTCTCGAGGGTGGGCGACTTTGTCAAACATGAAGCCCCGTGCAAAGCCGCCGGTAGAGTAGCAAGCACTCTGGTAAGCCCGGTAGTAGTGCAATGTTTCGCAGAGCTCTTGACGACCCTCTGCCCACACTTCCGGTGCACCCGCAGGCGGAGGTTTAGGTAGGTTTTTGCTACGCTGTGTGAGTTGCTCTGCAAGAGCGCGAAGTCGGTCAGAATCTGTGGTACCGTCTACGAGTTCTACATGATCCTCGATCACTATTTTTCCCTCTGAGCATGTGTCTGTTAAATGTGGTCTATATAACGAATCTCCTTGTGGAAGATCTGGAAATATGGCGTTGGAATCATCAGAGCGAGGTGTGTACTCCGGAACATGTGGCGAGATTGCTAGCTGAGACTTATAATCGGGAGTACAGTGGGGCTTTTTGTATGATAAATGAGCAGTATGTGGCGCAATCTTCGGACTCTTGCTGAGTGTTTGCAGGGCGCAAGTTTGTGATGTAGTTTGTCCCTCACTGCACTGAGGGTCATCTGTGAAAGCATTCTCGGCCTGGGGTGCATGAGCAGGTGTGGAAGGCTGCAGCTGGGGGCCCACACAAGGACTGACAAGCACAGAATGATTTGCATCTTGCTGCAAAATCTCTGTTGTACTCCGTGGTAGGTTCTTGACTCTGAATCCATACTTGTTTGTAGTAGTGCACCTTTGGGGCTTAGACTTTTGGCTTGCCTTGGATGTTATGTCTTGGAATCTTTGTGGGGGCCGAGTCATTCGTCGAGGACGCTGAGATGCCAGCGTGCCATAGTCATTGAGCGCTAATTGTGCTTCTGGTTTCCAGAACTGTTGATGTTCAGTCTTGGGCTTCTTCACTGCCCTGGTGGTATTTGGACAGGTTGGTGAGTACATCTCAAGTTTGTCATCAGAGCACTGGGATGTGTTGTGATTGTGTGGAGTGGCTGCGGAGGGGCTCATCGTATAGTGCCTGATTGATGGTTTAAATTGGCAATGCAAAGCCACTACAGCGACCAAGTAGAGGTGCTTCACGGCTTGTTGAGTAAAGGTGATTCACGGTCTGTCTGGTAATCTGGCTGGCGACTTACTTTGGTGGCAGGTGAGAGGACCGGACTGCTGACCAATGACGTGATGTGGGGTCGGGGTTTGTGCTGCCAAACGCCGGCGCGCCACCAAAGGAAAAAGTTGTTGGCAGAAGGTGCAATGGGCTATTTCTAAGCAGCAGCTGTAAACTTCATCCTACATCCACCCCAGATCGGGCCCAGAGACCACAGTATTATTTTCTCTTAGAATTGCCCGTTGCATCGAGGCCCTTCGCTGGAAACCCATACAATGGCAGTCGCAAATCCAGGCCAACCCCACCACGAAGAGGACATCGACATACACGATGAAGATAACACCCTCGACGCAGACGAGGCAGACGAGATTGTAGAAGACGATGGCGACGTGCCTATGGACTCCGACGATGAGGATGACGACGGTGTGCAAATGACGATCAACCTCCAGAATGACTCGATTGCGCATTTTGATCAACACAAAGACAGCATCTTCTGCATAGCGCAACACCCTGTACATACCGCAATTATTGCTACCGGTGGAGGTGACGACACGGGATACGTTGTGGACACCTCATCGGCGGCAGCAGCGCAACCGAGTAGCGATGGGCAAGCAACCGAGCGCGAGGGACTGAAGAGCATCTTCACGCTAGATGGGCACAAAGACTCAATCAACGCAATCACCTTCACCGAGCCAAAAGGCCAGTTTCTAGCCACGGCAGGCTTGGACGGCAAGCTACGTGTGTGGCAGGGCGTTCCTGAGGGGACCAAGTGGAAGTACCTAGCCGAGGCATCTGAAGTGGAGGAGATCAACTGGCTGGTCGCCAACCCTTCCGCCGATCGCCCTAATGTTGTTGCCCTCGGCGCAAATGATGGTTCAGTCTGGGTATATCAGATCAGTACAGACAAGGGCAACGAGCTGCAGGTCCTGCAAGCTTATTACCTCCATACCGAGACATGCACGGCTGGTGCATGGTCCCCTGATGGATCCCTCCTTGCAACTGTATCCGAAGACTCGAGCCTTTACGTCTGGGATGTATTCGGCGATGCGGCGTTGAAGGGACTCACTTCGACAACGGATGCACAGACAGTCGTTGGCTTGACTGGTACTGATGAGCGCTTCCGGGTAGAGGGCGGACTATACTCAGTGGGCATTGCTCCGTCAGGCGCCTTTGTCGCAGTGGGAGGTCCGGAAGGTCAAATACGCATCATTGGCCTTCCTCGCCTCTCTCTAGCCACGCCACAAGCCTCGACCTCAGCCAAACAAGCAGGTCAAATCCTCGCCAGCCTGCAGGCGGGTAGCGATAATGTCGAGTGCATAAGCTTCTCCTTCGCACCACTAACGCTTATGGCCGCCGGTAACGTCGACGGCTCGATCACACTCTTCGACACCGCACATCGCTTTGCTGTTCGCCGGAGAATAGAGGATGCACACTCGGATGAGGATTACCCACAAGCTGTTGTAAAGCTGGAATTTGTGAAGAGGGCAGGCCCGGGCGGATGGCTGTTGACAAGTGCGGGATACGATGGTGTGCTGAAGCGATGGGATACCCGTGGTGGGACTGCAGCTGCCAGCAAAGGACTGGTGGGAGAGTGGAGAGGCCACAGAGGTGGTGGCGAAGGCGGCGGTATCATGGCATTTGTACAGGGCAATGGTGAAGCGGTTGTGACTGCGGGTGACGATCATGTTGCATTAGTATTCAAGACGCCGTTGTCGCAGTAGAGTAATCTAAAGCCATAGAAGGAGTTGAAGTCGAGTACCGCTACTCAATAACTCTAGCAAATTTGTGTCATCTTTCCACATGCCCAAATGCTCGTATTGTAAGATTGTACATCTTCCAAGTCGATCGTCAAGGCCTTCTAGTGCGGCATTTACAGGCATCTGAGTGAGTATACTGAGCATGAAATGCCGAAAGGTGTTGCTGGAATCTTGAGCCTTTCTTTCTTTCCCCGCGATTAGAGCACAAAATCGGAGAAAGATTGACCTATCATAGGACTCCTACTATCTTTGATACACCAAGCCCATGTTTGTCATCTGTATTCACAGGCTCGCCAAGCAAAATACGTAATGAATATATAAGTTTTATGACCACCAGAATTCATATATGTTAAATGACGGAACGGTAACTCAGTGGTAGAGTGTAGGATTGCAGTTAGCCATAATCCTGAAGTCATCAGTTCGATCCTGGTTCGTTCCTTTTGATACTTTTGCCAGTGGAAACGTTTTGTAAATTTCCGGAATGTATTTTTTTGGCCACGAATCGGAGGTGCCTATCTACATATATAGCTGATTTGCCCGACCGCGGTGCCTCTTCGTCTGTGAATATCCTAAATGACGTGTATGCTGTACCTGCGTGCCGGCAGTGTTCCACCATCCGGGGGATGTCAAAAGCACGGACTCGTTTCTTGTCGAAAGCCCAGGTCATGTACCCGACCTCGGGTATTTTTGGTGTTTTCCTAGAACGCGTCTAGCTAATTGTTATTGTTGCTATATGTAATATTTATGCTTAAAAACCCAATTCTCCCTTGCCGCGTAGCCTCTTCTACAGCCCCTTATCACGAGGATATCGCATTAGCAACAGCCATTCGGAAGACTTGACCGCAGAAAACTGCGTGCTGACCGAGTGCTGCGAAAATCCTCATTACCTAGTACAGCGATCAGCGTCGCATCGTGATAGCACGTGATAGAAAAGGCTCTACCAGAGCGATCCTTATCAGGAGATTTCACTATACATACAATCAATAGCGATGAATCCTTGATGGCGCATACATTCAGCCGCATCGTCCTTAGCTGCCACGTGGTGCCGAACTCCGGTAAAGCATATCTTGAGCCAAGTTGGGCAAGCCTCAAACTTTCTCGTCAAGCTAGCGATGTCTTGTGGGCATCTAGAGCAGCTCCGTACCAGTTTATCATACCATTTCTGCATCTCTAGTGTGTTTCCTTGCTTACGAAAGGCTCATGGCGTTCGGCGAATGCTCGATTCGAGATGGGGTGCGAGATCTGCCTCGTTGGCATAAGTTACGGCTTGAGCCTCGGATGCGATCAACAAGATGATAAGTTTGGCTGTCACTTCTGAGACCGGCCTCCAGCGTGTACAACAGATACCTCTCTGTCGTCTTCTTATACCCCAACCCACACACAATGGCCGCAGAACAACCACAACCGCTCATCCGGATTACTGTGTTTGCGCAGCACAACCCCAAGTTATCGGAGTCGCAATTTAACGAGCATTGGGCGACGAAACATGGCCCGCTTGTCGCGGAATGGCTAAAACGAAACGGCATTGTAAAATATATCCAGGTATGTATAGCCAGATAGCATCGAACGGAACCCATGCGTACTGACATATGTATCCCTAGTACCACACAACTTCCGAAGCCAGGGCCCTACTATTCCTGCCTACCCTATCCTACGATGGCGTAGCAGACTTCTGGGTAAAAGACTACAAGGATTTCGAAAACGCCTATAGCGATCCGTACTACTTGGACGTCGTGAAAAAGGACGAGGAGTATCTGTTTGACATGCCGACTATGCGAGTTACTGCTGGAATTGAGCTGTCAATCATTGAAGACGGGAAGATAGTCGAGGACCCGCATGGGCACTTGTAGTGCAGCGTATCTGATCAAGTTATTGTATGGTACTATAAGTTTGGGGCTCTATAGGCATATAGAATACCCTGTGTACGCAGTACTCTTGATTAGCGACAGCGATAGAGAGAAATGGATAAATATATTGCGCTTTGTGTAGCCGAATCCAGTTCGTAGTGATACAAATAATGTCTGTGGATCAGCCAAGTGAAGGCAAGATCTTCCTCATCACCGGAGGAGCGTCCAATAACTGTTCCTTCCATCAATTTCCGTTTCACTAAATCATCCGATCAATATTACGTGACTTGTGATTTGGAAGAGTCTTGGCCGAGGGAAGAGAGCATGTGTGTGTATCATCGTATGACAAATATATGTTCCTCTAGCATCATCTAGGCACCGTGGTTAACACCTCATGCTACATAGGCATCCGTCGCTGGTATCTCCGATAGTATAGGAGCACCCCTCCACTGCACAACTAAACACGACACTGTTGGGTTTGTAAAGTACATGAAAGATAGCGAGGTCATGATGGGCGTCAAGATTGTCACACTCTGTCCAGGGGGTGTATCCACGCCGCTCTTCGACGCGGCGAAAATGAAGTCATTTTCGGTTATCGAAGATGAATTCTTAAGGCCTGAAACATGTGCTGAACATCTCTTCACTTTGTTACATAAGAAAGAATGTCTATGTAGGAGTGTGTAGGAGGTCACGTTGTGTGGGACGAGATTAATTCCGGAGTGGAATGTGCAGCCTCCAGGGGGAAATGGCGTAGCGGAGGAGTTTCTCGATGAGAATCTCCAGTAGAATTTGTGTTAGGGCCTATCAAGAGAGTGTTGGAAGGGGAGAAAGCAAACTCATGAGAGTGGTGATACCGATATACATGATCTTTTCTACATTACAATTAGGATTTATTCTTGGACATCTCGAACAACGCATAAATGTAGACAATGAAAATTTGTTTTTGGGGAACTGGACTTCCCAAAAGCACAACTTCATGATGTATCCTGTATAGCCTGGCTGCATGTCCTCCAGGTCTCCCGGCATGAAGTAAGCGGTCTCTTTGGAACAAGCCGCAATAGATAACTCACCGTTCCATTCGTTCCATGTCTTCTCAGATCGATCCGTTCGAGTGGATTTTCTTTAGTTCTTTGGTATGTGTTAAAGCTGACCTGTTAGCTAGTCAAGCTAACTATGCCACCGACCGTATCATGGAACCGCCTCTTCCATAGCGGCATCATCGACCTGGGTCTTGGGTTCTGAATATCCTTTTCAAAAACCTCGAGCACGACACCGTAATTGATTGCGATTTCCTGAGCTGAATCTCCTCGAAACTGACGAATGATGGTGGTATCCAAATTTACCAGTCTATCCCGGCGACGATCTACAATGTTTTTGAACAGAGAGAGGAGTGTTTGCACAGAGGGTCGTGGAAAGTTGGTGTTGACATGTAATTCGCGGATGCTTGCTGGCAACATATCGCCCATGCACGGAATGTCCATGTGCGTCCATGGCTTTGCGCCATCTGGGAGAAAACCATCTCTACCCAGCCGTTGTCCACTCTCGACTGGTGGCCCGCAGAAAGCTTCAACATCAACTTCCAACACCTGAAGCTTCTCGAATCTCATGAATGAAGACAGTCCATTCACAATCTCTCCATGCAGTTCGTCAATAGTCAGCGCAAGCTCAAGCAAGCGATTGCTGGTGTGGTTGGCAATGACATCCAAGAATGCCCCGGGATTCCAGTCTAACTCAAGCCCATCCCACTTGGACTGGTGCGAATATCTAAACACGGTAAGAGCTGGCGTATGTGCAAGCAGAACATCCAAAGCGCTGACGTCCATGCAGCAACTTGCAAATTCAATTTTGGTTAGAGATGACTTGAGGTCTGGGCTGGGCCAGGAAAATGGTATCCCTGCCCAGTCGTCTTGAACCGCAAGACAGCTCACCGCGTACAGATTACGTAGACTCTTCAGAACCATAAAAGGCTGGAGGCACTGTAAGGCGACCCTCACATCATAGCCCTCTTCGACAAAGGGGAGGATGGTTTCAATCTTCGCTAGAGGATGCGAGCCGGGGCCTGAGGTATTTGCCATGGCGACAAGGGCCCCGACAGAAGATATGAGTGACTCTACTGCTTCCGTGTTACTAAGCTCGCACCATTCATCAGGAAGTTGTAGCGTTTTAAGATTTGGGAGAAGGCTCAGCAGAGCGACGGTTGTATGTAGCTGGTCCACGCCCTCTATTGCAGGGTTTTGATCTTCCTCGAGGATACGGGCCCAACATTCCTCCATATCTGCATTGGCAAAGTACTCCGCATGGTGTAACAAGTCTTTAATGTTGTTCATGGCTTCATCACTGTCACGAAAGTTGTCGACGACAGCGTTGTCGGGTATATCATCCTCATGCCGTCGATCCCACAGGCTCAAAGATTCGATGTACCACGCGATGTCGGGTTCACACGCTATCTCATACAAGATTGCTAGCGTATCTCCACGCCGTGCGCGACGAGTGTTGGTGGTATGGGCCCATTTCTGTCTGAAAGCGGTGTGACGTTCGATCAGTGATGTGGCTCGGCGATATACCGCACTGCAAGAAAGAGCAAAGCTTTCCAGACCCTCAGGGACACTGAAATCAATTATTAGATCAATGATCTCTGGGGGAAGATCGAGGAGCTTCATGGTAGCTGTGCGGGCTTGCTTTGTCGGTGGAGTTGCGTTCATATAGCTTGCGTCCAAACATGTATCTATTCGAAGTACGGTGTGAAAGGAATGAGTATACAGATCAGAAGATTGCCTACTATTGCACCTACTGTGGATGCATGGCCTTCAATGCACGTGGCCTAAAACGGTCCCGAAGCTGTGTAAGCCAGAGACCTGAACGAAAAATTCTTATGCACCTATGGCTCGACTTTGACTAGCGCGACGCTAACGGTATGTGGAAAGCGACAACTGGAAACATCGATTGCCGACACACTTGTCGTCCACCGCCACAGCCAACCATAGTGGATTACACGCGATAGTGTCTGCTATGCAAAAGACGCTTTGCAATATGCTTCGCATATTTCTAGTATCAGTGGGACTACTCGCATGCATGGTAGATTACGGCTACTTTCTATCATCGACGATGCGGGAGTCTTCATCATCGGATAAGAACAACGAAGTCGAAAGAGTGGTCGAGCGACAAACCCCATCCGTAGATGATATTGTATGCTCATTATATCTAAATCATGTTCGAGAGAATTTGCTGATGGTCTATAGGCTGCCTCGATACATACACTATGGGATCCATGGGATGAGGAGCATTGCAAGAGAGTATGCGGATTGTCATGGACTGCCTGCAGATTGAGGCGTTGTCACGAATATTTCCATTGGGCGAGAGAAGAGTTATGAGTAAGGAGTGGAAGAACAGCCGGATGCCCATATTCAAGGGCCCCAAACAATACTTTGTTCAAATATTTGTTGTGGCTGGCCGCAACAGCCTAGGAAATTCGTATGGCCACGAACATACTATCAGGGGTCACCGTGACACTTCTGTATTGAGGGCTACTTGCAATAATTGCATAGCATGGCCACAGAGGATGGGAAGCCATGGGCAACACGAATATGCTCACTACTATTGGGGAAATGACAACATCATTTGCTGTATCTCCCCAGCTCCCTCGTTGCTGCATGACCTACGTTTTGTCCCTAAGCCCGATCAACCTCTTGAAGATAGACCGTAGTATGAATCACCACTGAGGCAACCTCACCAAAAACCTATTGCCTGACAACCCCTCAAAATTCACCGGGCAGACCACTCGTGCAACATGAAATATTCGCACAATAGCTACATCGTAATACCTCACTGTAATTCGGTGCTTATTTAATGAACAAAGTGCCATGTCCAGCGACCACCTTCACCTTCACCGTCACAAATCCAAATGGAATGATACGAGAGCCTAGCTATTATCACTATATTGAATAACCTTCAAGTTACTTGGATTGTAATCGCAGGCGCCTTTTCTCAACCGTTTACAACCTTGTACGAATCCTCGCTTTTGCAAGGAAACTCTAAAGACAAGTCATCTTGGAACTCTACCTCCACCGATATACTCCCGGAATCCGGTCAAATTGATCTCGCGTTTGTCAAATCATGTGCAAGCTCCCCGTTGCTGGCTATACAGAGTGCCCGCACGTTGCCTACGATTTAGACGTCATCCGTGGTCGCCGCAGTTTTGGGCGCGCCACTAGTAACATTTGCTCATACGTTCATAGTGGCCAGCCAGTCATTTGGTGGCTCCCAGAACGCGTTCCAGGCAAATGTCATTGGTGTTTACCACATCGCGACCAAAAATTGACGGCGAGTCGTTTGTATGCACTAGTAGTAAAAATGCTAATATATGTCAGATGTCCTCTTGAATGGATAACTTCAACTGCAATCTGGCAAGAGGCGCCTTTTCATGTTCTTAAGGGATTCAACCTTTGCATTACCTTGGACTGTGCACAAGGAATGGAAATACGTGTTAGTAGCCTTAGAATGCATGCGGTAGGCGAATACACTTAATTGGACTAGAGGTAGCCCACCAATGAAATATGTGCTGATGGCGCTGACAAACACTTCGAAAGCACCATCCCTGCAAATCTGGGGTAGCTCATAATCGATAGTCTTAACCTGACCCAGCCAACCATGTCTGGTACACCGCTCATCGCTTTGTGAAATCTCTCTTAACGTCGTCTCCGTCGCGCTGCGTCTCTGTTCCCACCGACACCGATACAGGAACCAAATACAAAGCAACCGCCATAATATCAACATGTCTTGCCCAGTCATCGGAACGACAAATGATGTCCTCCCACCCAACCACCCCTTTGTCGACCTTACAAAGGACGGCCAGACGGTATATGAGCCTCACCTGATCCACTCAGCCCGCCACTAACACCTGTCGTAGTGCCCAGTCGTAGGAGCAACAACAGATCACCACCACAACCTCCATTCGCATCCTCCTGTCCCTACAAATAGCACCACTGCGACCTCATGCCCTGCCCTCAAGTCCGCAGTCAATGAGCCAAAGGCAAAAGAGATGGATGACGCTCTCTGCCCCGTAGTGGGCACAGCCACAACTGTGCTTCCGCCTGATCACCCCGACATGCTGAAGGCAAGCGCCAGCGATGTGTGCCCTGTCACCAAGGCTACAGTGGGACATCACCAGGGCAAGGTCAGTACACATCCCAGTGTTGAGGATGCAGCGGATGGTGCTGTATGCCCCGTTACTGGACAGAAGCAGGCGGCGTGAGGATAAGGTAGGCTCAGGGTTCTGGCGAACGGATATATAAGGCCTTGAAATATGGCTGGCGTTAGTGGACTTGGTTTCATATTTGGCTGGCACTATAGTCCTTGATAAGTTGAATATATCGGTGCCGTGTATGGTGTGGTTAATTTGGAAAGCCCATTGGATATATTATTTGCTTGGGATATGGCTTCAACAGGATGTTGTATATGAGATGCATCCAGACCCTATTCTAAAAGAGAGTAAACTGATGACTGATTCATAGTTTTGCAAATGTGATCTACGACAGGACTTCTCTAGCTGATTTCCGATTACCACCTAGCTGGTCTTCAATCCTCTGAAGAGCGTCGGTATATACTTCATCGAAAGCGGTCGAGCCTTTGAGAGTTTAGCTATTTAAGGTCGACTTCACGTCTCTTGCTGTTCTTTTGTCCAACAGTGGGTCTGTATACAGGCGAGCTAGAAGAAACCGATGAAGGGAGCGGCCAATTGCAGGCTCTAGTAGGCGTATTTGAGGCGATAGAGTGGTGACATTAATGATAGCAGTTGTGCATAACATGGGAGTAGTTCAATTAGTTCTGTTCAATATAGTCGTTGGGGGGCAAACATAAATGATGAGCGGCAATCAAAATGGCAAACTTGGTGCCGAGTTAGTTGGTGTGTAATCACCAACGATGCTCAACCATGCCTTGATTTGAAAATAAAAATTCATGATAAATCAGTGCTATCAAATCAGGATCGAGAAATAGGACGTTGCGTCGGCCACACCCTTGACAATGTGAGAAGCTATTTTGGGCTTGTTGACAGTCTGTACCACACCACGACAACCATGAAATATGTTTCTTACTAAAGATTGTATCGGGGATTTCAGTTATTGAGGAGAGTACGTTCATAGCGGCGCGGATGCCCTACGTGTTGATTGGAGCGTCCAAGTCTGCCTCATGTTCCTGTTCACTCTCCCCATCTTCACGTGTGCCAAGATCTACTTCGTAGTCCGGACGCGTGATCTGAATACCCTTCTTCGAGAGTACCGATTCGAGGAGTGGCGCAGATGCAAGCAATGTCTGATATTGATCCACTGTGAGTGATATACCCTGCATGAGTTAGATCCTTTCAATACGTAATAGCGACAATTTCGCAGGACGCGGACCTTTTTCCCTGGTTTCAGTTCCCCGCTATCATTTGACCAGTATTCGCGTATGCTGATGAGAGTGTTGTCTTTGAATTCACTGACTGTGGCGCGGCGCTTGCCGCTTGTGTTCAACTGGACAGCCTGTTAGCCAAGAATGCGAGACTCATTATTACGCAACCTGCCGAACTTACTGAGACGTAATGATTACCATCCTCGTCTTTTGAGAGCTTGGGAACAATCGCTTGACCCTCGCCCTCTTCTTCGTCCGCTCTCGATCTCTTACTAGCGCGTGGCGTACTATCCTCGTCGTCTGGTGATGCCCGCTTCTTTGCAGTTCCCTTGTTGAAGTTGCTACCGGCTGCCCCACGAGACCCCCCACGCTTGAATCCGGCCATGATACTGTGTAATTTATGATGAGGTAACCGCAAGTCGTTCTAGGACTGATTGATCTGATGGATGACGCGTGGACCAGAACGCGCTAGTCGAATGCGCTAGATATGCGCTCACGTGACATATCTTCAGCACCTATCTATGAATCTCTTATTATATTTATTATTGTGGTGGAAAATAC
>Ga0182210_1000256_pt1 | contig 12294 bp, 7 predicted proteins | sample G5R1MG_19_FD_129670 | JGI IMG/M metagenome (GOLD analysis project Ga0182210, IMG submission 129670) | Switchgrass phyllosphere microbial communities from Michigan, USA - G5R1_MAIN_03OCT2016_LD1 MG | ecosystem: Host-associated > Plants > Phyllosphere > Phylloplane/Leaf | place: USA: Michigan... | reverse complement strand
GTCTGCTGAGCCTACTTCTAGCTTTGTACCAAGCAGCAGCAGCAGTAGCAGCCTCACCAATCCCGGTCCCACGCAAACGCCAGTATCAAGCTCGACTTATAACCCATCCTCGAGCTATAGCGACCTTGTCAGTTCTTCAAGCTCGTCTTCTGGACCTACTTCAAGCTTTGTACCAAGCAGTAGTAGTAGTAGTAGCAGCAGCAGCAGCAGCCTCACCAATCCCGGTCCCACGCAAACGCCAGTATCAAGCTCGTCTGCCGAACCTACTTCGAGCTTTTTCCCGAGCAGCAGTAGTAGTCTTACAAACACCGATCTCACGCAAACATCATCGGGATTTTCTTACGTCCCGTCATCGAGTTATAGCGGCCTTGTTAGTTCTTCAAGCTCGGCTACCGTGTCTATTTCGAGCTTCGCACCGAGCAGTAGTGATGGCAGCAGCAGCACCAGCCTCACAAGCACTGACGCCACACAGACATCCTTTGATGTGCGATCTTCCACCTCATCCTCTGCTGCCCTACCATCTTCATCCAGCTCAGCCTACAGCATGGGTCCCCTGCCCTCAACCAGCGCCACCTTTACCGACGCCACGAGCTTCAGCTTCGACGTCCCCAGTACAACCAGCCGCGTCCCCAGCTTCTCCCCCACCACCTTTGAAACGAGCGCGAGCTGGACGAGCAGCGCGGATCGCGCGTCCAGCAGCACAAAGCGTGGTTACAGCGCGCCAGTGCCCACAGCCCAAGAGAAGCAGGCTATGGTGAAGCGGGGCGTGGTAAGCCGTCTTTTGATTTTCTTTTGAGCCGGCTCTTGTTCCTGCTAACATACTCATTGCAGATGAACTTGTGGTTCCTGTAAAAAAACAAAAAAACTCCCCGAAAAAGAAAACCACCCAGCATCCGCGCACCCAATCATCACCTTCATCTTCCCGTGCGTGCTGAGCAAACCAAAAAACACGTGGCCTTGATCGTTGCGATTAAAATAAAGCCACGGCTTTTCTTGGCTTTCTACCTGTGTTTCCGTCGGTGTTTGCCTGGTTGCATCGAATCGAATGGTAAAACAAGCCCGTCATCCTCTCTCGACCTGTCCTTACGTACACAGACACTGCGCTACGTTTACCATACTGTTGCTCTTCTTCTTTTTAAAACTTCATATCCTCTCCCTCCCTCCTTTTTTCTTTCCTCTGCCCTTCGCCCGCCTGTCAAGCTTCCTCGGACGGAGATTTTTTAATCTCTTTTTGGTTGCATCTGTATGGCCTTTCGCGTCTCGTCCGCGAGAGGTTGCGGCGTACTACTATAAGACATATATATATACATGGCTTTTTTTTTGGTTTGCCCTGCTCTGTGCTGGTGCGATTTGCGTGTGGTCCAGGAACTGGGTTTAATGGGTTCGAAAGCGGGTTGGTAGCAGCGTCGCATGAATGTTGTTGATGACGGGGCCACACAGACCGTGAGATGACTTTTTGTGTGTGAATCCATTCCCTCCATCTTCATCTATACCACGACTGAAGTTACAAATCTCACTTCCCACCCGCAACCTCAGCAGCTGTAGTAGTAGCAGCAGCAGCCAACAAGCGTAGTCTCTCGACCTCGCGCTCCAAATGCATCGTAAACCCGCTCCTTAGGCGCACGCTCAACCACACATGCCCGTTTTGATCCACGCCAACGCAGTTGCCCACGCCCCGGAGCGTCAGCCCCCAACCTACTGACCAATCCGGCTGTATGTACACCGGTCTGCCCCTTCTCCGCCCCGCCCGTTTCTCCTGTTCTTTCTCTTCTTCCTCCTCCTCAACACCAGCAAACGCACCATCCCAGCCGACAATCGCGCTCGAGAAGTCGACCTCGAACAAGCGCGCTTTGCTCCAATTCGAAAACGAACTCACCGCCATCCGCCCATCGCCAACCAGCGGCTGCGCATGCTGCCGCGTGAGCCGCTGCGCCGCCTCGACTTGGGCGCGTGTGCTCTGCACGGCTAGATCCTTGCGCAGGCGCGCTGCGACATGGCCGAGTGGCTGGCGCAGGACGTGGGATGCAGATGAAAACAGGGAAAATATGGAGGCGGCGCAGTTGTGGATGTATGCTTTGCCGGGGGGGAGGAGCGCTTGGTAGCCGGACGAAGAGGCGGAGAGCACGCTGCGCAGGCCGAGCACGTTGATGAGAAGGAGGGGGCGTGAGGAGGTGCGCAGGCGTGGGTTGCTGGCGGTGGAGAGGCGCGCGGTCCAGGCGAGCAGGATGTCGCCGTCGCTGAGGAAGGGTTTGTGGGGTGTGCTGGCTGTGGGATGCGCGGTGTAGGTGAGGAGCTCTGGGGGTGCGGTGGCGAGGTCGTTCAGCGCTTCAGCGCGCAGGTGTGCAAGGTACGAGGATGGCAGGCAGAGTATGTGTAAGGTGTCAGAGGGGTGGAAGATCAACTCCCAGACGTAGTTGAAGAGGAAGCGCAGTCGTGCGACGCCGTTGATCAGCTGGGACGCAAGTACGTAGTCTTGCGGGACGGACGCCTCGTCCTCTGGACTGATGGATGATCGCTCGGATACAGGAGCGCCGAACGCGTTGAGGGGATCGTTGTCGTAGCCCCAGAAGTCAGGCACGTCGTACTCTTGCCCTTGGAGCATGGCGACCCACGCGTCGAGAAGTGCACGCCGGCCGATGGCATCGAAGAGCGTGTGGCTCCATGTCAGCGTCACAAAGGTTGCGTCTTGAAATGTGACAATGTGGAGACCTAGCTGCGCTTTGTCGGTGTAGAGCCAATCTTCAAGGTATCGCGTGTTGTTGTGGAGTCCCAAGTACTCACGTAGCGGCTTCGCAGCACCAAAGATTTGCAGCGTGCCATTGGAACGCGGGAGGATGGTCCCCAGCGGGTGTTCCGCTAGCAAAGTTTGGTGGTGTTCTACTTTGGTGAAATTGATCGGGGGCCGTTCCTTGGAGTACTCTGTGGGGATGTGGTATTCGAGTTTCCCCTTGTCCTGGACATGCAAGTCGTCAGCAACATGAATCTCAATCTCGTACTGTTTTCTTGCTTGAAGAGATATGGGCGTTTCATACATTGAGTCGCAATCGACTGCCTAGCTTGCGCCACCCTGGCTTCTCGAGCAACCTCCAAAGCGCATTGGCAATTTTTTCCGCATCGAGAACTTCCTGGAACTGCATAGTGTATTCAAAAGCTAGTTTTCTGTTCACCATGGTATCGTCGTTGGAATAGAGCGGTACCACGGTATCAGTGTGTACACGCTGAGGCGCAACCGGTTTGTCCCAAACCCACTTGCAGAAAACCGCCATCCTGGGCATAGGAAGTTGAATATGTCGGACCAGTATCGTAGGGTATTGAGTATTTGGTGAGTAACTGTAGAAGAACAAGCCATGGACTTGGAGGTAGTTTCACAAAATCGGGCCGATTTGCCTTGTTGAAGTCTGCCCATACCGCAATGCTAATTGCAAACCAGCTATCCAGGTAGAAAGGATAAATCGTTTGTCGATCAAGTTGGGCATGTACTTGGGGATTCATTGATACGTGATCGTAGGTTGTTATAATCCTCAAAGGCGTCACTCATTCGAGGCCCCCCAAGTTTACCCTTCATCACGTCCCCTTCGGGAGAAGAATGATGGTAACCTTTCAAGTGGTATTACTAGATACCAGAGTAGGCATCATTTTGAATCCAATTTGCCCATGCTAGACATTCCATCTGTCAACTACTACTTGCTGTAGATATCCCACAGACCGTCGCCGGTAATCGTGTCTGGTAAAAGTCTACAAATAGCTGCAATCAGTCAATCATCTTTCAATGACGACGACACTACATAGACGAAGCATCCGTCTATCCCGTGAAGCCGAGAAGATCCAACTCCTTTTTGATCTGATTCTCGGTACCGATTTTCTTGATCTGCGTATCCTCCAATTTCTCGCCACCGGCTTGCCTCATCTTAAGCTCCTCAATGGCGCGCATCTTCTTCAGCAGACCACGGATCTTCTTGTCGTGAGGATTCCCATCGCCGGGGCCAGTAACAGTGAGGTCAGGCGTGGGGCCCTGGTTCTCTAGCTGAAACGACGGAGCTTGGGCTTGTTCGCCAGGCTTCGCGCGTTCGTGATACTGCTGGGCGGGATTCTGCCGGTGGTTGCCATCTTGTCTAGGGCCGGCTTGGCGATTTGGGCTACTACCAAATCCGCGCTGGTGGCTAGCGCTCCTGCCCGGTTGCTGCCCATGATCATTGCGGCGTTCCGGGCTGCGACTAGAGTTGTTGGGGCCCGTGGATGTGCTAGTGCCATCCGCAGTAAGCCCGGCGGCCTTGTCCGCAGCCTCGCGGGCTTTCTTAGCCTCGCGTTTTTTCTTGTTTTTCAATGCTGCCTTTGAAAGCTCTCCATCGCCATCCACAGCGCCTGTCAGACTGACCCCGCCGCCGGGAGCCGCGCCGGGCGGAAGGGCTTCAACTGGTTCTGCCCCAGGCACTTCGCGTCGACGTGGCTTTCCGAACCCATTCGCAAAGCCGACATTCGTAGAGGAAATGCCAGTGTTGGTGTATGCTGCGCCGCCCTCATCCTCGCGCTTGAAAAGCAATGGTGTACTGGTTCCACGTGCACCAGGGGGCCGGTATGCCCCAGCAGGTTTGGCAGGCGTCTTCTGCGTGCTCAAAAACTTGGATGCGGATGGATGAGGAGTGGGCACTTTTGCCAATGGACTATCCAAGGGATGCACAGAGGTAGACTGTGGTCGCCAGGTAACGTGGTAGAGTTCAGTCATCTCCTCGTGGTATATCAGACCACCGCTGACGTGGTAGATGCGGACTCCGTTGTCCACACGGAGACGTGGGCTGGTGATTGCCGTAAGAATATGGTGTCCGTCTGGGCTCCACTCGCAATACGTGCAGTTGGAGGCCTTGATAGTGCACACTTTCGCAAAGTTCTTTTCAAGGTCATAAATGTCCATGTCGCCCGCTAGATTACCAAATCCGGCAACGATGACAAAACGTCCGTGGGGGGAGAAGATAATGGTGTTGCGCGGGCCCAAATCGAAGCTGTGCTGAGCGACAGCACGGTGGTTGAAGATGGTGGTCTTCGCGGGCATGTATCCGTACGTGACGCCAAACTCCTTCGAGTTGGGCGACCAGGAAACATCATGAATGGGCCCCTCCTTGTCAAGCTGGATACGTGAGTCGAAAGAGCCGTTGGCGCTAAGAATGTACATGTTCGTCTCGCCATAGTAGCTCTTGTTCGTCTTGTCGACATCTGTCTGGGCCAGAACCAACAGGCTGGTGCCAAGGTCGTTCCACTTCAGCTGGACTTTGTCCCCCTTGAAGAAAGTCTTCTGTGATATAGGCTGGGCAAACTGAGGTACCTGGAAGACCTTGACTGCGGCGGGCATACCCTGTTTTCCGTCAGTGCGGCTACTAGACGGCGGTGTCATTGGCTTTACCTTGCGCTCCGGCACAAAAACGGCAACTGAATGGTTCTTGCCGGGCGACACCGCGAAATCGCTCACCCCTTCAACGCGAAGCTTGTTCCATGGATTGCGAAGATCATCAGACTGGTAGAACTGGACCTCGTTTGTTACAACGCGGGCGCAAAACTTTTCGTCTGATGTGTACTGCAGGTTCCAGCCAGTTTGGTTCCGCTGCACGTATTCGCCCACGACGGCTCGCGATCCATCATCCTCGGCATCTTCGGAGACGGTCCTCCACACCTTGAGGTTCTTTGAGGCGTTGCCATCCTCGTCTTTTGAAGGTCGCTGCCAGGTTATGAGGTATGTGCCCAAGGGAGAGAATCCAAGCTCGAAGACATTGGATAAAGGCAGCGTGGTGATGATGTGACCAGCCGACGCGTCGATTACCGAGACTCTGGAAGAGAATGGGTCAGTCGAGTCTTGTTTCGCAATGCGGCCATGCCTACTGTTCGGGCGAAGCCCACGCAAAGTACCTGCTGTCAGGTGAGTAACAGCAGCAGCGGAGATTGCCTTCGGGCCTGCATCTCTGGTTAGTGCCGTTCCTGGAGAGAGTACGGTATGCAGCATACTTGGTGAAGCCAGGCAACGGCTCGTAAACTGGGGCCGCATTGAAGAGCCCGATGCCCTTGGAGGTACGATCTTGGCACGAGATTAGCTGGTGGTCCACGGCACAGGCGACTCGGACCCAAGGCTGCACGTACAAGCCAGCTGTGTGGGAACTGCCATGACTAGTCAAAGCCACAGAATCCGGGTACAGGGTGGTCGTGGGCAAGGTGCTGGTGGTCGCGAGTCTGGCTCAACGGCTGTGGTGTGGCCGGCGGTCTAAGAGGCTAGGCCAGGAACCTGGTGGCGTGTTTCTGGCGAGATTGAGAGGACCGAGGGCAGACTATGGGGCGCACGCAGCAGCAACGGGGAGGGCGAGGGGGGAGGGACACGGGTCAGAGATTGAAAGTGCCGTGTGACGTGGGCAGTGAAGGGTACGTACCGTACCAGAGCCTCCAGAGAAAAGCGTGGGCCTGCGCTAGTGCTCGGGCAAAGGAAATTGCGGGCCGGCCAGCTGGGGACAGCACCTAGATGACTCCAGTCTCCAGCATCGCCGAGTAACAGGCTCGAAGCATGCATATCGTGCAAAATAGGTCGCTGCCGCTTCTTCCCTTGCGCATCGTTGGTGCTCTACGGTCTATGGGTAGCTCTGCGATCTCACATGTGAAGGGCGAGGAGTGCCCTTGTCTGTGTGAAGGGCGCACGCGCAACCACCACCCACCAGGCACGGCTCCCCGACTCAACAGCGGTTGTGACAGAATAGCGGTGCAACGCCTGGAGACGGCGATACCCAGTCCTAGTCACGGTGCCGAGGTGCTTCGCCTTATCTTAGCGTGCTCATAGCGCGTCTGTACCGCCATGATTCTACCATCGAACGAGTCTGCCATTACCGTCTTTGTCCTCCACCATGTCGAACCCACACAGCGAACAGGACGCTCCCGAACAAGGCGGCCTCCAGAGAACACTAAAAGATCTCCTCGCAGGCGCCGCCGGAGGAATCGCACAAGTCTTGATAGGCCAGCCTTTTGACATAGTCAAAGTCCGATTACAGACTACATCGCAGTACTCGGGTGCCCTGGACGCCGCCGCTAAGATCTATCAAAATGAAGGGGCCCTCGCTTTCTACAAGGGCACAGTAACCCCCCTCGTTGGAATCGGAGCCTGTGTGTCGGTACAATTCGGAGCCTTTCACTACGCCCGTCGCGCCTTGGAGACTCGGAATACCGACGTCACGGCGGGCATCGCACAGCTCTCCTACTCCCAGTACTACGCCGCCGGTGCTTTTGCTGGCATCGCCAACACAGTCCTCTCCAGCCCCATTGAGCACATTCGCATTCGACTGCAGACCCAGCCCCACGGTGCCGGTCGCCTCTACCACGGCCCCCTTGACTGTGCCCGCAAGCTCTCGGCACACCAAGGTATCCTTGGCGGCGTTTACCGTGGAACAGCCGTGACTTTTCTCCGCGAAGCGCAAGCCTACGGCGTCTGGTTCACCACCTTTGAGTATCTGATGAATTCTGACGCGGCCCGCAACGCTATCAGGCGCGAGGACATTAGCACGCTGAAGATTGCCGGCTACGGTGGCCTGGCCGGTGAGATGCTGTGGATCAGCAGCTATCCCTTCGACGTGGTCAAGAGCAAGATGCAGAGTGATGGGTTTGGCCAAGAGCAGAAATATAAGAGCATGCGTGATTGTTTTGCAAAGGTTTATAGGGCTGAGGGACTGGCTGGGTTCTGGAAGGGTATTGCACCGACACTTCTGAGGGCGCTGCCGGTGAGTGCGGGAACGTTTGCTACGGTTGAATTTACCATGAGGATGATCAGTTAGAGCAGAGAGAGAGAGAGAGACCCCCCATCCTATCCCCACCTTTTCCAATCTCCTATCCCCTCAGCAGTTTCCCTATCGTGCCGCATAAACCCTAGACTTCCAGTCTTGATGGAGAATCTGCCTTTGGAATTTCGCGTACTTGTACTCGCTCTGTCCGACACTCTACTCTCACTCCTACTCCCTGGCTCTAGCATTACTGCGCCCGACCACGTCTTTGGTTTCTGGGCGCTATAAACTTGTGCTGTCGTGTCGCGCACGGGTCCTAGATGTGATCGGCGTAGTATACAGGTCGAAGAGGAAACAGAGCCTCTGTTGCGCTTGTCGAGCGGGGAGTGAATGATTGTCTGGGTCGTCGATCTGAACACCAGGCGGTCGACGGTGGATTGTGAGTCTGGCAGAGGCAGTTCAGGCTTGGGTGACAATGATGGCGCCTGTGATGGGGAGCGTTGTGATGATTTGAGCGAGTTTGGGCGAGAGGGCTGTGCTTGCTGTCCTGAAGTGTTGGGAGACTGTCGTCTTGTCCGTGATGCAGAGTTGCTTTTGAACCCGGCTTTCCACCGTCTCAGCACCGATCCCAATCCAACACTCTGGTGGGTCTCGTGTGTATCTACCGGTATCGCTATGTTCTGCGTATGTAACATCATCTTCGCCGGGTAGATCTTCAAGCAGTAGTGGAATTAGGTACCTACCGGTACCCTGTGAGGACCTTGGTAGATTGGCAGTGAAGAAACCAAAAGAGCAACAACCATCCAGGAGGTATGCATGTGGGAGACCGCCTGAACGGCGACGGAAGGCTCATAATACGCATCCTTAGCTCGAGCATCCTCGCCCCTGCAGCTTGCGGGGCCACCTGTCGAGACTTAGCTGTGTCGCCTGCCGCGCCACATGCATGCATGCACTAGATGTTTTCATGTACATATACTATGGTACACAATTAGTTACTTGCACCATTCATTTGTGGCACGGCTTCCAATAGTGTCTCCATCTCAGTAAGTCCAGATTGGCAGTGCGCACAATCAATGAGTAGATAGCTGCATCCGCTACACGGCACGGCTTGCGTCCCGCGTACCGAAATGAAACAATTTTTCCTGTAGTGCGTGCCGTCGGCCAATCCGTCGGGACGACACTGAAGCGGAACACGACGGGGTTTGGAGCTTCGGAAACCGATATGAATGCATACTGCGACGGCCGATTGTGCATGACGGAGAAATTTGGAGAAGGCTTCATTCCTTGCCAGGTGGTCCCATCTACCCAGTCGAAAGTGACAACAGTCACCTTCATTCCACCACGTGTTGAGCTGACCATTAGTAATCAGATGCAAAGTGCCTGTGCAGGGTGAAAGCGAAGACTCGTATTCCGCTGCCGATGGACTGGATCTCAGGACTTGGGTACCTAGTTCTAACATGCAAAAGCCCCATTTCAGGGATTTCGTCGCCGGTCCTCACAGTGCGAAATTCCACGTCAAATGAAGATGAATGCAATCAAATTCGAACCGGAACTCCACCGGCTATACGCTATACCAAACCGGCCTGCAATAAGAAATCGCGCTTCCTCCGTGTAGTCGTCACTCGTTGATTCATGTATTATGGCAAATGTGAATCAATCGTGAATGCTGAAAGGTAATGGTCCATGGACTGTCGTTAAACCAAAAAACCCGCCACAGAAGAAACACGCCTACAACTCATCGTGTTCCTCCTCGGCGATGGCCTCCGATGCTGCCTTGGCGGCTGCAGAAGCGGCAGACTTGACGCTCTCAGCGACTTTCGAGGCACCAGATTTAACAGATTCTGTGGCGCCCTCGGCGATCTCCGCACCAGCCTCAGTGGCAGCTGCGGCTTGCTCGGCAAGACGCTCAGCAGCATCCTCAGCCGCATCGGCAGCCGCAGCGTAGACAGCCTGGACTTTGTGCGAGCCATTCTCGGAGATAAACTGAACGAGATCCTCGATAGTTCGGGGGCCAGAGTAGTCAATAGGCGAGTCTTTCTTACCAGCAGCAAAGAGCTTGATGGTGGGAAAACCCTGAATATCCTCTGGGACATCGTTGGCAGTAGCGTCAACCTTTGCAATAGTAACGAGCTTAGAGAACTTGTCGGTTGCATACAGCTGACCCAGCTCCTCGTACTTAGGAGCAAGGGCTTTGCAGTGACCGCACCATGGGGCATAAAACTCGACAAGAACGTCCTTGTCCTCATCGAACACGATGTCTTGGTAGTTGTGAGCGACGATAGTCTTGACGGGGCCATCATTAGACTCGGGAATGGGCTCAGACTTGATGCTGGGGTCGACTTTGCCAGCGAGAAAGTCGTCGACGAATGAGCCAATATCCTTGACGGTGATCTTCTTGTCCTGGCTGTAGGGAAATTTTTCGTTCTTGTCGGTACGTTGGATGGCGAAAGCGGGCCACTTACCCACCTCGAGGTTGAGGTTACCGGCGTGTTGGCCAAAGCTGCTGGCGTCGATGGTGGCGAAGCTCATCTTACCCTTATGCTTGAGAGCAAGTGGCTTCAGCTCATTGGCGAACTCGTCGCGCTCCTCTTGTGTCTCGGCAAAAATGTAGGCGAGGGGAAGACCAGCGGCCATGTAGCCACTGTAGGTCTCGGGGCCAACCTCGCCGATGAGGGGAGTGGAGGCGACCTTGGCGAAGTCGCGGATGGCGTCGGCATCGAAGGCCTCTGTAAAGACATCTTTACCATCGTCAAAGGACTTGTAAAGAACGAGCCCGGGCTGCTTGACACCCTCGGCCTTTGCGAGGGAAGCGTCGTTGGTGGCACCGAAGAGGAAGCTGTCACGGAGGCCATTGGCGACTGAGGTAAAGGTCTCGTTGGAGGCCTTGTCGTCGGCGGCAAAGAAGGCGACCAGGACAACCTTGTCAGCAGTCTTGAACTCGTCGAGTGTGTCCTTGGTAATATCGGAGACGGCGGGGAGGCTCTGCTTGGTCATGTACGAGACCAGGCTGTCGGCCTTCCGTTGACCGCCATACGGCGAGACGTTCTCGGGGCCCCGGAAGACCTTAAGGGTGGGGTAGCCCTCGACGCCGTGCTCCTGGCACAGTTCGGCCTCCTCAGTGCAGTCGACCTTGACGAGCTTAATGTCCTTGTCCTTGAGCGTCGTGGCGGCCGTCTCGTACTCGGGGGCAAGGGCCTTGCAATGGCCGCACCACGGCGCAAAGACTGGGAGGATGTCAGTCGGGTGCCGGAGGGGGGGGATGCCTTCACGGCAAGGGCAACCCACACTCTGCAAGGACCAGGTCGTTCTCTTCGATGAACGACTTGAACGTGGCCTGGTTGAGCTGCGTGACGTCGGAAGCTGCAGCGACAGCCGCGAAGAAGGCAGCGCAGACGGTGGTGTACTTCATGTTGCAGCAGCGTTGGGCGGTGCAATTGGTATGAAGGGCAGGGGTGAGAAGGGTTGGGGAGCGATGGGGAGGAGAAGGCGGAGGCAGCCAGGCGGGTGTATTATTTGTACGTGGAGGCTGTGGCGGCGGCAGTTGAAGGGCCACCTGTCGAGTTATCTAACCAACCCGACTAGCTGTCCCCGAGCGCTGATTCCCGCCCACTCCGCCAAGACCAGCCCGTCCCTCGCGCAATCAACCGCTCGTTCTAACGCCGATGCTATGCAAAATAATAAACATGATGCTCCACACACGGCCAATCAGCCGCTGAGAGCCTCGCCATCCGTTCTCGGGCCCAGGCCTTTCTTCACGCCGTCCTTGAGCGTCTCCCAGTTCAAGCCTGTTATCCTGCGGCCTCGCAAATTCGTCTCGCCGAGCGCGCGTGTAAGCCGCCCCGTCGCAATTCGGCGAATCAAAACAGTGTCTTGTGCGCCCTGATAGGTTCTGCCTTTGCCCTCGGTCAAGAACCTCTCAATGTGCTCCTCTTCGGCCTCGGTAAATGGCAAGCTCACCAGTTCTACCGCCTTTTCCGACCGTGGATAGTCATCATCGTCGGGGCTGTTCGACCACGCGTTCCTTTCCAGTGTCTGCTCGATGAGAAGCTCAAGCAGCGCCTTGTGTTCGTATTCTGGTCGAGTATGGATCCACCAATATGTCTCGGTGACGTTGCGACCCGCAAGGTATTGCGCAAATTCATCTCGAATCTTGTCCTTTTCGAGCGGCGGTTTCACGCAGTTGTAGTACGCCAGCGGTAGGATGTCGTCTTCCCCACGCTTTTGCATGCCCATGCCATGCAGCCTATCCCTGCCTTTCAACAACGTGTGCATGATTTCATCAGGGAACGTTGGTATGATGCTTGGGTCTGTCAGGTGACCGACGGCGGTAGCGAACTCCATGCGGTCGAGCGCCCATAGTCCTTTGATAAAGGTCTCAAAGCGCTTTTCGAGGTGTACGTCGCGGGCAAAAGCTTCGGACAGCTCCGTGTCACTGTGCTGCAGAGGCGACAAGTCTTTCAGTAGGTAGAAGATGAGGCAGTGCTTGTTGTGTAGTGTCGTGTTCGCCGAGACGATGCGCGTGTGGAGTTCTTGCAGCTGTTGCGCGTTCTTGGGT
>Ga0182210_1000255_pt1 | contig 12352 bp, 8 predicted proteins | sample G5R1MG_19_FD_129670 | JGI IMG/M metagenome (GOLD analysis project Ga0182210, IMG submission 129670) | Switchgrass phyllosphere microbial communities from Michigan, USA - G5R1_MAIN_03OCT2016_LD1 MG | ecosystem: Host-associated > Plants > Phyllosphere > Phylloplane/Leaf | place: USA: Michigan... | reverse complement strand
TGCCTTGAATATTGAACAATGGGATGTGAGTAGTTTTTTTATTTCATAATTACCTAGGATTACTGACGATTTGAAGGGTTATACAGCCAATCGTAACCGCACGCTGCACCATCTCTACTCAAACTCAATCCCCAACACAGCGTTCCTGTCCGGCGACTCACATGCCAATTGGGTGTCTGATCTAGTTTGGCTAGACGAAATGCCTTACAACCAGGTCACCGGAGAGGGATCGATTGGTGTCGAATTTGCCGGTACTGCAGTATCGTCCACTGGCTATGGGGAAGGCCGCTTTATTTCCAATTCCAGTGATAGATCTGCCGCGCTGGTCCGCGATAATAGGGAGCTCCAGTGGACGGAAGGCTACTATAGGGGTTATTTCGAGCTTCACTTATCGCCTGAAGAATTAAAGGCGGAATACTATGGTGCGTCTGTTCCTGTGTCCTCTATGCTGAACGGCTAGATACAGTTCGGGCATTAATAACCATAGGTTCACCCTCTGTCGCGTTTCGAAATCCATTTGAAGTCAGCCTTGCGAACTTCACAGTCAAAGCTGGAAACTGCCATCTGGATCGAACGGTTGCGAGAGGCAGTGTTGAAAGCGGTGCGTTACAAAGAGGGCTGACAATGCCTACGAACTTGACTCTGAACACTGACACGGGGACGTGGAATGTCACCGGGTTTGAGCAAATGTTCATCCAGTATTGAAAAGTTATCCCTACTCTGCCCGTCTCAATTTCTTCACGACTTGGGGCTTGGAAGACGATCCGGCAATGTGGTGTATGGCCGTTGTCACAGGATGGCTGACTACTCTATGTTACTATATGGCAGACGGATGTAGTACAAATATTGTGGTCTCCAGTGCGCAATTCGAAGACTAAGACCAAGGTATCGGAAATCCCCATGTGATAGATAATTAGTAAATGCTTATATTCAATAATTTCCGAGGATATCTAGCCCAGTATAGATATAGATCTTTTTGCTCTTCTTCGCTATGTTCTTATATTCTCCATTGATGACTATTCGTAATTACTAAGCAATCGCTATTTTGCAATGACTCCTATCCCTAGTATCAGGTAACACGTTGGAAATATAGCAGATAAATGATGTATACCCAACTGCCATGGACATAGTATATACGTGCATAAAAGTCGGTAATGTCGTTGTACCGAGTTGCTCGGAAATTACCATTCAGGGATCCGTGCCCAAGAACAAGATGCTTTACAACTCTTGCAAACATGCAGTTCTTATAAGCCTCTTAGGTTGGGGAAGCCTTCCAAACGGCTATCACCTCGTATAAACATCGAAGAAAAAGTCCTAGGGACGGGTGGGAAAGTCGCCATGATCGAGGTAGTGTTGTCAGCCCCTCCTGAAATCTCGCTTTCGACGACTTATGGCAGATCGTAAAAGCCGGTAATGCCGGTGGTGTGGCCTGTGCGCGGGATCTCCGGCCACTAACTAGTTCCGTTCAACCGTCATGACGCAAGGCACATCCGTACCAGCTGCCACTAAACACGACTTGAAAGACAGAACAGAACTTCTTGCCCCCGGGACAGTTGACAAATCCTCTGATTACTTTGCTCATCTAGACAACAGCAGCCATTATGGCACAAGTCATGCACGCCTGGCAATACAATTCTACAAGCCCAACCCTAGAAGCCAACCTACACCTCAACACCTCTGCCCCGAAACCTTCGATATCCGACAATCAAGTCCTCGTGCAAGTCCATTTTGCAGCCTTGAATCCCGTCGATTACAAGGTCACGGAAGGGCCCCTACCCCTCCGGCTCATTGGCTCCAACCTCATCCCCGGCGCAGACTTCAGTGGCGTAATCTCTGCCATCGGATCTAACATCACCGACCTATCGATCGGGGACCACGTCTTTGGAGCAAAACTGTTATCATTTGTGAACGGCAGTTTAGCGCAGTACATTGCCGTATCACGTGCCCAAGTCGCTCGACTGCCCGGAGGCGTGGAGCTGCAAGACGCAGCTGGAATACCATTGGTTGGGTTGACCGAGTACCAGGCCATCGCACCGTATGTGAAAGCAGGTGACAAGGTATTTGTGAACGGGGGCTCTGGGGGCACAGGGGCGCATGGGGTCCAGATTGCAAAAGCGCTGGGGTGCCATGTTACCGCGACTTGTTCCACGGGAAATGTTGAGTTTGTGAAGGAGCTCGGTGCGGATGACGTCCTGGACTATAAAAGCGTGGATGTGGTGGAGGTGCTCAAGGGCAAGGGCAAGGTGTTCAAACTGGTGGTTGACAATATCGGCTCACCACTAGGCCTGTATAAGGCATCTCACACTTTCCTTGTCCCAGGAGGTAATTTCGTACAGGTTGGTGGAAGTATTAGTTTCAGTGGGTTGAAACAGGTCACGACCAATATGTTACTCCCGAGTATGCTAGGGGGTGGGAAGAGTTCATTCAAGATGCTGGCCGCGCAACCGGACCAGCAGCACCTAGAGCAGTTTGCGCAGTGGATGAAAGAAGGGAAGCTGAAGGCTGTGACGGATAGTTTGTTTGCGTGGCAGGAAGCTCCAAAGGGCTTTGAGAGACTCAAGACGGGGAGAGCAAGAGGGAAGGTGGTCGTGAGGGTAGAGCAAGCCAAAGTGTAGTCGCGCCATCTTGAACAAGTAATAGCGCGGACAAAGTTCCAGCTTTGCTTTTCGTACGAGCATTCTTTTCGCTCTCTGCGCATACTAACAAGAAAATGTTTCCGGTGCTCAGCGTTGGTTACATACATGCTGTACAGTGCGGTGTATCGTCACTAGCTGTAAATTTCAGTGCAACGTGGACATTCACCGACTATGCTTGCCCAAGGCGCACACCCAGGTAAATTACATACAGTGCCAAGGGGTTGGCAAGGTGGTGTGCAGGACACCCCCACGCAGCCTGTTTCGATAGTACCTTATAGGCAGCAGGTTTCCTATAGTAGATAATGTTTCCTTGCCAAACTGTACCCTAGTCTGCCGAGTGCCTTACCCGTAGGAAGTTTCCTATCGTAGACAATATTTCCCGCCTAGTGGCCTTATAGGCAGGACGGTGAATTCTAGTGGACAGGACGTCTAGGTAGCAAGCGGCCGTTTCTATTGCATTTTTCAGGAATCCGGTAGGCCGATAGCTCAAGGCCCGGTAGCGGGTTGGCGGTACCTGTAGTGCGACGGACGCTAATTTCCAGCCGATGTGGTTGACCAGGTCAGATGACCCGCACGCTCCATTCGGTCCCACTGTGCCAGAACGTGCGAACAGGTCCACTGCGCCTTGCATTGTATATCCGCTTCTAAAAACAAAACCCATGCCTCGTAAGGATGCCGACCGTCAAGACCGCTTCGCAAGTGTTGAGAAGCACCTGCGAAAACAAGCTTTCTTAGCATTCCGACTCTTGTCGCCACCTTCTCAGCCACTCCGATAGCACCGACGAGGCGATTGTGCTGCGTCCCACACCACGCACCCGCCGCTTTCCTGCACCTTCGTGCTTGCACACGCTGTCGCTGCCCATTTGCAGTCAGTGCATGGCCGTTACGCGGCAGCGGTCCGGTTCTGGGCTGCAATCAGGATGGCATTGCTCCAATCCCGCAGTGCCCCTGAGGCACCCATCCTTGGAGATTGCGCGCTCCCAGGCCTGGACGGACCAGTTTCTACCCAACATTTCTTATCTGCCTATCCTCCACGAGGACACCCTATGGTTTTGGTACAGGAAACCCACTTTTCCCGGCGTTTTGACCCCCTTTCTAGATAAGCATCCGCAGGTCCCTCCTGGTATGGCCATTCGCTGTCGAGATTGTGCCATCAGTTAGGGAGGCACGTTCCGAGGGCCTGTGCCTTTGGAACATCTGCTACTGTGTAGTTGCATGGGATATATCGATGCCTTGTGCAAAGGGTGTGAGGAAGCCTCGGAACGCCTCGCACCTGGGGAATCCACCAGTCTCAGCTATCGGCAGCAGAGTTGGCTTGTTGAGCAGTGGACCGCAAACTTCGTTATCGCCATACGGTTTCTTGTAGTCATCACGGCAGTCAGACTTGATCGTGCTCTCCAGCCGGTCGAGCCCGTCTCGCTGGCGTTTCCGAATTTGCAGACTCCCCTGTAGCACCCACTTCAAACTACGTCTGTGCCATATAACTAGGTAACTGACGGACCGCCACATCGAACTTTCTGGTCGCAGCTTTCGTCACTTGAAAACAGGGACGCCCAGCGATCTTGATACCACTGAGAGTATTTCGTTGCGTAATCCAGTTCCCTCTGAATCTCACATTTTCAATTCTGATGGTCATCGTTCTCCAATCATCGAGCGACAACGAACAGAAAGTGGCGATCAATTCTTCCATACTACCGATAACCAGTCCCAGCAACTATTTTCCCCGCATGCATTCCTTCGTTATCAAGGGATAGCCATACTGTATCGAAGACTTGTCACTAGGCGCAGCAACTGGAACCCACAGACAGCCGGTCATAAAGGACAACTAGGCACGACCACGTGCGACGGGAATCTATCGTGTCAAGAAGCCCGTCATTCCAGAGGCCATCGTCGTGCCGACATACTTTGCGCCTAGTTGAAGCGAGCCTACTTCTAGTTGGTGTCGTTCCGTAGGTACATCGTCAATATGAATTCCTCAGAAAATGCCGGGCATTCTCACCAGGTTTCCTACGACACCGAAGCCTACATGTCTGCTATGCCGGGTCGAAAGCGCGTCGGCTTCATTGCTGAAGGTCCCGCCGTGCGACCCTATTCGGCCATTTCTCTAGTCGACACAGCTTCTGCTGGCTATAACACGCCGTTACAGCGACCAGACGTGTCGCATGACGATCTTCAGAAAATGCGAGAGTCCCTGCGGTTAGCTCTCGGACAGGAATACCCACAGGATATGCAAGAACCCGTCGCGCTCGCAAATGGTATTCAAAGGCCTCGACCGGCGATACGTAAAGCTACTCGTACGCCTCCCGACTTCTACCTGAATGATCAACCAAATTTTTTTGACGAAGAGGAGGACTCTGACCAGCCCTTGATAGGTGCTCGAGTCAAAGAAAGATCTGGTCTCGTACCTCAGAGACGTGCAGCAAGGCTTTCGAAATCTGTCGGTACCTTCTCCGCCCCAGGATCACGCCGCAATTCATACGAGACACTCTCGCCGCCTGTAGAACTTCAGAGTACGGCAACCTTTTATGATTCGGTCAGCGACACTACTGATGAGGAGGGCGATCCAAGATTCATGAAACTTGCCTCTATACTTCTACGTCAGCACACCGTGCATAGTGATCAGGGACTGCAGTCAATCGACGGCGACGATATGTTGTACCATACAGAAGTTCCACTCCCCTCCGGCCAAGTCACTCCAGAAACCATCGAGGTTGAGGACGAACATGTCTCACGCCCCTCAAAATATCGAACTGGTGTACTAGGCACATTACTCCGGGCGCAGAGTTCTACTCAGACCACGATCAGCCACAGAATGAAGCCACCTGCAAGACCAGATTATGTACGGACTCTGAGCGGCGGTACACTCAGCGGCACTTCGACGACGGCCAACTCTTCGGCCAGCTCTTCACCACCTGTATCAGGCTACTCAACACCACGAAGTGGACGTCAATGGCCCAAACGCAACCACAATAACTATTCTACCTCATATATATCTCAATTGGTTCGATCCTCGGCTCACAGTTTTGCCACGCCGGCGAAAATGGAGCCTGGTCCTGAATTTGATGAGAAGATCAAGAAAAGTCGACCGGGTATGGGCCAACGAGCCAAGTCTGATGAGAAAATCCTGTCCTTCAAAAAGGTGCGGCGCCGGGAGAACGAGATCAGGATCAAGATCCATCTTGCCGGCACATTGGCACGACAGAACTACCTTCGCAAGCTGTGCAAAGCCCTCATGATGTATGGAGCACCAACGCATCGCCTTGAAGAGTATCTCAACATGTCATCGCGTGTCCTGGAAATTGAGGCCCAATTCCTGTACATGCCGGGATGCATGATCATTGCCTTTGACGACTCTTCGGTACACACCAGTGAAGTCAAGCTTGTTAGGACTAATCAAGGTGTCGACCTTGGTAAGCTACGCGACGTTCACGAGATCTACAAAGAGGTGGTCCACGACAAAATCAATGTCGAAGAGGCCACACCACGTCTTGAGGCTATAATGGCTCGCAAGGGCAAGTTTTCATGTGGGCTTAGGGTCATCTGCTACGGTCTCGCATCTGCGACTGTGGGTCCATTTGCCTTTCAAGCCCGCTTCATCGACTTGCCATTTTGCTTCTTGCTTGGATGTATCATCGGCTGGTTACAGCTCGTTGTCGCACCCGGCAATGATCTCATTAGCAACGTATTCGAGATCGGCGCTTCGGTCATTACCAGTTTTGCTGCCCGCGCCTTGGGGTCAATCCGACATGATGGAAAGGAACTATTTTGCTTCAGCGCCATGGCGCAATCTAGCATCGCTCTAATTCTCCCTGGCTTTATGGTACTCTGCGCTTCTTTAGAGTTACAAAGTAAACACATTGTTGCCGGGTCTGTTCGTATGGTCTACGCAATCATTTACTCACTGTTCCTTGGTTTTGGTATCACAATCGGCACAGTACTCTACGGAATGATGGACAAGAATGCGACCTCCATGACAACATGCCACGAGCCGATGTCTACCAACTTCCATTACTTCTTCGTACCTGCGTTTGCAATCTGTCTTATGATTGTCAACCAAGCGAAGTGCAAGCAAATACCGTCCATGACCGTGATTGCATTCATCGGCTGGATCGTCAATTTCCACTCGTCGAGGTACTTTAGGAACAATGCGCAAGTCAGCAATACACTAGGTGCTCTAGCGATCGGAATTGCTGCCAATGCACACGCTCGCTTTGGTCGACACGTAGAAAATTGGAGTCTAGATGTTTGGGAGCATAAAATCCGGCCGGAGTTGAAGAGGCTGCGCCATATCTACGGCAGAAATGCTCATGGATCCATTCACACGCACAAAATCAAACATTCCGCTTTCGAACCAACACACACCACCAGCCAACCGGTATCACCGACCAGTTCGGTCAGCGAGTAAATATGCCCTGATGATGTTGTTAGTTCTCTGCTAATGGTTTCAGTTTCGTCCCACACACCCGCAAGATCGGTTACGGCTTGGCTGCCGCAGCCATGTTACCGGCTATCTTTGTGCAAGTTCCTTCAGGTCTCAGCGTGCAGGGCTCGCTGGTACAAGGCATCACTTCCGCTGATCAGATCGTCCGTGACAGTGCCGGCAATGCGACCACTATAAGCACCTCAGCCGTTGGTGGCATCAGCACCGTCAATACAATTGCACTCGATGTAGGATTTTCTGTGGTACAAATTGCCATCGGTATCACTGTCGGCCTGTTCCTCGCTGCGCTTATCGTATATCCACTCGGAAAGCGGAGATCTGGCTTGTTCAGCTTCTAGCTGAGCATCCGTCCACTACGTGTTCCAGCGTTCTATTCTATTCTCTCCTTCTACCATATCAAGATTTCTTTTGTTCTATTCTTGTGCTGATCAGGCGTTGGCTAGATCTGCAATTTTACGTTCTTATTACGCTTCATTTGTTGTTTGTATTTTTAGGCGCTACGTTCAAGCACATGTAACATATACGCCCTTGACATACTTTTAATCAGTTTACTTTCACCTTGAAAGATAGCTTTATTTGATCCTTATCCTGAACAATTTTGTACCAAGGTCTTTACCTAAGTTGCGAATGCATTTCCTCGAGATATCACTCTAGACACTACAACAGATCATTACCGTTGTATAATGCAATCGGTAATTCAGACTCAGGGTAAAGTACATGGTACAATAGCAGCTTGGAATTCTTTTCGGACTTGGAGTCTGGGTCTTCCCATATACTAGGTTTATTTGAGATGGTATCTTCGCATATTTCGTTCTCGATCGCTCTTTCAAATACACCAGTAATGCAAAGCCCTACTATAATATTTCTGTAATAGCAGCAGTGATTTATCGATCGACTATGAGCTGGGTTAAATAGTATATGCCTAATGGGAACCACAGCGGGAATCACGCCACGTGATTCTGGTCAGCACCAAGCCAATGATGGCCTTGAGATCAAGGAAGTTTGTGGTTGTAGGAATTCGGACAAAAGTGGCCAATAGGCTAACGGCCCTTTTATAGGGGCAGAGTGGGGTACAACTCGTAGTTACAGGCTGATGACGCACAGGAGCTTGCACTCGATATTGCAGGGGTCAGCCTGTACGTATCCTTGGAAGTAAACGGAGACGGGATGCATGCTTATCGGAAGACCAGAGGTGCATAGACTCTCGCGCTATAGGAAGCCTTTGATTTATCTATAAATTACTTCTATCACCTTTGCAACATAAACACCGATTATCTTTCATTCTCTCATGGAAAGATATGTTGATTATGTGAACCAATATCGAGGCCACACGACAAGCACAGTAGGTGCGTAAAGAAAGCTTAGCTAGCGAGGCCTCGTCTTGCTATTTGTGTATAGTGAACTACCTCTTTGCGTTAGAGGGAACGGCCTTGACTCAAGGTACATACCAGCCGTCAAACCAATGCATGGTATATAATTGCTGTACCTAGTCACTCGGAAATTACTATCTAGAGATCCGTGCGCGTAAGAAGAAGATACTTTCTAATAAATCTTGAAAATATTTTTTTTTATAAATCTAGCAGGATTATAAGCCTCTTTTAAAGGACTATAGCCTTATATAAAAATAAAAAGAGAATTTCCGTTAATAGGTGAGAAAGTTGCCTTAATGGATATTATGTGCAAGGCCCACAGTAATCTCGCTTTCGGCGACTAGTTACAACAATTACCGTTGAGACCTGTATGTAAGAATTAGCAATATTGTCGCCGATGCTTAATCTTTGAAGATCGCCGCCGAGAAAGGCCATCCGCCAATGGGAATATGACATGAGAGGAATGACCTGATCGAGGCCAACACTCCGCAGCGTGGAACGGAAAGATTTATCCGTGCTTGACGAGTTCTGCCGTGCTGGTAATAGAAGTTAAAAGTAACATGCCTGCATTGCCGCCAGCCTCCGCAATCTGGCGGGCATATAAGTACCCCAGCACGCAAATAACAGAAAACTTAATACCTACCTGTTACTTAGCATTTGGGCTTAGTCCACAAACCAGAAATTTCCTTCGGTCAACACTCCATCATGCTACACTTGACACAAATTGTGACGATTCTGGTGTCAGCATCGCTGAGTGCTGCTCGCACGCCCTTCCTGAAGCAACGACAAGTACCAGCAGACCCCACGGGTGTTACCACAGTAACCTCTCAACAAGGAGCAAAGATTCGCTACAAGCAACCTGGAAAGTTGGGTGTTTGCGAAACGACTAAAGGTGTTGACGATTATGCTGGATACATTAGCCTTAACGAGAAGACCAACATATTCTTCTGGTTTTTCGAAGCACGTCATAACCCAAAATCTTCGCCGCTGACTGTTTGGACCAACGGTGGCCCAGGCTCAGATTCTATGATAAATTTGTTTCAGGAGCATGGTCCTTGTAATGTGACCGAAGACCTAAAGACACAGCTCAACCCTTGGTCCTGGAACGAGCACAGTAACATGCTCTATCTATCTCAGCCAGTCGGTGTAGGCTTTTCTTACGAGACTACAAGGAGCGATGCCAACGGAACATACTCCCTTGTCGACCCAAACACGACCAATACTACGGAGGCGGCTGCGGTGGGCGCGTGGCACATTCTCCAGGCCTTCCTTGAGCTGAGCCCCCAACTGGACCCTGATATCACCAATTTTACGTTTAATCTCTGGACTGAGAGGTAAGGGTTATCAAGATATGAAAGACTATTATTAACGGTCATGAAGTTATGGAGGTCACTATGGACCAGCATTCTACAACTATTTCTACCAGCAAAATGAAGCCATTAAAAACGGTTCGATCCCTGGCGTAGAGTTAAAAATGGATACACTTGGCATAATAAACGGCATCGTCGACCAGCAAATCCAGGCTCCATACTATCCTGAGTTTGCTGTAAACAACACGTACGGCATCAAGGCCGTGAATGACACCATCTACACATTTATGAAACAGGCATACCACATGCCTCAAGGCTGCCACGACCAAATCGAGTACTGCAAAAAATCTGACCGCTCAACAGCAGCTGGCCAACTCACTTGCTCATCCGCAACCAACCTCTGTCGATCGTTCGTAGAGGGGCCATATTACGCATTCGGTGGACGTGGAGTTTACGACATTAGGCATCCCTACCATGACCCAACCCCACCAGAATATTTCCCCAAATTCTTGAATCTTGCGTCTACCCAAGAAGCCCTAGGGGTCAATATAAACTATACGTCGACCAACGCTCGTAACGTCTCGTTTGGTTTCGCTTCTACCGGTGATGTTGTCTACCCCAATTTCATCGAGGATCTCAACGAGATTCTCGGATACGGTGTCCGCGTCGCTCTTCTCTATGGAGATGCCGACTACATTTGTAATTGGTACGCATCGTTTTGTGGAATATTTATGAAATAATACTAATAACCCGACAGGTTCGGGGGAGAAGCAATTTCGCTCGCGGCAAACTACACTCATTCAGCAGCCTTTGCTGCAGCGGGATATGCTCCATTCGTTGTTGACGGCGTCGAATATGGGGAGGTGCGAGAGTACGGAAACTTCAGCTTTACAAGAATCTACGAAGCGGGCCACCAGGTGCCATACTACCAGCCAGCAGCCAGTCTGGAGTATTTTCGAAGAGTCTTGGACCATATTGTCATTTCTGATGGCAGCAAAGTTGTCACCGGTGATTATAGAACTAATGGAACAGCCACATCTACGCATACTGAAAGCTTCGTCCCGCTGCCTCCATCGGGTACGCCTAGCGCTATCAGTCGCACGAAGCGAGGGTCTTTGTAAACGTCCGAATGCGGCGTTATGTTCATCTTCAGATACTCACGTTCAAAATAGCTTTATCACTGGTTTAAAGAATTACTATAACTGCTCCAAAATACATTCTGAATGGGCAGAGATTGTCCTTGCGCAGGTACCATGAAGACGAAAACAAACCAAGCCAATAATTATGTGAACCACAGAATATCAGAAAGGAATCATGCATTGTGTGAGCTGGTAAAAATATCAATCCTTCCGTTGTTTGGCCACCCAATAGGGTATTCCTCGTGCTTCCTGAAGACTAGCTTTCTTCGCCCCATAAAAATCGCCATTGAGTATTCGTGTTCTCGGATCTCTTCACCAGTTGTACTGAGATGTCCCAATCTGGCTTTGGCATTGCGTTCCACAGGTCTGCACTTCGTTTTGTGGGTGCTATCCACTTCCCCTCAAGAGGCAGTATCTCGTACTGCAACACCACCATAGCTACCAAACCCAAAATCACATTAGTAGAGAAGTGACGGCCGGGACACATTGAAATTCCAGCGCCAAATGGTCGAAATGCTGACGTATTCCCAAGATTCTTTTTGGACCCGGGGGAGAGAAATCGTTCATGTTTGAAAGTATCTGCGTCTGGTCCCCATGTATCTTTATTGTGGTGCAAACTTTGGCCAGGAATCATAACAATGCCATTCTTCTTGAGCAAGAATTTCTTATCAAGTATGGTATCATGCTTCACCTTCTTGATGTTGATGACCGTACTGTGGTAGCGAAATGTCTCGTTTAGCAAAGCCACGAAATTTGGGCAAGCGCTACTTATGCGATCTAGCCGTAAGACTCTGGTATCGGGTGCATGAGTCAAATTCGTCTGGGACACACTGGTCACGGCGAGAAGCTCTTCGCGTACCGTGTGCAACGCGTCTACGTCCGAGAATATCTGGAAAACGAACCAGAATGCAGTGTTAGCCCCACTGCTGAGCATAGCAAGGGACGTCGCCATCTCCATCTTGACTGCTTCCTCTGAGGAAAGACCGTGACATTTGTTGATACCATACATTTCGGCGATCATGGGGAATGCCTGAAGATGACCATTCCTCTTAAAATATTGCCTGAAAGCTTCGATCACGCAATCACGTGCCCTCAAGCTCTTCCTTGCTGTCAGCCAGGGCATAGGGCTATAGAGTAGATGACTGATTCCAGGAATGAAGTTTCTATTATTATGGTGAGCAACGCCACAGAACGAATGGAAATGAATCGAAGACAAACGAAATGATGAAGTGGTGACTTACTGCCAACTACTTTCGATCTCTGGATCCTTGTATGGATTCTCCGCTCCATAAATAGCTCCGGTGAACGCAAATGTCAGTTCATGGCGGAGAATGTCGAGCAAACCAGCTTGACAGCATTTGAAGCTGTCAGGCAAACTCGCGCTCAACTTATTGATCGCTGCCTTTGTTGCCACCTGCAACGAAGGACCTGATAGCAGGTACTTATGAACACTCAT
>Ga0182210_1000254_pt1 | contig 12355 bp, 9 predicted proteins | sample G5R1MG_19_FD_129670 | JGI IMG/M metagenome (GOLD analysis project Ga0182210, IMG submission 129670) | Switchgrass phyllosphere microbial communities from Michigan, USA - G5R1_MAIN_03OCT2016_LD1 MG | ecosystem: Host-associated > Plants > Phyllosphere > Phylloplane/Leaf | place: USA: Michigan... | reverse complement strand
GCGCCGTCCTTTCAATGATTCTGGACGTACCCAGAGCGAGATTTTAGGCCGGTCGTCTGCATCCATGGCAAGCCTCTCGCGGGGACCATCCTCATAGCCAGCCCATGCCGTGGCAATCTCGGCGTGTTTTCGTTCGAAGAGATCGTCGGATGAAATCGAGGCCCCTACACCCGACACCACCGGAGCAGAGGCTGTCATTTCAACAACCTCGATCTCGCCGGCGCCGACTGCATCAAAAAACTCCTCGTCGTCTTCCGAATCCGACTCGGTCAACTCGGCGGCGATGTCGGCAAACGTGGCTTTCCGCTTAACTTTGACCGAGGATTTTGACTTTGACGCAAGCTCGCGTTGCTGCTCGGCATCCTCGGCCGCTTCTACAAAGTCGTCGTCGTCGTCTTTGATAGCCAGCCCGGATGCGCCCATGTCAAAGTCTTCCAGGGCCTCGCGCAATGCCTTCTTGGTCTTGCGCCGCTTTTGCTCCGACTCGCCAATTCGGGTTTCGAGCTGTTCTTGCTCTTTGGCCACCTGTGCCATGCTTTCCTCCCACATGCGACGTACGTTAGCCTCGCGGTCCAGACGATACTGCCAGTAGGCATCACGGTCTCTCGAGATGCGAAGAAGATCACCAATGAGTCCTTTGAGATTGCCAATGGCTGATTCGTACGAGGCAAAGGCTTGCAGCATGAGCGGGTCCGAGATGGGAAGATTGGGAGACTTATTCCTTTCCATGTCCAGTGCGGCAGAAACTGAGGTCAGGAGATCGAGTTGGAGTTTTGCAGACTGTGCTGTGATGTTGAAGGCATCCTTGCTGTGGGGTTTGATTTCGCGACTGCTACTATCGTCGCCGTACTCGTCTTCATCGTCGTCATCGTCATCGTCATCTCCGGCGGCTGTGTTGGTACCCATGTTACTGGCAATGCGGCCAAGTTCCGGCCCATTCACACTGGACTCGTAGGCGCTGGCAGGATCATCTGCCACGCTGCCGGTAGTATGGAAGGAGGTATGATCAGGGAAGGTGTTGGGGACACCGAGTGTATTGGCTGGGGAAGGGTATCTGCCGGTTAGTACATTCACCAACACAAACGGACGTGGTATCGGATTGACTTGCCAGGAGCCGAATTTCTCGCGGTCGTTATCTTGGAGCTTGCCAGACTGGTGGCGTCTCCCCCTTCGTGACGAATCTGCTGTGCCATCTTGGCCTGTTTAAGGACCTCGTGGTCTTGGGTGGCGCGCTTTTCTTCCTCACGGGCTTCGTCTTTGGCCCACTGGATGGCGTTGTTCAGGGCCCAATACCATCGCTTAGCCTCGACCTGGTGGTTTGCCTTGAGGTGGTACTTTACCGACGACTTGCCCTGGATCTCAAAGCGCTGCTTATCCTGGGGGTCCATATAGAGGGTTGCGATGCGCATGTTGACGGCGCCGCGACAGGCAGAGCCGATATCATCTAGGGACGGGTCAGCATGCAATGAAGCTGGGTTGGAGGTGAAAAAAAGGCACCTTGGTGCTTGTAGTAGCTCAGCACGCCGTCTTCAAGGACGAACCAGCGCAGCTTGTAGCCGGTAGTATAGTTAGTCCACTTCTTCAGGTAGCCCTTCATCTCGCGCGAGTCTTTGGCAGCCATGGCGGCTTCAGCGGCGGTGCCAGACGGGGCGGCCGCGAGAATGGTTTTTTCCTGGATGCCACGCTGGGCAGCAGCGGCGGCGGGCGAGCGCTTGAGGATGGCACGGGTGCGGTCGTCCTTGGTGTAGTCCTGAGGGAGCTTTCCCTTGCGATCGCGGCGAAAGGGGTCGGCGCCGTTGAGCAGCAGCAACTGGGCGAGGCGCACGTCTTTTTTCTTGGCGGCCTCATGCAGCAAGGTGCCGCCGGCATCGACGACGGCGGGGTCGGTGGGCAAGTCAGCGCCATTGACGTCAAGGGTGGCTCGCAGACGATCGTCCTGCAGGGCGATCTCGAGCGCTGGGAGGTCGCCGGTAGCAACGAGGTGCTGGATGCGCTGGACGTGGGCGTCGAGGAAAAGTGAGCGGGCCAACTGCAGCTGTTGGAAAATGTCGGGCGTTCGAGCGAGGTCGAGCGGGGTGCGGCCGCTGTAGTTAGTCAGGCCGTCGACGATACCAGGCTGAGCGAGTAGTAGGCGCACGACGGGGGCGCGGCCGAGCGTGGCGGCGAGGTGCAGGGGTGTATTGCCGTCGCGGTCGCGGCCATTGACGTCGACAGCGGCCTCATGCGAGAGGACGAAGGCAATAACGGGTGCCTCGGCACATTGTACTGCGAGGTGGAGGATGGACGTCTCGTCACCGCTGGGAGGGGTGGGCTGGTCGCGCAGGGCACGTGCGATGGCGGCCGTGTCGCCGTTACGCAGCGCCTCGAAGACGCGGAACAGGCGGACTGACTGTTCGATCGACGACGACTTAGGCATGCTAGGTGGAGGTGGCTGGAGAGCCACGCCGGCCGAGGGGCTGCGGTGGTGGTGGCCCGGCTGCGAGCGTAACGAGGCGGTCGACGATGCCGGCGGCGACAGGGTGGCGGCATGGGCGGCAGGTGTAGTAGCCGTGGTCGCTGTGGCGTCGGGCGGCGTCACGTCACCGCGAGATGAGACGCGCGAGAGGAGTTGCTTGACGGCGCCCGACTTGGAGCGCTTGTGCCTGCAGCGCCATCAGCCATGCATGCACCTGCACCCATTCGCCCAACCAGGCTCATACCCTTCCATGATGCGCCCGGGCAGTCACGTACACCGAGGCAGCGATGGCGATGATGAGACACTGCCGCAATCAGTGCGCGGGGAAACAAGCAAGCGGCGATGAAGGGGCCGGACAGGACAGTGCAGGACATTGCGAGGGAAGTCGGTCGTCTTGATGTGGGGCGGGCTCTAATGGGGGAGTGGGGCGTTTCCCAACGCTAGAGCGGGTATTCTACTTTCCATATACAAAACGCCTGTTCTTGGCCTAGCATGACTCATCCTTCTGTCTCTCAGGCTTTGGATACCCTTACTAATTGAGCAATCTTTCGATACAATACAGACATTCTCCTTCTTGCGGCTAGCCTCTCCATCCTCGAAGATCTGCACTAGGACAAGTGCAGCCATATACAATTACATGACGAAATATCATTTGCACGTGACAACCGCAACGTGACTGCACCAGTGCCGCCTACAACAACACTCCCCCGACCAGCACAATCGCACTGCCGAGCTGCCGCCGCAGGTCCTCGCGCTCCACGTCGTGCGTGTCTTCAACCTCGCCCCACTGTGCCGTCTGCCACTGCACTTCGAGGGTCGCCGCCGCCGCCGCCTCGTCGACGCCAAACCGTGGCTCCGAGGCGGAGGCGGCCGGGCGGGCCTGGGCAAACGCCTCGCCCCATTCATGCACGAGTCGTGCGCCCACAAGCAGGCTCTTGGACGCCAGCACGGCACGTTCGAGGCCTGCAAGCTCAAACGCCGGCAGTTCCTCACACCAGCTGCGCACGGCGTACTGCGTCGCGGTGGGCTGGGCCACGGGCAGGATGCTGGATGGGTCCAGCGTGGGCTGCAGCACGATGCCAGGCCACACATGCGCACTGAGGTAGGCTGTCACTTGCATGGCCACGTCTCGCTGACGCTCGCGCAGCGTCTGACCGTCCTGCGTTGCGTCGTGGCGCACTGTTTCGGGCGCCCAGCACAACAGCGTGTCCGTCGACAGCACGCGCATCAGGTAATCGACCACGGCGGCCCGGACGTGGGCGCGTCCGTCGGTATCGGCAGCGGCAAGGTCCAGGGCACGGGCGGCCAGTGAGGTCATAGGGATGTTGTCGGCGTGGAGGGCCTGCTGGGCGCTCGTGAGCAGGTCCCACTCGAGCGCAATTGCCGTGGCCAGCGGCTGCTTCGTCGGCGGTAGCGTAAGAATCTGCTGGTTGGGCATTCGCACCGGGCGGTGGTCAAGCAGAACTTGCAGGCCGTCGTTTGCCTCGCGTACGTGCACGTCTTTCCAGAAGCGCCTGGCCAGCGTGTTCTTGGGCTGGTGTGCAGGCGCGTACACGTCGCGCATCTCGCACGCCTGCTTCATCACATCGGCCTGTCGCCGCTTTCGCGCCACTCGTGCCATTGCGTCGGACGGCTCCGATGCCGCTGTCGCCGGTGGTGGGGCAGCACGGCGGAGGGCGTCAGTGTGCAGGCATGGGTAGAGTGGCCGGTAGGGCCTGGCGGAACGCAGGGCTGGTCGCAGGGCTGGCCGAAGAGCCTCCATGGCGGTGGTGTTGAGTGATGTCGGTGGCGGTGGCGCTGCCCCTCTGTGGCTGCGATGTGGCTTCCGTTGGCGGTGTGGGTGTGGATACGATTTCGGGTATGTCGTGGTTTGTTCTCACCCACTTTTTCTCGTCAGCCCAAAACGGCTAAGCGCCCGTGAGAATCTGGGGTAACGGCCCCGCTTGGCCATGGCCGTCGTCACCTCGTGCTCTCTGGCAGGCTGGGCTTAGCTCCTTGGACCTGCCGACGCACTTCTCGACGCCATGCCGCTGCTACCTCGCCCTCCCCCCACGGCTGCCCGCCCCCTCTCTGCCCGTCGTCCGCTCCGCTGTCCTCGCCCTGTGCGTGACAACCTTGATACATGCGGCTCGCCCCGCCCCGGCTGCCGTATCGCCCGCCGCCCGCCACATCTTGGCCCCCAATGCCTAGCCCGTAAGGCTCGACCCCTCCTCATTGTTACTCCCGCAGGACTAGCCTCAACGTGCCTCGACATCGCGGCTCATGCATCGCGGCGCCTCCTCGGCCGCCTCTGCCCCGGCGCCCAGGCCCATCCGCTTCGTCGCCAACCACGAAGGGCCCTATGCGAAGCGCCGCCGCATCAACTCGGCCTGCCTGACCTGCCGACGCAAGAAGACGCGCTGCTCGGGTGAGTTGTGTTACCTGTCTCGAGGGTGAGGCGTCCTGGACACTGACAGCCCCCAGGTGAGCGTCCCCACTGCGGCACCTGTACCCAGAACAAGCATGACTGTGCAGGCTACGGAGACGACCATGGCGCAGCCGATGCCAGTCGGGATATCCACAAGGCCGTGCGACGGCAGAGCCTGCAGCAGACCCGGCAGAGCCTCCCCCGAGACGACCCGCCCATCGACCCCCGCCTCATATATTCCGTTCAGTCATTCCCACCATCCAGTCTCGCATCCGCCTCCCACCATACCGATCCTCCATTGGCACAGCTATCTCCCAAGCCCGAAGACGAGGGTCGTAGCACGGCCAGCGCACCCAGCGCGGTGCTGCGGCTGAGCACGCGCAACCGCATGCCCTATTTTCGGTACTTTGGGCCCACAGCCATCATGCCCGGCCTGAAGCAGATGGTCGTCAAAGTTCGCCCAAAACAGCATGGCAGTGGGCAAACCACGTCCGACCAACACACCGTTGACGCATCACCTACACAGGCCTCGACCACCTCCCCGCCCATTCCAGAAGCCCGCACACCAATGGAAATTCCCCTCTACGACGCCTCCGCGATGGCGCCTAGCCCTCTACTCACCCATCTTTGCCAGCTCTTCTTCCTCCATCTAGGCTGTTCCTTCCCCTTTCTGCAGCGCGACCGCTTCATGCGCGATCTCGAGGAGAAGCAAGTCGACGCCATCCTAGTAGATGCCGTCTGCGCCCTCGCCGCCCGCTTCTCGACCGATTCCATGTTAATGGGCCACGACGCCCAGCCACCGGACTACGGCCAAGCCTTTGCTCAACGCGCCAAGGCTGCTATACCCGATGCATTTCCTTGCCCGAGTGTGGCCGTGGTGCAGGCTGCCTTGCTGCTGGCCTACGACGAATTTGGTGCCAGTCGCGACAGTGGCCTGTGGATGTACCTAGGCATCTCCATCCGCATGGCACAGGACCTAGGCATGCAGACACTGCAGGGTCTCCGCTATGAAGGTCGCAATGGCCCCACGCCTAATTCCATTATCCCGGATTCCCCAGGGCACACTTCGCATCGAGAGTCAGCACCGTCCGCATCGCCACAACAAACCGCTCAAGAACAGGAACAGCGAGCTGTCGAGCGTGAGAGGCTCGACACCTTCTGGTCCATCTTCTTCCTCGATCGCGTCATTTCTTCTGGCACCGGTCGGCCCGTCACCTTGCGTGATCGTGACATTGAAATCTCCTTTCCTTCTCTCGACGAGGTCGACCCTGTCTCTTGCTGGCCTTCCCCCTACCCCGCTCTGATTCGCATCATTCACCTGTACGGACGGGTTACAGATCTGCTCAACAGGATCAGAGATGCCACCGACATCACTGGTGACTTGCAGAAACAGCTCGGACAGCTCGAGGATCGCCTGACACTCATCTACCAAAATTTGTCACCCAAATTACACTTTAATGCCGTCAACTTCCAGCAATACGTCAAGATCAATCAGGGAACAAACTTTCTCCTCCTCCACTGCTGGTTCCATACCCTCATTGTGCTGTTACATCAACCGACCCTGCTCAAGACCTTGGAGGGCACCCCACAATCCCTGTCAATCAACAGCAGAGAGCTATCCATGTCCTCTGCAAAAACAGTCTCCGATATCCTGGCTTTTACCGAGCTCATTGATGTCAGGAGTGGATTGGGCAATCCATTTACCAGGTATGTGGACAATTCTTGTGTGATGCTACCATCAAATGTACTTCCCGTTCCCATCAAAAGCATACCTTTTTCCAATTTCCATCTCCCTAGAATCATTTTGTCCTGACAAGCAATAGCCAACCAATCTATATTACTGCCTGTGCCTTTCTTAAAGAATCAGTAATTCACTCCGCGTCATCCCAACCCCATTCACGGCCCCCCACACCCGGTCGGCACGGCGAGGGAGACAGTAAGCAGTTCGTAGGCAACTCAATAGATCGCTTGAACTCCATCAATGAACATGAGCAGAAACAGGCTGCCAAGCATTCCTTGCTCGCCTCTGCCGCCAACCAAAATTACCAACGATGCCACCGCGCATTGAAATCTCTCGAGTCGTACTGGGCCGGGGTAAAGTACATCCTGACCGTGCTAGATCAAAAAGCAAAGGGAGTGGGTGATCCTCTGTTATATACAACTGAAGATGTAGAAAGTGCGTTGGAGGTACCTGAACCAGAACCCTCCTTTACAAGCCCCGGCTGGCGTAGGAAACTCAGTTGGGGTACTTATCTCACTACAGATAATCCTGAAGGCGAAGTGGCTAAGATGGCTGCTGCGATCCGAAAAAGCTCACGGACACCAATCCCCGGGTCACCCTCGGTACATCCTAGTCAAGGTAAGCCTGTGATGCGAGAGGTTTCTGCTGGAATGTTGAGATGGGGTGGGGGTGTCGCTGTTCGCTCCAGTCAAGGAGAATTACTGACTCACCATTTTGTAGCGATCGGATGGTCCCTTACGGGTACTATGAATTCCCCATCGACCAACGTTGCCGTCATGTATACCTCGGAAATCAATGACACTCGCACGGCCAAGCCAGCCACCCAAACTTCTATCACATCGCTCCTTTCTGAGCCTCCTGTCAAATTCGAACCCAACCAGCCATCGCCATCCACATTCAGTAACTTCAACCCCATTGCTATGCCTCCCCCTCCCTCCAATTCAACCTTGCACTCTCCCTCGCCTGCCAGTCACATCCTAGTATCCGACGCCGATCTCCTCCTTAACCTCCACACCCCGTATACCACCGAGTCTCCCAGATCCTCTCTACACTCCACTCATCCTTACGCGCAAACACCATCCCTTCCTATCCCCCACAACCACAACCACAACCATACTGCCTTATCTCCGCCTTTTACCACGCTCCACACCCCCACTGAAACTCCATTTGGCGATATGGTCATTGATACACAAGACGTGGATATGTCGGTGCTCGGCGCAGACATGATGCCCTGGGACTTGGAGTACTTTCCTCACGACATGTTATGTTTTGGCGATACGGCCGGTATTAGTAGTAACAATACGTTTGGCGCCGGAGTCTTTGCTACTAGGGATGGCCGAGTGACCGAAATAGGGGGAGGCGGTGACAGAGGAACCGAGTAATCCAAGTAGATGAATTGTGCACCTCTGGAGAATAGAATTATTTATTATAGAGCTAGCCTATGACGCTCCAAGATGGCATAACCCCCCCTCCTTCCTCCCCTACTAGATATAATATGTATTTTATATGTACAACACGAAAGAAGGAATAAAAATTATTGGTTTTAGGCCAGTTTTTGCCACATATATATAGTATATATGTGAAAAATAACAGCCGAAACTTTCTTAGGCTCGGAGTGGACCGGAATAAGCTATCGGGCTCTCCTCTGGGCTTCGTGGAACCATAGATGGGCTTATCGGCGTCTCAGGTCTTATAGTCTGACGCTGCGGGCCTAACAAGAATGTAAATTCTTGTGCTCGCGACCCGCGCGTGATTCGGAGTGTGACACAGTGCCTGGCAATGGCCACTGAGCGGGAAGCTCCGGTACTGGAGGTATAGCATCGTCGGCCTGTGTGTTCCCGTCGGTGAGGGTTGTTCTGCTAGACGAAGGTGCGTGGCAAATGCTAGTGCGGCTGCTCGTGGCGTATTGAGAAAGGCGTCTGATCGTCCAGCCACCGGTTTCCCGGTCTACGCCGAGAGTTGTCGAAGGGTGAATCAGAGAATCCGCTAGAGTCTGTGTGTCCTTGAAGACTGATGACTGGTAGCGGTGCAGTGTTTGGGTAGAATCGTTCTGGAGCGTCATAGGCGCGGTTGACGGACGAACAGTAATGGTTTTGTCGTTACTTTCCACCTTGGAGCCATGCGCTGACATGGCAGAAGTCATGGTATAACTATTTTGGTGATCTTGGTGGACATTGAAACGGCTACAGGTGTAATCGCCAGCTCGCCTGGACCTATTCGGAATGTGGAAGCGCAGGTCGACGCGGAATAAGGCGAAAACAACGATAACCAAAATTTCTGTAACAAAATTGAAGATGTAGAAGCACGCCTTTGACAGAAACGGCGGCAGATCCCCAGCTCCACTTTGAACCATGGCTAGCGGAGTTTGAGGGAGCCAGACTAGTACACAGCGGAAGATCTGTCCGATGGAAAGGATTGCTACCGCAGCAAATAGAATGCTGATCTTGTTACTCAAACGCCCCGCTCCAAACTTTTCTACTTCTGTTCGGGGAACAAGCAGTGCGACGGCCATGAGAGCTGCCGGTGCAACACAGAAAATCGTGAAGTACGTTTGTCCAGTGAGGGACAACGCGCGGAAGATCCTCAGCTTCTGTTCATCCAGCGTGAAGTTTCGCCATACCTGGGATATGACAATTAGAATAAGAGAAACACCCAAGCATCCCAGTCCAGCACGATGGATGATTCGGTACGGAGTAGACCATCCTTGATCTGCATGTTGTGCGCGAATGATACGCTGAACGAAGAACCAGTTGATCCCGTATAGGATGATGGTTCCGACGTAGACAAATATATTGGCTGCAATGGCCAGGCTTATATTCCTAGGGCGATAGGCCCAGGACATACGTAGGGCCATTGTAATGATTCGAATTCCGCAAAGCCCTACATGGGTAAGTAGGTTAGCAATGCATCAAGATAAGGTACGCACCGAGTATTGCGCCATTGAAGATGAATTTGTGTCCACGATGCTTGTTTCTCTGAAAGATCATGACATGCACAAGTCCTAATAGGAAGTATAGAACAAGGAATGTCACGGAGATTGGGACATCAGGTAGTACGCTCGGCGTGCCGCCTAGACTTGCGTCACGAGGTGGATATGGGGGTCCTCGGATAGACTACAGTTATTAGCCACGAGCGTTCCCATGTATGTAACAATGGAACTTACTGATGAGCCTTGCGTGTCGGCCATCTCTCTGCGATGAACGAGTCGCAGCAATTGTTTATGTAAGGGGGCAATTGAACAATGGATCAAAGGGGAAAGGCAGTCAATTAAGCGTCGAATTTGGGTGGCACTGGGCATACAAGTACCGAAGGATACACAGCGTAGGTGCGACCTGTTCCATGACGAGTGAAGATAGGCAAGGTGTGTATAGTATTTTGTGAGTTAGTGCATATCGTGGGTCGCGAGAGTACCAGGAAGAGCGGAATTGGGGTGCCGACGCTGACTGATGAATAGCTCTAGTTATGTGTGATTCCTTTCCATGGGTAATTTTCAAGCGTCGTCCTGTGTCCATGCCCTGTTTTGATGTGGCCAACGCTGCATGCGGGGTAAGGCCATCGGCTCTCCTCTAGATGCCGGAACATGCAAAGCCTCGCACATGCAAAAGTCCTGTACACAGGATCAACGGTCAAAGCGGACGGCCGTAAAGGCCCGACCAATGACGCTTGTATCGGGGTATAGAGTCATGGCACTCCGATATCTCAGTCCGATGTCGCGTTGCGTGTCGAGGTCAATCTTCGAAATTCAGGCTACCACACAATTAGGACACGTGCTTGCGTTAGCTGAGACCATGTATGCGGTGACGATACTGGATTACAGAAGGATAAGGGTCGGCCAAGGTGGACACGTCGCGGTGCAAATTGCTTGGGCACGTGACCGGCGCGGCGAAACGTCGGAGGAAGTCACCCTGTCCATCAACTTCCTCATCTTCAAGACAGCACATGCCAGTGTCGACAAGGTCATTCCTAATGGTTCAGTCAACATCTACAGCACGACAATAACCCCTCTTCGGGTTCTTTACGATGCCGCCCAAAGCCAAACAGCGCACTCTCACACCATCATCAAAATCCGCCTCTATTCCCCCACCTTTCTCCGCTGCGCCGTCCGAACTCTCCACCCTCCTCTCCACCTTTGACACCGCATCCGTCTACATAATTCACGCCGATAACTTGCCCGCCGCTCACAAGAAGAGCATCTTCATCGTTCCCGTACTGCTCAATCTCTTCTTTACCCTCATCCTTGCATGGCGTGCCTACCACGCCCTGCCCCACTATTGGGCCATTATCCTATCCTTCCTCGGCAATCCCAACGATACCACCATTCACTACGATAGTACGCCTTGGGGCACGCTGATATGGAAGGTATTCAAACGGATGTTGTTGTTTCTTGCCGACTTCATGCTGTTCCGCATCGTGGGGCCATGGCCCTGGTCGTTTTTTGTCGAAAGCCCCGGTAATCCAGTGTCTTGGCGGTGGAACGTAGGTTTTCGTGACGAGGAAGTCTGTGTGAGGCAAAGTAGGGGTTGGGGCGCTGCAGATTTACTGGGAGCGACCGAAGGCGCGTCCGGCAAGGCGGGAGAGGATAGCCCGTTTTTCAAGACGAGGATTCTGCCGGCTCTTGAGAAGGAGAGGTTGAGGCGGAAGACGGGGTATCTGCTGATGGATGCGAGCTTCGATCTCGACTTTTATGGCATGGTGGCTGCGACGCAGCTACTGGACAAAGAACATATCTCGATCGACATCTTGCGAAAGAGTGTTTTTGTCTACATCGGCAACGAAGAAGGTGAGGAAGGGGAGTGGGCCATGTGGGACTGCTCCCAGCTCGACCGAGGATCGGAATCAGAAGCCCGGGACAAGGTTATCTTGTTCAAAGAGCGCCTGACGGAGATGGGCAAGGAGAATCTGTTCTTCAAATGGGTGGAACTCATTCAGTATGAGAGTAATGCTCCCGGGGGGTTCACGCCTGAACGGCAGGTTGCGGCTGCGGAAAAAGTCAAGAAAATGTTTGCGGATCAGGGTGTGGACTTTGAGGACTTCAGTAGAGAAATTGGGGGGTTGGATGGCATGCCCGGTACATAGGCACGTTCCGGAGCACAAACATTAACGAGCTGGTCACATTCTACGGATAAAAGGAGGAAAAACTTGTACATTGGCAAAGGATACATCGCTGCATAAGTCATGGATTGCGTAAGTCATCGTAAATCCGTTCACAAGGCACCATGTCTTCTATGTCTCTTATTCTGATTCCGTCTAACCCTGGAGTCTGTCGTCTCTCTTATTTCTTGCTCCTCTACACATTGCATCGGCATGTATATGGATAATGGTTATAGTAAACTGTACTCTGCTCGGTATCGGCACAGTCGATTTATTCCCGTCTCGTTTTTAAGATCCTGCCTAGCCCATTGGCACCCTTCTTTCCATCTTTACCACGAGGTGTCGGACTTGTACGCCGCGAGCTTGATTTACTGGAGCTGGACGTGCTAACTGGTGAGCTCTCTCGCTTTCTCCTCATGCTGCCTTTCGACTCCACGCTGCCAATGGAGTTGAGCGAATCGCTGTGATTGCGTAAACGACGCGGTGGGGATTGTGATGGCTGTACATGTAGCTGCTGCTGCTGCTGCTGCTGCACAAATACGGCGAAGGCGTTTTTATCCGTGGACGTTGTGCGACTGCTTCTTCGGTGCGTGGCGTTATTGAGCGTGTGTTCCACATCGATCTCAGGGTGAGAATGAGATTGGGCGTGGACTGCAGCAGG
>Ga0182210_1000253_pt1 | contig 12356 bp, 12 predicted proteins | sample G5R1MG_19_FD_129670 | JGI IMG/M metagenome (GOLD analysis project Ga0182210, IMG submission 129670) | Switchgrass phyllosphere microbial communities from Michigan, USA - G5R1_MAIN_03OCT2016_LD1 MG | ecosystem: Host-associated > Plants > Phyllosphere > Phylloplane/Leaf | place: USA: Michigan... | reverse complement strand
CAGCCAGCCCTCCCAAGGCTGCGCTGCCAGGCACCCCCGGATTCGGAGAGCGCCCGTGTCCTTTTGGCGCCTTCGACGCCAGGCTGTTTTCGTTGCCGGAAAAGTAGTACGCCAGGCGATTCGCAATGATGGACAGGTGCTCGGGAAGATAGAGCGAGGCGGCGATGATGAGGAGAGACAGGAGCAGGAATAAGACCGAGTCTGTTGCGTCGAGGCGTGAGCGCTGATGCTAGCCCATGTAGCGGTGACAGGGGCTAAGGGGTGCGTGGCAAGGTCGGTGGGCCTACGCAGGCAGACGTACTGAAGATGAACTTTTCGGTGGGGGTGAGCATGTACAGCGAGAAGGTGACTTCGTATTGGTAGCGCTTGCGCTGGAACCAGCGGAGGAGCGCGGCTGGGTAGAGCATGGTTGCGGTGAGGAGGGTGGCGGCGGAGCTGAGGAGGAGGATGGTTGCGATGGAGGTCGAATCGGGCATGGACGGGCGAGGACAGGCGGATGGGGGGGTGGATTCCAGTGGTACGTCTGTGAATTGGGTTGTTTTGGCGTGTTGGGGGAAAAGGGCGATGTCGACGGCAGACGGGGGTGTGCTAGTACCTGTCAGGGACCCGTCTGGTACACGGTAATTTGGAGCAGGCATTGCAGACCGCTCCCAAGTAATCCAATCGCCCGTGCCGCGCTCGACTTTTCTTTCTACTCCTGTGTGATCCTACTGTGTAATCCGCAGCGAGAAGCTCTTGCGAACCGGGTCCATCTCCATGCTGCTCGTACGATGTCTCCGCTCCACCGTCTTCCGCCTTGACCACTGCGCCACGCTCTCCCCCGGCCCTCGCCCTAGCCGCACCCTCCACACCACGGCTGCCAGCCTCGCTGCCGCCGCCTTCCCCCCGCGCCGGCCCATCCTCGACTCGGACATTACGGAAAACTTCCTCAAGGGGTCGGGTCCCGGCGGGCAGAAAATCAACAAAACGTCCTCGGCGGTCCAGCTGATCCACCACCCCACGGGCATCGTGGTCAAGTACCAGGACACGCGCAGCCGGGAGCTGAATCGCAAGCGCGCGCGGCGCATTCTGCAGGACCGGCTCGAGGAGCTGGAACTGGGGCCGGATGCGCGGACGAGGGTGAAGGCGAGGGAGAAGAGCAGGAAGAAGGCGAGCAGAGGAAAGAAGCGTCGGAGGAAGTATCGGGCGCTGGAGAGGGAAAAGGGCGGCGAGCGTGTTGATGCTGGGGAGGGAAAGGCAGAAAGCGATGGGGAGGGCGGCGAGCGTGTTGATGCTGGGGAGGAAAAGGCAGAAAGCGATGGGGAGGGCGACGAGCTTGGGGACGAGGTGGAGGCGGTAGCTGAGGGGGGCAGCAAGGCCGCAGGTGGATGAGATGGGTATGGGGGATTGCGCTGGCTACCCAAGGGCATTGCGCCAACTATGACTGATGACGCGTCTACTTTATTTTCTTTGCGACAGTATACCAGAGTTGCCGGGTCAGGTCCTGGCAGCTGTGGTTTCGCAGTATTGGTGATGTCTGCGGCCTGGTCTACAACGCAGGACAACAACGGAGTAGCCTGCTCTTTGCATCGTGGTACCTGCAGGCTGGCGTGTAAAGCATCTCCATGTTCTGGATACCAAAATGCGCAGCGATACAGTACACCAGGTCATCTGCCGACGACTGTGGTTGGACGTGTCACCACCGAACCTCTGTTTGCACGACACCACGGCATGAAAACGCGGCACCCAAGCCGGGCCTGCAAAGAGCGTTGCAGCAGGGCAGCACCAGCCTTGATCTACTAAGATCTTGCTATCATTCAATAAGACGTCGCTTGCCATCAACAAGACGTCGCTTGCCATCAACAAGACATCGCCTGCCATCTCCTCCAGACTCTTCCTCAACCTCATGCCCCCGGCAGTGAGTGTCAATGAAAAGCAGACCAGCAAAAATTGCCCCGCCGAGATTCACGAATGAAGCTCGTGACGGTTCCACGCCGCGCTGTGCAATGCAGGCGAAACCACCAGACCACTGGAAGCCTGAGCTCAGTGAGTCGCAAGAAGGTAAGTATACTTTTTAGAAGGGGGGGAGGGAGCGGGGGGGACGATAGGTTCGCGCAGGCAAGGGGGTTACGTAAGCCGACTTGCGCGCGGGAGGGCGTGCGAGAGGCTCGGAGCGAGGCGCTAGCTGGAATCTGCAGCCGGGGATTTACCGGCGGGGGAGTACTCCTTGCGTGCTTCGGGTTTCTATCAAGGCAAATCGCGGCCGAGCAGGATTACACATAGCATACGTCCTTATTCCTGACGTGCCTACATAATTCGTAATCAGCTGTCCACTGGAGCTCCGGACGTCTCATACCCCAAAACAGCTCATAGTGTTCGTTATTGAGTAGGTTATTTAGTGGTGGTTATAAGCGGGACTGTTCAGCGGCCCGGTCGCCTTCTCTTAGAGCACTGTGTCCTATAAGCGCATTATTACGTACAGTATCAGATAAGCCGTTCTACAAGAGCTATATACCTAGCTAACGTCACAAGAATAGTAGTTATTCGAGGAGTGGAAGGATTACTACCGAGTTATAACGAGCTATATTGGGGTATTATCAGGACGTGACGTTGATCCCTACTACGCCAATACAGCCAAACGCGTCGCAATCTTCCACCAAATTGGTAGAATAAAGTATTGAATAGTATCTGTTCCTCTCTATGTGTAGGGCCAATAGACCAAAGGTAGCTCGAACTTACGACCTCTGCGGAGGGCTCACCGATAGTCGGCACGCTCCGGTCTGAAACGTCAACATTCGGGAGCCCGCGTCGTCCGTCACGTAGCCACTGTAAAACGTGACGTCGGTGTCGTCCCAGCTCTGTCTATACAGTCTTTCATCCCACCTACGATAGTATCGGTAGTCCACTTTCAATCCAACTCTCCGAGCATTGCTTTGTTAATTCACAAACCTCATACACGTGTATATCTACGGTATACTGTACCGGTTACCGTACCAACACTACAGCCCTCTCTGGGTCTTTCCGGCGCGTTGCCTGACATCTAGCACTAACTATACACTCCTTTTTGGTGTTGCGCCGGCACGTTGGTTAGGGCTTATATAACTAGGTCACATCGGGTTGTACGTGTTCCCCTTACGTGCAAAGCATAATGATTCCTATATGTAAATAGTCCCGCGCTGGTGTCTACCTGAGGCTCCACAATCCTTTGATACAATGTTTTGGTGACTACATCCGTCTATCTGCGTCTTTAGGCCTTCGGCCGTAGCATTTGGTAGCTGTCGCCTTCACACTATTGCATTCTGAAGGTCGTGAGCCCTGCTTGACGTACTGCGCGTCCGACGCTATCGACGCGTTACTTGCTCAATTCCCACGAAGCATTGGGCGTTCGAACGGTTACGCATTGCGCGGCAGCCATCGACAGGACCAGTTACCGTCGGGGTACCTGTTGGTTATAGCCCGTAACGCGGCATTAATTGCATACCAACCTCACTCTCTACCGACTTTCTACGACCCCTTCAAAACGAATATCAACCGATACCACTGACTCGAAAAATGATGGGAAATCGCGAATTGCGAAACCTGGGCGTCGACCCTACTCGTCCGCCATCTCTTCGACGCACCTGACAAGGCACTTCAGCAACGCTCTCTGAGTCAGGCAGTTAGGTACGCCCGAAACCAGAGGGCAAGACCACCAAAACAGAAGCCGATACCGAGTCTGGGTCTGGGCCGGCACCTACTCCGACCCACTTTAACTTGGGGGATACTTCAAACCTTCCATCGTCGATATCCCCTTCTTCTCACCTGATAATTATTAAAGTAAAGGAGAAAACTGTGTCGTATTTCCCACCCGAAGGCGTTAGTTATATACCATCTAATTTTAAGGCTAGTCCTAAAGTAGGTGTAAATAGTACCAAGTTGTAACTTCACTCACTTATAAGTTATAGCTAAGACTTCCGCTTCCAACAATAATTAATGATATGTGATAGGTCCCAGCTAGGTGGCTGTTGGCAACATGGCAATCCAGTGCCGGCTTGCAGTATGGCAATTGCCAGACTGGCAGTTGCAGGGCAGTACAGCCCCTATATAGGAACCTATTGTGGATACCTAGTTCGGTAGCTTATACACGATCTTTTGAAGCACTGCTTTCAATCCGGTGCCCCGATCCCAAAGCTCCCCTGATCCTCATCAATTGAGCCAACTACTTCGGAACCTAAAGCTCAAACTCTAGTTCCCCCTTCAGTAACCGACACTCATTTGGTGACTACACCCGTCTATCTGCGTCTTTGGGCCTCCGGCAATAGCAATGTCCGCGAGCCCCTATATAATATATTAGTGCTTAGCTAACTACAGACCGAATAACTACATATTTGTATATCAACGTATTCTTCCTTAAGTGACTGGCAAGCCAGGAAACTTAATGAAAAACCAAATGGCTACAAAGCCAACTTTGGAGGCAGCGGCAATCGAAAGAAAGCTCTACTCCTTATCCAGACCGACACAAGGCGGTGACAACACTGAGACCGACACGAGACGGTGACAGCATTGCAATGGCCGCAGGCCCAAAGACGCGGAAACGGTGCTAGGCACGAAACAAGTGTATAGAAGGATTGAGGATCTATGGATAGGCGTGGTAGACTATTTACAGTGAGGCTGGGCAGGAAGCTAGGCTGAAACGGGAGTGCAGGGCAGTCGCGACATAGCAAGCATTGGTACCGACACAAGGCGGTGACAGCATTGAAACTGACACAGGGCGGTGACAAGGATGAACACTCTTGTGCTCGATGGTAGAGGGAAATTTATCCCTCTCCTTCGTCTTCCAATAGTGATCATCGTGAAATCGATGCGATATGATGATAGTATATGGTATAAACTTCTTGCATGCGATCGTGTTGCAAATGCGATATGCTGATAATATATGATGAAGTTTTCAAGATGCGAAAAGTCTTGATGCAGATGCAATATCGATGATAGATCTCGTAGTCTTTTTTTTAACGAAGATTTTTTATGATTTTTTTGGAAATGAAGATTTTTGTCTGTGAAATGCAGAAACGGTGCGTGGCAGAAATCCGAGTGTGGAAATGTGGCGGAATAAGGAGCCATCGGGCGGAGGGGGGGGGACTTTGGGAGTGACGTCCAGCTCACCCTGATGAGGGTCTACGCCTATCAATAGCACGAGCATGTGCTTGGGCGTTTGAACTCCAAGGAGGGACCCTTGAGGCGGAGAGATGACCAAGGATAGCTCTAGATGCTGGCCTGGCGCTGCGAGAGATTACTGAAGACCTAGCACGCGCTTCGGCGGCTTGGCCCTAATATGGCAGTCTCTGAAAGCGCTGTTCGTGGCGCATAGCAAGATTCTGAAGCGACTGCTGCCCTGACGCAGACTGAGAAAATATCTGTGTAACTCTAGAGGCGGGCATGGTGCTTTGAGGGATCTCAGGACCCGGAATAACGGCTTCTACGGCTGCATCCCGCGGAGAAATCCTCTTGGATGATGGTAGACCTTCGCCTACAATGCAACTTGTACGCGTGTTGGACCCTGAAGCGGTGCTGTGCGATGTGCCCGAATCCTCACCAGTAGAAGCAGCCTCAGCCTCAGCCTGCAGACGCTGGGCTCTGGCTTTTCGAAAACTTCTCATATGGTGATCGCATGACCAGATGTACTGCCCGCCAGTTACGACTTCATCATGAGCGATCCAACCATTATCCGTGCCGGGTGGCTTTTTAGACAGCCAATGAGTATATTGCAGGGGCTTCTTGCAATCACCCCACATGCAATGTGACCGAGAATTAGCATCTCGGAACAGCCGTCGTAGCTCAAACTCCTGCGGGCGTGAAGCTCCTGAGTGACGCTTCGAATAGACCAGACAGTTGATGCAGATAACCACATCTGCAGGCATTTCAAGCTCGTAAGAAGCGAAGCGGTTCTTGCAGAATAAGGGATGCTTCTTTGGCATAACTGGCCGCTGGCAGTCCTTGTTGCAACACCTGTTTCTGAGACTATTGGGATTCGTCCGGTATCCCTGAACAAGTGACCAAGTCGAGTTTAGGCCTGGTCCGATGGGTTCTGGGAAGCCGATACGGAACTCCTCAATGGAATCGTATAAGGCATCGCAGCACATCTTAGACATTAGGCCAGTCGACCGTATACCAGTGTCGCGGACCGTACCGAGAAACACCATGAATAGTGACTCGGTAAGAAGGGTTAGCCACGAGACGGGATCATCTCCGTAGTTTGCTAACGGTCGGAGATTAATGTGGCTCATCCGGTCCCTGATAGCATCTCCATACAGGCCTTTAGCAGCGCTGAAGCTGCCCTTACCGCTTCGCACGTAGTCCACCCAACGCTGCGAAATGCCATCTCTCCCTGTGGCTAAGCCAATATATAATTGTGGCTCCGATTGTGACCTTTCTGGGTTAACGACAACGTCAAGGTAGACTCCCTTTTGGAGGAGTTTCTTATCCGTCTACCGAGGAAGCGAGAGAAAATCAGCGCAGCTTAGATCTTCTTTCCCGAGTACTGATTTGGTACTGATAGGAATTCCGCTCAGTACCTGTTAAACCAGCTATCCTTCATTGGCGTTGTATATGACCATAAGGAAGCGTCTGGTGAAGGGAAAAAATACATCAGGACTAGACCTAAGCGCGGCAATCTTCAAGCGGCGGATTAGGAGGCGGATATAGTTATCGAACCTCTCGCAGCTCTCTATATCGACCTAAGATGGGTCTGATGCAGCCTCGAGCGAGCCGAACGTTTCCTCATCGTAATGCGACAAGAATTTGCGTCGTCTCTCCTGGGGAAGTGGCACCGGAGGTGAGACGTGATTACCCTCTTGAATGTTGGTCCGAGCATTGAGATCATCGTCGTCTTCGAGGATTTCAAAATCGGCGTTCACTCTCCTTGGTCGCCTATCACCATCCCCGTTCTCATCTTTTTCATTGTCATCGTCGCCATTCGATGTAAACAGAAATTTGGCTCGACGTGGCTTCTTGGATTCTTGGTAGGAGCAAGGTAAATCTCCTCCACGTCGGATGAGCTCCGCGATACCTTCTTTCAAAGCGTTGATTTTAGTGGCATCATCGACGTCACCGAGATCTGCCAGAAAGGCTTCAGAAGGATCTTCTTCATCCTCCTCGACTGAGGCGGCTTCATAGCCGGCCAACTCCTTTGCGGCTCTAGCTAGAGCATCTTGGAGCAAAAATCCACACGAATCTCGTGTGGCCTTGATCCCTTTCGCTAATGCTGCGTATCTTGCAGCTTCTCTCGGATCGATTAGAGCGGGTTCTTCACCACGATCAATCGCCGCTTGACCAGCAACAGCTCGAGCAATGGATTCTAATTTCCTTTGCTTTGCTATGCTACTCCCCGTTGACAGTGTTTCCCAAATTAAACTCTCCATGGTAGTGTCTCCAGATGCGGAAGCCGCAAATGAAAGCACTACGAGGAGAGGAATGTGCTCTCCATGGGACTGGAAGGCTAGCCCACAAGGAAGTGACAGTGCTGTGGCAGTAGTGCCAGAAATTGCAGAGGCAGAAACGAAGCACGAGAACAGTACTGGAATAACAGGTGGTGTCGAGTGGTGTCGAGGATGAGCGATGCAGGTTGGTGAAGATGTCGCTGCTGCTTAGAATGTCGCTCCTTCCCAGGGTGCCACTCCTTCCCCGGCTTCGCTCCTTCCACCTCACTCCAAGCATCAAAGACTTCCAACACGTGAGAAAAACAGTGAGCCGTGGGAAGATGGCTGCGTAGCCGGGAGTGCTGCATCGTTGGCGTGAGTTGGTGAGTGCTCAGCGGCTACAGTATCTTCGATGGCGCCACAAAGACAGGAAATGGCAAAGAGTCTGGCTTGTCGTGCCACGATGGACCTACGACTGGATTCCGCGGCCTGGAAGACCGTATCCTCAGATGTCTGGGCATCATATACTCATTCGACCTCGATTTCGGCAAATGCCATGTTCGACTCATCCAACTTCGGGCAGTAGCAACTCTAGCATGATCTGATGGTACGACCGGAGCGTCAATCCCACTCCGGATACGCTGGATCAAACAGTATGCTCTACGTGATTGATTGATAGTGACTTAACGTCCTATACCGAAACCTCCCAGGGGGTATGTGGACGGGCTTCGCTCAGGGCTTACAATGGTGACGAATTGCCTGACGAAGCCTATTCTGTGTTACCGGGGTTGCTCGTGTATGCTCTACGTGAGCCACTTCGGTTGTCTCGTACTCTCTTAGGCCTCATCGCCTGACACTGATGCAATACATAAAGCTTGACACCGCCGCTCCAAAGGCTCTGAGCAAGGCACGGTCGCTGGAACACCTCTTCTTGTATAGTATGGCGTAGTATCCAACTTGACTGGGTTCAGGTAGTATTATCTATATTAGTATAACCTAATGTCACTACCCTGAGGCTGTTGTTAGATGCCCATCGCCACTGCGCCTACCTGGACCCAGGGTTTGCAATCATCCAACAACTTGGTAGATTGCGGAATTGGATAGCCTCTATGCCTTGTGCGCATCTTTGTTTCAGCCAGTGCACCGACATGGCCCAGAGTGGCCCGGCCTGAGGGTCTTGAGGGCATATGGTACTATTCAATCCAGAATCTTCGAATTGGGTAGAAGATTGCTTACCTTTTGGTCTTGCTGGCGCAGTGGGGATGGACACTACGTCTGACACGTTGCAGTCATACCGTAGAGGTGTACTTCTGATAATATCCTCAGGCACAGTCAGCTTCAGCAGCTGCTCGAAGAGCCTTCGGCTCGATGATTATCGTTGGTTCAGAGTAAGTCGATATAGTATTGCTTGTCTGTGTTGGTATCGCCAGTCGGCCGATTGAGCTTCGGTGCTGCATCGCTATATAGTTTCAGTTACACGACCGTCCGACAGGTGACCCTTGATACCATGTACTTCCACCACAAAACCACCCTTCCCAGGAACGCTAGTCCTGGGCACTCTGTGTCGTGCATGCATCGGTTTTCGATCCCTGCAGCCTTTCCTTACCCGGCCCAGTGCCTGGTAGAAGATTGCGAACCTTTTGGCCATAATGGCTAACCTTCGCACATGCCGTCGTCATAACCTTCTGAGGGCGACGGTGCTCGAGGATATCATCACCTCCTCAGTTATCCCCTCCACAGTAAATAATCATGCACCTTGACCACTTGGCGAGACGACGCCAAGAATATAAGCTTTTGCGGAAGGCGGTACCTGCATTGGGCAGTTAACAAGTACCTGCGCTAGTGGAACACGACATCAAGTCACAAACGACACATGGCACATCAGAGGAAAAATTGTCAGAAAGATGTATTATTAATTACATGAAGATGCAGACCCTTGATGGGCAATGCCTGATCTAGACGATGAAACATTGGTGTAGGTAGCAGACTCGAAGGTTAGTACTGGATGACGGTGGCATGCAATAGTGCTGGCCGACAAGGTCACATAAGGGGTGAATCGAGAGTACATTACGGCAGGACTATCGAAAAGACACGCAGCAGGTGGTTATCTGACGCAGAGGCTTCTTGCAGGTGTGTGGTAAGTAGCCGCCATAGACGTCGATGCGACGAACATTGAGCAGGACCTGCTACCGACTTGGACGATTGGCCAACGGGTGCTGCGATGTGCTTCAGCAGATATCCAACTCCTATGTCAGATGTCTCTGGTCATCAACCGCACTAGCTCTGTCGGTATGACTTGACAAGGTACAGCAAGCTTGATAGCGCGACACCGAAGGCCCTCATTCTTCTACCCAGGTCCTAGAACGACAGGAGGAATATTGGCTTACACGGACTCCTCAACCGTAGCAATACACCTGAAAAGTGCGATTATTGGTAGTATATTAGCATCGGAGCAAACGTTGATCAATGGATACTGCCTGTGGGGTGTGACGGTGAAGTGGAGAGCTGGAGGACACGGATTGTTGCTGGGAGCGGATGATCTGATAAGAGAACAAAGGAGCTATAGCTACCAGGCGGAAGATTTGTTTGTGGATGTGTATTGTACGGCAGACGAGGCCCTATCTAGACAGTAAACAGGTGGTGCATCTGGCGTGAAGGCGTCTTGCGGGTGTGTTGGGCTTGTATGGCCGCCTCGGCATGGTTCCATGGGCTCCTCTTTGGTAGGATAGGGCTGGGTACCTCCTTCCGCGCAATCGTTGGAGAAGAATGAAAGAAGAAGATAGCGCTTGCGTTTGCAAGGTTGACTTCGTGTGTGCGTCGGGTGTCTTGACGTGGTGGTTGTGCTTCGGCGCCGGACCGCCGGTGAGCTAGTGCGTTAGCGTGCTGAGGTGTTCGCGTGGAGCCTCCTGATGGCTGCACACGATTCCATCAACCCAGAACCGTCTACGGACGTTTATGTGATGCAATTGCACGGCGCGGGGCGGGACAGGGTTCGCTGGTGCGTTGGATGGAGGAAGAGTTCTTGTTCTACCCTGGGCTATCTGGCTTGCTCGGCTGCGTCAGGCGCGCTAGAAGCAGGTCTGACTGTACACGTAATGCCAGTCATCCGAAATGTCGATATTCTTGTTCCCAGGCCGAATCACGCGGATTCCGAGGTCCCTCAGAAAGCGAGCACAGCCCCATTTGGGGTTGCCCACGGTCGATTGGTCGTCGCGCGAGTTCTCGCACGGCTCCAGCACCCGCTGCTGCGACACGGCCACCAGGCGCGCGCCATCCGGCAGCCTGCCCTTCTGGTCTGGGTATTTCGTGTAGTAGGCATGGACGGCCAGCGGCTCGGCGCAGTGGGCTGTTGTGCGTTCCTGGCCCACCTCGCTCGAGCGCGGGGCCAGCAGCACCTGGTTTTGTCCGCTGGTGATGGCACAGCGCTCCAGTGCCACTGACGCAGGCGATGCGGCAAAGAGGGCGGCGAATCCGGGACTGGTGTGCCGGAGAGAGGACGAAAGGAAGATGTCGTTCCCGACTTGGAGTGCAACCATGACCGACGTGGGCGTCGCGGATTGATCATAGCGGGTAATCCTGATCTTTTCCATTTCATCCCATGCCGTGTAAGCAATGGTTGCGAGCGCCTCGTCCGGAAGAGCCCGTGTGTCGTTGACGTTGAGTGGTTGATTGCTGCCATCGCTAATCTTTCTGATCATGGACCCGTAGTGAAGCCATGCGTGGTTCTCATTCTTGTACAGAGCGACTCCGAGCTTTCCAAGCACCTGTGCGTTGACCGTGGCCAGCTGGGTGGCGAGAGACCATAGCACAAAGCTGAGCAAGAACTGGGGCAAAGCGAGAAGCATCATCGTGCTGAGGTTATCGGCGCGTGGGAGCGGTCGTGTTCAGTGTTTCCCAGGCAGTCACAGGATCGACTGCGAGAAGCATCGAGGCATTTTCGGGCAGTCTTTGCTGTATACCTAGCCCTTCGACCCGGCTCCCGGCAAGTGCTTCGCAAACGACCTCAGACACAATTGCCCGCAGAAAAACCGCACGAGATCCGCCCGTGGAAAAATGTTCCATGGGCCCGAGTACACGCGTGCAGATTCTGTAAGCGTATCCACAGCAAAACGACCTTGGGAAAATCCGGTGTGGAAAAGAATGGTAGGAGCACCGACAACACTGCGTAAATCCAAAAATAGCCACGGGCGCATCAATTCACTCGAAACATTGGCGAAGCACCTGCACCGCGCGATCGAGGTACCTGGCCGACCTGGCGAATCAAGCCAAAAGCCGTCTTCTTCAATCCATCCGAAAACGCTGGAAATGTCCTGGTGTCGTGAGGCCAGGCTCGCAAACAAGGGTCTCTCCAGTCTTCAAGGTACGGTAGAAAGTCAGTAGCAGCGCCGAATAAAACGGTGAGTACGGTGAGCGATACGTTGTGCCCAGGGCCCTCGGTAGGCGAGGATGATGGGTCTAACCAAGAATAGTACAACGTTGCGCTAAGACAACGCGGGTAGCAAACTTTGCTTAGTCTGTCTACATACTCTTGTTTCATGCGAACTATTTTCAGATCCAGGCCTGACGCGTCTCTTCCCATACGCAAACACAGGCGGAGGTCCCATGCACCATGATGATACCTACTAGGTACCTGACATATCCCATCACTCGAGACATACCATGTGCAGTCCACCGACCTGCGGAGGCTCACCTCTCCATAAGCAGGGTAATGCAGTTGTAAAACTCTGTGCGAGACAGACCTCTTAGGCATGGACACAACAAATGCTAGTATCCGGCAGACATTAAACGTACTGTCGCTAATAGTTAAATATACTGTCAGCAAGCGTTAGCGAGCACTAGTAAGTGACGGTGCATATGCTATCGTCGCACTAATAAATTAGTACTGCGTACTATATTTCTAGCACTGTACAGTACTAGTAAGGTATTATACTATATTTTTTAGGTATCTATAGTATCTATTATACGCAGCGTTAAATTTAGAGT
>Ga0182210_1000252_pt1 | contig 12361 bp, 7 predicted proteins | sample G5R1MG_19_FD_129670 | JGI IMG/M metagenome (GOLD analysis project Ga0182210, IMG submission 129670) | Switchgrass phyllosphere microbial communities from Michigan, USA - G5R1_MAIN_03OCT2016_LD1 MG | ecosystem: Host-associated > Plants > Phyllosphere > Phylloplane/Leaf | place: USA: Michigan... | reverse complement strand
TGCCCGGGCGATCGAAATTACTTGAGCGCTTCTTGTTAAAAACGCCGTCAGCACCGGATGGGCCATCGACCAACGAACCACTGGTATGTCAACCCTCGTCCTCACACTATCCCACAACCAAAGAATCGATACATGGTGCTGACTGGAGTGACTTTTATAGACAACTATATCAGATTGTCCTACCCACTTTTCCACCGATGAGTTCAAGGCGTTTACAGCACTCCCATTAGGCCGCAACCTACTATATCACAATATTCTAGTACAGCTGGCAATGCCGACCATAGATTTTGCGAAGCCAGAGTCGTTGTGCCTGTTTCTGCATGTCATTCACCAAGCAGGACCATCGAATGAACGCACTGAGCGAGCAAACCATGTCATCCTCACAGACGAGGCATTTTGCGCAGCTTTGCTTTCGCAACTACGAAAGGCGCTAGAAGAAATGTCTGAAAACTGGGCGGCATGGAGAGCAGCGGTATCTTTCTCTTTGATCGTCCGGCGGATACTAAGCTTGACCTTATCCAACGCAATTACTGAACGCTGTTTCCAGCATTTGGACACGACCCGCGAGCTTTGCGCTGAGTGGCTTCGTCTCTTGAAAGACCGTATCCTCTCTTCTAGTAACGACCAGCAGCGAATAGACCTTCACCGAAAGGTCTCGCAGGTTGCTTGGCTCTATACAAGTACCTTTGATGTTGAAGAACATCTATTCGAACAAGCTCTTAAAGAGCCAACCACAGTTTCGTTCTTAGTGGAATGCTGCATCCTTATCCAAGAGAATGCCGGTTCGATACGTTCCGACTCTAATTGCCTTGACGATGTTCTTCTGTCATCCTGGCATTCTCTAATGTATCGTATTCTTCCCAAGCTGCATGAAACCATCCTTGCGGACAGCAGTATCCTGAATAACGCCGTTGCAGCTAGCTGGGCCGATTTTGAATACGACGAAGACGCTGTCTGGTTGTGCCTTGAGGAGCCTCAGCACCTCTGGTTCACAATAACCTCTGGTACCAGGTCTGTATATTTCAACTTGCTTACCGCAGAACTAGTTGTTGACGGTGCTCCATTGGCTCGGTTGCCCTCTCAATACATCCAAAACCCAGCATACATTACATTGTTTCATGATTTTGCAATGGAAGCGGGACCGACACTGGAGGCAGGCTTCCGATACGCTGGAAAGTCCACCTACCATGGCTTCCATCTTCACTTTGGGATGGAAGAAAACAAAATGCGAATCCTCGCCGTCAGCAATGATATAAGAGTAGAGCTTGTGCCGTCAGATCTCTTCAAGGATCGGCTTCCGGAATCTCTTGTCAGAGACTTTACGCACTGGTACGATCCACAACACGATCAAGTTGAATTTCGTCCCCACGAGAATCCTTGGCCTGCGCAGACAACAGATACGCAATGGCTTCTGACACGTAATTCACATTCCTGGCGCTTGTGTCACGGAGTCAGAGGTATGGTTAGCATTGAGAGTGCAACCGCAAAAGCCATTTCAGAAATATTCTCTCCATTGGAGGATCTGACGCACGTGCACATACTATTCGATACCACGGAACAGACGGTTCGGCCTAGTCTTGAGATTGAGCTGCCCCGGCTCAGCATTGGCTTTGATCTACACGAGGGCGGCTGTCAGATTAATTCGCGCCAGTATGTTGGAATGTGCATCGATCCGGACCAAAGAATCGGTACATTGGTGGGCCTGGAGAACAAACTTGTTCTGAAGTCTTCAAAAATGCGGATTGTGTTGGTTCCAGATGGCCTGATCGAGTATAAAAGAAATACCAGTGCTGATCACATCAACGTCACGATCAAGAACGGTACCGCAAAAAAGGTTAGAGCGTACGAATTGGACCATACCTTGAGGCGGATTCGTGACGATGGCAGTGTACAGAGTAAACTCTTGCTGGCGTACCTTCTGGCGTTGACATCACACTGCCTTCCTAATCCGCAGTCCCACACTACTGGCATCGAAGCTTCATTGGAAATCCTTCAATCCGCATCACTTCGATCATTCGAAACTTTGCAGGAAGATGAAATCGCATCGTTGATTCGGATTGGCCACCTGTCAGTAACCCATAGGTTCCTTCAGCATGAAGCAAATCCAGGCAGCATGCAGCAGATCACATGGGATGATGACCTCTATCCCTCAACACAACATCTTCAACTCCGTGAAGAAGCCAAGGATGTTCTTGAGCAAGCCCGCAAAACCGCCTTATTCTACCCTGCTAGCAAGCCTATACCAGATCTAGATGAACTGGGCTGGGATGCCTCGGTTCCCTTCCTGGAGAAACGTGCTGCTATCCGCTCATCTACTTTCAGAGTATGTGGATTTGGCGCAGAAAAGTTCACCCCCGAACACGATTTAGAATACATGGCCAGAGATTCTGATAATGATTCAGGTAGGGGGAGGCGGGTGTACCTCGCGTCAACTTTGACTATACGAGAGGAACCGGCTCTCCATACAGCGATGCCCGATCTGAAGTCATATTTGATTGCAAATCACTTTGCCAAGACCAACGTCAAAGGCCCTACCAAAGACTATGAAGTAGGGTTGCTTCGCTATGATCCAGTATGGCTTGATAATTCATCTACCGTACTTCAAGGCAACTGGTGTAATATACACGCGTCGCTCCGCAAGCTATCTGATAAAGACATGCTAAAAAACAGGTGGAAGGTTATGATGTTCTTATCCACACTGGCTTACGCGGCGAGGGCCGACATGACCACCATCCAAGCTCTCTGCGCAATCTTCAGATTTCCAGAACTGAATGCAGCCGGCATTCCCGAGTATAATACGTTCGATCTATCCGAAGGCTTCGAATTTCAGGCGCACTTAATTCGTAAACACATTCAGTTATCAGCTAAAGATATTGTGTCATGCCCGGAGTTTCGTACCCAAAGACTAGCAAGGGAGACAACACCTCAGTACATGAAGAGGGTCAACAGCGAGTGGAAAACCAATCAAGAAAGTGCATTCTCCAAGTTTGAGAAGTCATTGACTCGCCAGTGGCCAGATGACGACCCTAGTCCTCCTAGGGCAAAGGAAATCAAAATGTACTTTGACGTGCCAACTGCATTGGAACCTATCAAAAAGCTTTTTAGGGCCTGGGAAAGCAACCGCAAGTTCATGGACTATTTAGGACGCCTTTCGAAGCGCATTCAGCGTCTGAAGGTGGATCCCGTACTTGCACCGGTCTTTGTGCTTGTTCCGCCACCTAGAAAAGGCAACGAGTTGGCTAGCAGCTTCAGATTCTACAGCGCCGCTACTATTTTCCATGGCGCTCCGCCTTCGCTATCAGAGGTTAAGGTTCCCGATGAGCCAAACATCTCTATTCTTGAGGAGTCATCACCATCGGAACAGCAGGGTATACAAAATAGCTTAAAGCATCTGTGCGATAATCTAGCCCACTCTCAGAGGACCGGAAGTGAGAAAAATTACGTCATGACTCTTCGTGCCAGTTGCAAAGCTCTCAAGAAGTTTGAAGAGACGAATAAGACGCAACGCGTTGTGGTGTCGTCTGAGCTCGATGCACTCTTGTTACAGCATCTTGAAGATTGCCGTCGCTCCTTTGAGGACCTGAACGATGCCCTCGCGGAAATGACCAAGGGTACGGACGAGTCTAGCAACTACATTACAAGCTTTCTAAGCCTGGCTCCTCGTCTCTCTCCGTCATTCTGGCTAAGCTTTTTAAGGCGAGAACGCTTCGATACCATGTCTGCGTCGTGGAAGAGTTGTCTTGTTCAGTATGGCATATGCGTGGTGCGGTTAAATCGTGCCCAGAGATTGCTTGAGTCGTCCAATAGCGCAACAGATCTGGCAGTGGAACTACAGAATATCGGGCATACAAATTGGGATCCCAAAGACTGGCCGGAGACGCTGCTGATGGAAGCCGAGTTTGGATTCATAGTGCGCGAGACTCAAGAGATGATTGCCAAGGAGATGCGGCATCCAAGGGGTGATAGCAACACTGTGATGCAGTTGAATATGGGCGAAGGGAAGAGTAGCGTGGTAAGTCACGTCATCAACGTCGTCGAACCAAGACTGCGTCAGATTCACTAACTCTAACCCCGAACTTAGATACTTCCAATTGTCGCGGCTGCGTTAACAGACAAAAAATGTATGATTCAGGTGGTCGTCACCAAACCTCAGAGCAAGCAGATGTTTCAAATGCTTGTCGCGAAACTAGGTGGTCTCTTGCACCGGCGAATTTACCACCTGCCCTTCAACAGAGCACTGAAACTGAAAGTAGCCGATGCCGAAGCTATACTAGGAATATGCCACGAGTGCGTAGAGAATCGCGGAGTAATGCTTCTTCAGCCTGAGCATCTTTTGTCACTCAAGCTCATGGGTATCGAGCGTCGCATTGCAGCATCCGATGCAGCTCAGTCGATATTGGGCATTCAGTATTTCTTCAATGAAAACGCTCGCACTCTGGTCGATGAGTGCGACGAAACGTTTAACAAACTGGAGCTGATTTTCACCATGGGCTCACAGCAGGCGGTGGATCTGGCGCCCTTGCGATGGCTCATCACTCAACAAGTGCTGGGGCTGGTATGGCGGTATAGTTCTGAAGTCAAACATGCGCTACCTCTGTCACTCGAAGTCAAGTCTGAAGGTGATGGGAGATTTCCCATGGTCCGCATACTGCGTGATGACGCTGCTGAGATGCTTTATACTTTACTGACTAGGCACATTGTTGAGCACGGTCTAGTAGGGCTTCCTACGCGAAATGAAGCCGAGGCAACGCAACGTGCTATTGAGCGATACATAGGACAAGCGCATCTCTCCCAAGCGGAGGTCGAAGCTGTTGAAGGGGGCAGGTTTTGGACGCCATCTACCAAAGAAACGTTACTACTAGTCCGCGGCATTTTCGCAGGAGGGCTTTTGCGCTTTGCACTCAGTTCAAAGCGATTCCGCGTAAACTATGGTCTCGATCCAAATCGCACGCCTCCCACCAGCCTTGCGGTGCCCTACAAGTTCAAGGACGGTCCTTCCATGCAATCGGAATTCTCGCACCCTGACGTCTTGGTTATTCTTACATGCTTGTCCTATTACTACAGAGGCCTTGAAGATGACCAGCTTTTTGACACCTTCACGCATCTTTACAAGTCTGACCAAGCTGCTGCTGAGTATGCTTGTTGGATACATACTGCTAAACCAAATATGCCCCCAGCCTTACGTAGCCTCACAGCAGTCAACACGAAGGATCGTTTGATTTGTGTCCAAGAGGTTTTCCCACACCTACGATTCTCTAAGAATTGCATCGATTACTTTCTCTCTCGATTAGTCTTCCCGAAACAACTCCGCCAATTCAAATCAAAGATCGCTGCGTCGGGTTGGGACCTTGGCGCTGTTTCCACACACCCTACGACTGGTTTCAGCGGCACCTGTGACTTGCAATTCCTCTTACCACTCTCTGTGAGCCACCTCAGTTTACCTGATCAGAGTCACAGTAATGCTCTTGTTCTTGGGTATCTTTTCAAGGACGCTTCTGTCGTCAAGTCTTTGCCTCCACGTACAGGTGGTACAGATGCCTCGCACTTACTTGGTGTCATCGCCACTATGAAGCCTGAAATTCGAGTTGTACTGGACTGCGGTGCGCAAATTCTTGAGCAGAACAACAAGCAAGTAGCACAGACATGGTTGAGCATAAGCGATGTGGATCAAATTCAAGCTTGTGTGTTCTTCTATAACGAAGAACTATCTCTATTAGACCGCTCTGGACGCATCGAGTCGTTCCAGACATCGCCACTTGCGCGTCAACTAGACAAATGCGTAGTCTACCTTGACGAAGCACACACGCGCGGAATCGACTTGAAGCTCCCTAGGAACTACAGAGCGGCTGTGACTCTCGGTGCTGCTCTCACAAAAGACCGCCTGATGCAGGCTTGTATGCGGATGAGGAAGCTTGGCCAAGGCCAGACGGTAGCTTTCATCGTACCAGAGGAAATCTCAACCAAGATTCGGGACCTTATCTGCATGGAGGAAGACACAGAGATTGGGCTCGTTAATGTGCTAGGTTGGTGCGTGAAGGAGACTTGGCTCGATCTCAAAAAGAGTATCCCGCTCTGGGCCATGCAAGGTGCTCGATTCTACGCACAAGAGGATCATCTAAAGGGCATCGACACCACGGAAACACAAGCAGCCAACTTTCTTCAGGACGAGGCGCAGTCTCTGGAAACTCGCTATAAACCGCGCCAGTCACATCTGGATTATCTTGAGGACTGGGACATGACGAGTCCGAAGATACAAGAGATTGTCAAGAGATGCGAGGCCTTTGGCGCGCTAGGGTTCTCTGGCGCCGATCCAAATGAAGAGCAAGAGCGCGAACTGGCGCCGGAGAAAGAAGAAGAACGACAGATTGAGCACCCTCCAAAGGCCAAGTCTGCCACTGTAAAGACTCATGCAGACCTGCGACAGCTAGCAAAAGTCGGCAAGATTTCAGCAACTTCATCGGCGATTATGCCGGCCTTCCAGGCGTTGCGGTCGACAAGTGCAAGTCACCTTTACATTCTTGCCGATCTTCCCTCAAGTTTACACGTCACAAAGGACTTTATTAATACCATCAAAGCCCCCTCAACCTCGGCTGAAAATCCATTTATCCTGGACCCCTATCAGCGGCCCGTACAATGGATTCTAAGCGTTCCCGGGCAGCGGAAGACCGACAAGATTGAGAAGCTGATCGTTATTTCCCCCCACGAGGCCAACGAGCTGTACGATATCATTAAGCGATTTGCCAAAGTCACTATGCATCTATTTGCACCGCGCACAAATGCCAATTACGAATCACTCGATACGCTACAGCTCTGGACCAGCGGACACAGCTTCACGCCGTCTTCCGTCCCACGCAGCCTGATCGTCCAGTTGAACTTGTTCTCAGGGAGTCTGTACCTTCGGTCGTACGAGGAATACACGGAGCTCTGCGACATGCTCGGGCTGCTCCGAACCAATGCGCAGCATGGCCAGCAGGCGCTCCCCGATGGCTTCATCACCACCTCGCAGGGCCAGTGGCACTTGACCGAATCCCCCATACCCTTCTTTCGCACCTTGCTCATGAGGATCCGCAGGGAGGGCGAGGGGCTGGAGAAGACACACTTGGGAAGGATCCTGGATGGGGCGCGGCTCGAGGAGGCGGACTTTACCATGGACGTGCGTATGACCGGGTGAGATGTTTTGGGCGTCCATCCAGAATACGGACTTGCGTTGCATACGCTTGTGGACCGGCGGGAAACGGCGTAGGCTAGGCTTGAAAATGCGGTTAGGAGACTCTTGGACCATGTAGGATTGCTTCCTTTTGGGAGCCTAACTCCAGACGTGCTCCTATCTCTCATCTCCTCTTTCGAGCGCCCCGTATCTTGTGATGTCGTCGACGCGTGTGGCGATATTGTTGGCGAGGATTTCCTGGAGAGGATTGGTAAACGCCTTGGTGTATCCTTGTGTGAAGGGTGGCGGTTGATTTGGGCCTGTGGTGGAGACTGCCTAGTGCGGACTAGTGCCTTGGCCCACTCGCTGTAAATAGGTAGTCCACTGTCGGAGTCCCTCCGAGGACCATCATCCTTCTATACACTGTTTTGTGCCAAGCACCGCTTCTCCGCGTCCTTTGGGCCTACAGGCCATTGCATGTGGTCTTGTTGAGGAGTAGCGCGGTGGAATCCAGGCGGACGTTTACTCCTTGTCGCTTCTTACTGGGGTAAAAGGGGCCGTCTTATCTGGGCTCAACATTTGCTGGTAGAATGGTCGAAATGGATTCATGGTCATCTGGTGTACACACTCAGAACCGATGGTCCGCGACGGGAGAACTAGTACCTTGGCCACGCCTCACCCACAAATACATTGTCTGCACTACTCGTACCGTTGCGGTAGCGCCAGCCTATCACGCATATCAAGAGGGAGACTATCCTCCCCAAATTTTGGAGATGGCAAAACACATTAAACCGCGCAAAAAATATCTGAGGTATTTATTGCTGAAGCCGGCGTCTGCTACCATTTTAGATGCGGCTTGGTGAGAGGACAGCGATGGTCGTCTTGTTATGGAACAATGGCGTCATCACAAGCGCGCTAGTAGCTACGCCGTTTACTATTACCTAGTTATTTGTTCCAGGCAACCTTCTAACTCACTGACTCACTCCCTCTCATTCCCACTCTCAGAACTCACCCACTCTAAACACACACTCTTAACATGGCGAGCAGCTCTAAGGCCACCGTCAAGATGCAAGAGTTTGGTGATCCTTCCAGGTTCCTCACAGAGGAAGAACACCACCACTATCGCGCGCTGACGACATTCCTCGGCATGACAAACACAGTCGACGACCCTTCGGAATCTGAGCGTCCGATGAACGACTACAAGTCCCGAAAAGACAGATCCGCTCTTACTTACCGTTACCTGGCGGACTTCACTGATCTACTCCCTCGGCATTTCGAAGTGGTTGCCGTTTCTCCCGTGACGAGAAAAGGGGTTATCAGAGCGATTGAGACGGATATGGGCGAAGATGACGATCAACAATATGTATTCACCAACAATCCCGAGGAGAAGGAAGGTGACAAGGCTGGTGGGCCGTCACACGTAGGTTGCGCAGCTCTCTTTGCCGAAGTACCGCGTGTAGACGCGGTCACTATCACATCCCCAGGTATTTTGCTTCTAGAAAAGACCATCAGCTTCAAAAATAAACCCTCGTTCAAGTGGGTGGGGAAAGGAAAACAAAAACAAGCTGAAGAGGCAGAGGCACAAGTTGAGCAAAAGACAGCTACGGCTGGACAACCAAGAACAAACTGGTCGCTGGGAGAGCATGGGACTGCGCTCATATCACTCCTCAAGAAGACATGGGTCGTAGATGATGAGCACGAGTTGAAACTTGCGAAAATAAATCTGCAAAACTACGTCATGATCAACTGTTGTGCCAAGATGCATGGCCGGATGAAAAGAGGGAACATCAGCAAGCGACAGTTCATGAAATATATGACCGCCACGCACATGGATCTGAATGCTGCAAGCAAAACTACTACATCCCTGAAACCCGAGGATTCATACGACAAAGAGCTTACAAAAAAAGAAAAGAGGGGCCTGAAGTTGCTCCTTGGCTTCATAAATAATCGTGGTATCGACTTCGAAGGACTCTCCCAATGGACTGCATCCATAGCAACGGACGCACCTGTTCAATATTGTCAGTCAACTCGTCCTATGTTTCAGGGGGTCCTCGCTACAGTGGTGGAAAATGCATGGAAACACCTCGACACCCTCTTCAAGCTCAAGGATCATCTCCAGCGAGCACATTTGGAGGCTGTAGGGCAGGTGCCAGAGGGAGATACTCCTCCCCAAATATCGGAGATGGCTAGCCAACTGGACCGTGCGGCCCGTGAAAGCTACCTCTGGATGCGCAACCTGGGGTATTTAACGGCCGAATGTGGGCTACGAGAGGTCCTCACCAAGCATCTCACCTACCTCCGGGACACTTTTGTACTCCCCCGTTTATTGACTAGTCTGGACACGGTTGAGTCTGAGTCTGTGGCTGGCGCATCTGGGTCTGACGTAGGGTCATCCTCACCCTCGAGAGATGAAAGGAGTGAAGAGGTTGACAATCAGAATGAGGACATGAATGAAACAGGTCCAGAGTCATACATCTATGGCGCAGAATACGATCAAGTGGATGCGCTTTTGTTCCATCAAGATTGGACAAAAGGCGCACTAATGTACCTCGACCTCACTTGTCTGCACCAAATGAGCATGGCCAGCCTAGTACGTAGGAATCTTAGTCAGAAAAACGACCTTCTCCGCACATTCATACAGAACGCCAGCTTCCAATGGATCCGACACACGCAAAAGGAGAAAGACACACGGATGATGTCTCTGGATACATTATTCGGCAAAATCAAGAAAGAAGACGGGCTAGAACTGACTCAGGATGAAATTGGCTTGGTCAAGGGGTGGCTTACACAACAGCTCCCCGCGCCCGGACCCAAGGAGAGCTTTTGGCGTTCTGAGATTAACTTCCGTGGAAATTTCCATTGCGAAACTCTGCTGATATCGCATCACCTCCTAAGTCTAGAACGAAACAGCCTGGCCAAACGTCGCGGTACAGGAGAGGAAAATGTGTCTGATTTTTTAACACTACCAGACAAAGACATATCAGATCGACTGTCAGGCAAAATTACAGTTCTTCCTGTCTCTAAGAGATGCTGTCCAGCTTGTCACATCTTAGTTGGATATCTCAGACGGTTGCAGAGTAAAGAGATCCTATACCCTGGGGCCCATGCAAAATGGTCAGCAACAACTCTCCCCCCATGGATCACCCTAGCGGCGGGTGATTATATTCTACAGACTGTAGAGAAGAAGGCTATAGAGCGAATTTCCAAAATCTTGAGTAGGATGCAAGGCTTTGATTCTGACTCTAGTCATGGCACAAATCCGGCTACTTCTGAGATGGACTTTGATGATGAGTCTGATGGTACATTAAGCGATTTCTAGGACGGTACAGTGCCCTTGGAGAGTACCGATCTTGCTGACCAGAAAATATTCCAGAGATGGAGTACTATTACTGTAACTTGTCGGAAGGAAGACTTTGAGTGGGCGGGCACGCCTGGCTCCTGGGGGAGCTTCCTCTTGGCGCTGTCATGTCTTCCTGATTATCTACACAATACAGTTAGCCCAGGCCAACTACTAGGTAGCATCGAAAATCCTACCAAAATTATCAAGCCACTGTATCCACTTATCAGTCCGCTCCTCATCCTTGAGTGGTACATTCCATGGGTGCCACCACATTTGATTTTCGAACTCGGGTGGGAAAACCCCCGCAAACTCCCAGTCTATGATCGCAGTGACCGCAAACGTCTACGCTCAGAATTTTCTCATCCCGAAGTAGTGATACTACTCACGCTTTTATCGTACTATTACGGTGGACTCTGCGACGACGAACTCTTTGATACTTTAACTCACGTATTGAAATCAGATCAAAGCCAACATCCATTACGATGGATTCCTGAGCCATGTGTGTGTGTGAGTAGAATACACAAGGGTAGTCACTTGATTCATTGGGATTATTGGTCGATGGGGTAGGCATACAGAGATTCATTGGAATAAGTCTTGAACAGCTATCGATCGAATGCTAGACTGCCACCATCTGCTACTTGCCTATGGAAGTGCGTACCTGGGACATCTCTGCCATTAGTCGTGATGAATCGGCCGCTCCCTTTGATGCTTTTACGTGGGTAGGTCTGGTCCCGGCTTCTGATAGTAGGCATTAGTCGAATAAGTGTTTTAGCACATCACATACGAGTTGGAAGCGGAAAGAGTGATCCAAAGGCTTATCATCCAATCCGCTGAAAGCGCAAGAGTGTATTTTGCGTAGGCCTGCTCTTCCAAGGTGCACAATTCAGGCGTTGAGCACTTGAACCCCCAAAAAACGCATACACAAGATCAAATATTTATTCTGTGATAATAATGTATGCCACGAACCAGGAGCGTGCTATGGCTATTGTAGAGGCCTGTTGTTACGCAGCCAATTGCCGTAAGGAGCCGTATACTATACAAAGCCCGAAACCTGCTGTTCCTATCTGTCAGGTCTCTGCGCCTTTACCAGCTTTGCGATCTGATCTTTGCACGTCTTGTCTGTATAGGATTCCCAGACCTCATAGAGAGAAATAAGTTCCTGTGTACACTCGACAATGGCTTCTACATCGACGTTGCTTTCAGCGAGCCAGTCCACGAGCTTCTGCACGCGGTTCTGTGCACCTCCTGCGTTGCGTGCACTGCCCAGCGATTGGAGTGCGTTGGTCATGGTGACGGCGTTGAGCTGGAGACCGCCTTGGGTGGGCTTGAGCACGACGGCGAGGAACATGGCGGTGATGGCGATGACGTGGGGCGCGTGAAGCAGGGGAAGGTCTGTCAGATAGTGGTCGTTTATGATGGACCAGGCCAAGGCATTCTCTTCTTGCGTGAGCTGGAATTGTTTCTGCAGTTCTCCAAGGCTCCGGTAGGGGTGGTGTATGATGAGCTGCGAGTTCATCTCCGATATGAGCGAGAACTCGCACTCGCCGATTTTGGAGATGTCGTTGAAGGAGGTGTCTGGTTTGCGCGTCAGTGTCCGTCTTCCACGTGTTGGTAGCTTGCGTTACCCCAGCAGTGTCGAGCCTCGGCCAGCACCAGCCGGATGTGTTGTGGGCATTCCTCCATCTTGCAGGCCAAGTACAACGCAGTCGCCAACACGAGCGCCGGCTCCGTTTTCCGGATCTCGACTTTGGTGTAGAATCGGCGCACATAGACTTGCGCTGTCGCCAGGGCCTGCTGCCGGATGGTCAGCGGCCGGGCCAGCTTTTGGAGCTCTGCACTGGGTTAGCAACGCTTCGTATGGCGACGGCGGCGAG
>Ga0182210_1000251_pt1 | contig 12384 bp, 13 predicted proteins | sample G5R1MG_19_FD_129670 | JGI IMG/M metagenome (GOLD analysis project Ga0182210, IMG submission 129670) | Switchgrass phyllosphere microbial communities from Michigan, USA - G5R1_MAIN_03OCT2016_LD1 MG | ecosystem: Host-associated > Plants > Phyllosphere > Phylloplane/Leaf | place: USA: Michigan... | reverse complement strand
TTCTCGTTCAGCCAGGATTTCGCCGGCTTGGGCGGCGACGTGCGCTGGTTGCGCACCGCGGCGAATTTCTCCAAATTCTGGTCGGTCGGCGGCGGCTTCATCGGCTCGATCCAGGCCGAGGGCGGGCACATCTTCTCGTTCGAGAAGGATCGCGGGCCCGGGATCGACAAGATCCGCATCATCGACCGCTTCAACCTGGGCGAGCCGCAGTTCCGCGGTTTCGACATTCGCGGCGTCGGGCCGCGCGTGCAGCGTATCCCGTATACGTCGGATGCCGCCGGGCGGCAGATCCTGGTCACCGATCGCGACCAGATCCAGGACGATGCGCTGGGTGGGCGGGCCTACTATCTGACCCGCGCCGAGCTCGAGATTCCGCTCGGCTCGGGCGCGCGTGAGCTTGGCCTGCGTCCGACCGTCTATGTGCAGGCGGGCAGCCTGTTCGGCATTCGGCAGCCGGTGCTGCAGAACAACTTTCCGCGGATCACCAATGCCGACGGCAGCGTGACCGTGCTGCCGCTGCAGACGCCGATCCTCGACGATCAGGGCCGCTCGCTGTTCGTCGTGCCGACGCCGGCCGCGCCGCTGACCGATGCCAATGCCGGTCAGATCACGACCTGCGCGGTGGGCTTCGCGGCGACCGCGGGTGGCACCTGCTCGGGCACGTCGACCAACACCGTCTACGCTTCGTCGCAGCAGCCTTTCCTCGAGCGGTTCTACGGCAGCAGCCCGCGTCCGCGCGTGACCGTCGGTTTCGGCGTCAACTGGACCTCGCCGTTCGGCCCGCTGCGCATCGATATCGCCAAGGCGCTGGTCACCCAGCCGGGCGACGACCCCAAGCTCATCACTTTCAATGTAGGGACGCAGTTCTGATGAAGACGATTTCGAAGCTTCTCCTCGCGGCTGCCGTCGCGACCACCGGTGTCGCTGCGGGCGGCGTCGCCTCGGCACAGGCGGGCGGCGTGGCCGTCGCCAATCCCGAGCAGGCGATCGCGCAGACCCGCGCCTGGACCACCGCGCGCGGCCAGATCGAGACGACCTACAAGACGCAGATCGACCAGGCGAACACGCGTCGCCAGGCGCTGACCAACGAATTGCGCCCGCTTGTTCAGGCGTTCGAGACCGCGCGTTCGGCCCCGAACGCCAACCAGGCTGCGCTCCAGACGCAGGCGCAGCAGATCCAGACCCGCGAGCAGGCCGCGAACACCGAGCTGCAGCGGCTGACCCAGCCCGCGCAGCGTGCGCAGGCCTATGCGATCGAGCAGATCCAGGCGCAGCTCGGCACCGCCGTCCAGAACGCGGTGCGCGCGCGCAACGTCCAGCTGCTGCTGTCGCCACAGGCTGCGCTGTTCGCGGCGCCGACCGCCGACATCACCTCGGCGATCACGACCGAGCTCGATAAGCTGGTGCCGACCGTCAACACCACGCCGCCCGCCAACTGGCAGCAGGGCCAGCAGGCCGGCGCCGCACCGGCCGGTGCCGGAACGCCTGCCGTGACGGCGCCCGCCGCCAGCCGCCCGCGCGGCCGGTGAGCGAGACGACCGCCAACACCGATCGTGGCCCGCTCGATATCGGGCGGGTCATGACGGCACTGCCGCATCGTTACCCCATGCTCCTCGTCGATCGCGTCGAGGAGCTGGTGCTCAACGAGCGGATCGCCGCGATCAAGGCGGTGACGATCAACGAGCAGTTCTTCCAGGGTCACTTCCCCGGCCGCCCGATCATGCCCGGCGTCCTCATCGTCGAGGCGCTGGCGCAGGCGGCGGGCGTGCTCGCGGTCGAGAGCCTGGGGCTCGTCGGCACGGGCAAGCTCGTCTATTTCATGGCGATCGACGGCGCGAAGTTCCGCAAGCCGGTCGAGCCCGGCGTGCTGCTGCGGCTGGAGGCCAGCTTCGTTCAGAAGCGTGCCACCGTCTGCAAGTTCGCCGGGATCGCGCGGATCGATGGCCAGGTCGTGGCGGAGGCGAACTTCACCGCGATGATCGCCGATCCGCCGAAGCCGGTCTGAGTCCGCCCGGTTTTTGACTTACCCGTGCGCCTCCCCTAAGGGCGCGCCTCCGTTCCGGCTGGTCGGAAACCAGCCTTCCCAGGAGCCTAGACGATGAAGCCCGACATCCACCCCGACTATCACATGATCAAGATCCAGATGACCGACGGCACCACGTTCGAGACGCGCTCGACCTGGGGCAAGGAAGGCGATCTGATGACGCTCGAGATCGATCCGCTCGCGCACCCGGCCTGGACCGGCGGTCGCGGCAGCCTGCTCGACCAGGGCGGCCAGGTCGCTCGCTTCAACAAGCGCTTCGGCGGGCTCTCGCTCAAGTCGAAGTGAATGCCGACGACCCGGTAAACGGGTCGTCAACCACTCGGCGGTAGGACATGTCCATGTTCGCCGCCGAGTTCGAGCCCGCCCAGACCACCACCCGGCGTCGCTCGCCGCGCGCGCCGGTTTCGCTCGACGCCGGGCTGGGCCGCGGCGGCCTCGACCGTACGCTGTGCAAGGTGGTCGACGTGTCGATCCACGGCTGCCGTCTCCAGACCTATACCGCGATGAAGAAGGGCAGCACGATCTGGCTGACCCTGCCGCGCATCGGCCAGATCGCCGCCGATGTCCGCTGGGCGGACGACTTCGTCGCAGGCTGCCAGTTCCAGACCCCGCTGACCGACAAGCAGTTCGCCGACCTGTTGCAGACCGAGGTCTAAGGACGCGTCAGCCTGGCGGAGAGAGTGGGATTCGAACCCACGGTGAGCTTCCACCCACGGCGGTTTTCAAGACCGCTGCCTTAAACCACTCGGCCATCTCTCCGGACCCGCCCCGCATAGCGTGCGCGGCGCGCCGTGCAACCCGCGCGACGGTAGGAGGTTTGCCGACCGGGTCGGGTGTGGCAGTCGTGGGGGATGTGGGGAAAAACCAGGGCGCTGATCGGCGCCGCATTGATCGCAGCGACCGCGGGCTCGGCCGCGGCGCAGGATGACGCCGGCTTCCAGAGCTATCTGGCGGCGGTACGCGGACGGGCGATCGCGCAGGGCGTGTCGCCGGCGACCGCCGACGCGGCGCTGCCGACGCTGACCTTCAACCCGCGGGTGATCGAACTCGATCGCGCGCAGCCCGGCAACCCGAATTCGCCGACCTTCTCGCCGTTCGCGCCGTATCGCGCCAAGCATGTCGATGCCGCGCGGATCGGCCGTGGCCAGCGCGTCTATCGCGCGCAGCGCGACCGGTTGCAGCGGATCGAGCGCGAGACCGGCGTGCCCGAAGAGATCGCGGTGGCGATTTGGGGGCATGAAACCGACTATGGCGGCTATACCGGCAACTTCGACCTGCTTCGCAGCCTCGCGACGCTCGCCTATGAGGGCCGGCGCCGGGCCCTGTTCGAGGGCGAGCTGATCGCCGCGCTGCGCATGATCGACCGCGGCGTCCCGCGCGAGCGGTTGAAGGGTAGCTGGGCGGGCGCGACGGGCAACCCGCAATTCCTGCCGTCCGCCTATCTGCGGCTAGGCCGCGACGGCGATGGAGACGGGCAGGTCGACATCTGGACCAGCGACGCCGACACGCTGGCCTCGATCGCCAACTATCTGCGCGAGGCCGGATGGCGCGCGGGCCAGCCCTGGGGGGTCGCGGTCAACGTGCCCGCTGGCTTCGACCGGAGCAGCGTCACCAACCGCCTCGTCTCGCCCCGCTGCCCGCGCGTGTTCCAGCGGCACAGCGCATGGCGGACGATGGCCGAGTGGCGTGCCGCGGGGCTGTTCCCGCAATCGGGCGTGTGGCCCGCCGACAACGTTCTTGCGACGCTGATCGAGCCCGATGGCGAGGGGGCCACCGCGTTCCTGATCACCGGCAATTACCGCGTGATCCTCGATTACAATTGCTCGAACTTCTACGCCCTGTCGGTGGGGCTGCTCGGCGATGCCGTGGCGCGCTGACCGGGCGCCGGTCGCGGTCGTTTTCGCCGCGCTGGCGCTGGCGCTGGCGCTGGGGGGGTGCGCAGGTGGCCCCTCGGTCGGCACGGCGCGTCCGTTCGCCTATACCGGCTACGACGCGACCGGCCTTGCCAGCTGGTACGGCAAGGAGATGGGCGGCAACCGCACCGCGTCGGGTCGGCGGTTCGACCCCAGTCACATCACCGCCGCGCATCGCACGCTGCCGCTGGGGCAAGTGGTCGAGGTGACCGCGCTCGATACCGGTCGCGCCGCGCTGGTTCTGATCGACGATCGCGGACCGCATCGTGCCGATCGGCTGCTCGACCTGTCGCAGGGCGCCGCGCGGCTGCTTGGCACCGATCGGCGGTCGGTCGCCAGCGTTCGCGTCCGCGGCGTCACGCCCGCCGCCGCCGATCTCGCCGCGCTGCGGGCGGGGAAGGCGGTGGTGATCCGCCGCGGCCGTGTGCCCGCCCCCGCCTCGGCGGTCGCGCCCGGCCGCTACCTCCTCCAGATCGCGAGCTTCGCCAGCCGCGATCGCGCCGCGGCGCTCGCCGATCGGCTGAGTGCGGAACTCGTGCCCGGCAACGGCCTGTGGCGCGTGCGCCTCGGCCCGTTCGACGCGCGGGGCGCGCAACGCGCGCGTGACGCGGTGGCCGCGCAAGGCTATGGCGATGCCGTCCTTTTCCCTCTCGATCCGTAAGGGCCGCCCCGACACCATGAAGACGTTCCTTTCCGCCGCCGCGCCAGTTGCGCTCGTTCTCGCGCTCGCGGCCCCGTCGACCGCCGCCGCGCCGCAGTTCCAGACCGCGGCACCGGTCGCGTTTATGGAGGATCTGTCGTCGGGGGCGGTGCTGTTCGCGCGCGACGCCGACCGTCGCATGCCGCCCGCCTCGATGGCCAAGATGATGACCGTCTATGTCGCGTTCGACATGATCAAGAAGGGCGAGCTGAAGCTCGACCAGATGATGACGGTACGGCCGGAGACATGGGCTCGCTGGCATGGGCCGCAGGCGGGATCGACCATGTTCCTATCGGCGAACGAGCAGGTGTCGGTCGCCAATCTGCTCTACGGCATCGTCACCCTGTCGGGGAACGACGCTTGCGTCGTGCTGGCGGAAGGCATCTCGGGTTCGGAGCAGGCCTTTACCGAGCGGATGAACCGCGCCGCCAAGGAGATCGGCCTCAGCAACAGCCATTTCGGCACGTCGAACGGCTGGCCCGACAATGGCGTGACCTACGTCACCGCGCGCGACCTCGCCAAACTCGCCGCCTCGACGATCCAGCTGCATCCGCGGCTGTACAAGCAGTTCTACTCGCGCCGCGATTTCACGTGGGGCAAGACGATGGGCGGCGCGGAGATCACCCAGGCGAACCGCGATCCGTTGCTGGGCCGCGTCGCTGGTGCCGACGGGCTGAAGACGGGGCACACCGACGAGGCGGGCTACGGCTTCACCGGATCGGCCGAGCAGAACGGCCGCCGACTGGTGATGGTCGTCGCGGGGCTCAACAGCTTCAATGCCCGTATCGAGGAGTCGGTGCGCTTCATGGATTGGGGCTTTCGCGCGTGGCAGGCCAAGCCGATCGTCGCCAAGGGCCGCAAGGTCGCCGACGCGCAGGTCCAGATGGGCGACAGCGCAACCGTCGGGCTGGTCGCGCCCCGCCCGCTGACCGTCGCGGTGGCGGCGGGCGCGGTGCCGGAGATGACCGCACGCGTCGTCTATCAAGGGCCGCTCAAGGCGCCCATCCGCGCCGGACAGCAGGTCGCCGAGCTGGTCGTCACCGCCGCCGATATGCCTGAACAGCGCCTGCCGCTGGTGGCCGAGGCCGATGTCGGCGAGGCCGGCTTCTTCCGCCGCGCCTGGAACGGGCTGACCTCGTTCTTCGGCTGATCGGATGACCGCGATCGTCGGCCACGACGCCGCCGCGGCTGCGTTCCTGGCGGCGATGCGCGGGGGCGCGCTCCACCACGCCTGGCTCCTGACCGGGCCGGATGGGGTGGGGAAGGGGCTGTTCGCGCGGCTGGCAGCGGCCCGGCTGCTGGCGGGGGCGACCGGCGAGGTGCCGGACGGCGCCCCGCTCGGTCTCGATCCGGGCAGCCGGACCGCGTCGCTGATCGCCGCCGGTGCGCATCCGGACTTCCGCATCCTTCAGCGGTTGCAGAAGGACCCCGACAAGCCGGACCTCGCCCGCTCGATTTCCATCGCGCAGGTTCGCGGGCTGCAACCGATGTTCGCGACCGCCCCCGCACTGGCGCCCGCTCGTGCGGTCGTGATCGATGCGATCGACGATCTCGAACGCGGCGGCGCCAATGCGTTGCTCAAGAACCTCGAGGAACCGCCGCAAGGCACGATCTTCTTTCTGGTCAGTCACGCGCCCGGACGGCTGCTGCCGACGATCCGTTCGCGCTGCCGCCTGCTCCGCTTCGATCCGCTGTTCGATCGCGAGGTCGACCGCGTGCTGCGCGACGAATTGCCCGAGACCGACGACGCCGAACGCGCCGCCCTGGTCGCCGCGGGGGAGGGATCGCCCGGCCGCGCGATCCGCTATGCCGGGCTCGACGTCGCCGGGATCGACGTTGCGCTCGCCCGCTTCGCGGAGGGCGACCGCGACAACAGCGAGCGGCTGAAGCTCTCCCGCGCGCTCAGCCTCAAGGCCGCGCAGCCGCGGTACGAGCTGTTCCTCGATCGCGCCGGGCGGTTCATCGCCGCCGCTGCGCGGACGCGCCAGGGCGAACCGCTCCGCATCGCGCTCGACGCGCATCAGGCAGCGCGCGACCTTGCCGCCGCGGCGATCGGCCTCTCGCTCGATCCGCAGGCGACGGTGATCGAGATGGCGGGCATCGTCGCGCGGCTTCACGGGGGCGGGGCACCACGCTAGGGCAGCGCCATGGCCGACCCCTATTACATCACCACCGCGATCCATTATCCCAACGGCCGCCCCCATATCGGCCACGCGTACGAGATGGTCGCCGCCGACGCGATCGCCCGCTTTCAGCGTCAGGCCGGGCGCGACGTGCTGTTCCAGACGGGCACCGACGAACACGGGCTGAAGATGGCGCAGGCCGCGCGCGCCGCGAACATGAACACGCGCGCCTTCGCCGACAGCATGTCCGCGCATTTCAGCGCGATGGCGACCCGCTTCGGCATCAGCCACGACCGCTTCATCCGCACTGTCGACACCGATCATTATCGCGCCAGCCAGGCGATTTGGGCGGCGATGGAGGCGAGCGGCGACCTGTATCTCAGCCGCTACGAAGGCTGGTACTCGGTTCGCGACGAAGCCTTTTACGCCGAGGACGAGCTGGTCGTCGACGGGGACGCCAAGCTGTCGCCGCAGGGCACGCCGGTCGAATGGACCGCCGAGGAGAGCTGGTTCTTCCGCCTGTCCAAATATCAGCAGCCGCTGCTCGACCTCTACGCCGCCAACCCGGATTTCATCCGCCCCGACAGCCGCCGCAACGAGGTGATGCGCTTCGTAGAGGGAGGATTGTCCGACCTGTCGGTGTCGCGGACCAGCTTCGACTGGGGCGTGCCCGTGCCCGGCAGCGACGGGCATGTCATGTATGTCTGGGTCGACGCGCTGACCAACTACCTGACCGGCACCGGCTATCCCGACCAGGATAGCGCGCTTGCCCGCTATTGGCCCGCCGACCTCCATTTGATCGGCAAAGACATCGTCCGCTTCCACGCGGTCTACTGGCCCGCCTTCCTGATGTCGGCAGGCGTGCCTTTGCCCAAGTCGGTGTTCGGCCACGGTTTCCTTCTCAGCCGCGGCGAGAAGATGTCGAAGTCGGTTGGCAACGTCGTCGATCCGATGACGCTCGCCGATGCGTTCGGGGTCGATGCGCTCCGCTATTTCTTCCTGCGGGAGGTCAGCTTCGGTCAGGATGGCAGCTATTCGCCCGAGGCGATCGTGACGCGCGTCAATGCGGAGCTCGCCAACAGCTTCGGCAATCTGGCGCAGCGGACCTTGTCGTTCATCGCCAAGAACTTGGAAGGCGCTCTTCCCGCCGACAGGCAGCAACATACCGCCGATGCAGCGCTGATGGAGGAGGTGATCGTCGCCTGCGCGGGCTTCCGCGCGGCGTTCACCGATCTGATGCTCAGCCAGGGTATCGAGGCGTGGATGCGCGGGGTGTTCGCGTGCAACCAGTATATCGATGCGCAGGCGCCGTGGACGTTGCGCAAGACCGACCCCGACCGGATGGAGAGCGTGTTGCGGACGCTGGTCCGCGCGATCCGCGCGCTCGCCATCGCGATCCTGCCGGTGGTGCCCGAAGCGGCGGGCAAGGTGCTCGATCAGATCGGCGCCGAGGGCCGCGATCATGCCGCGATCGACGACGAGAGCTGGTACGACGCGCATGCCGCGGGCGGTTTCCGGATCGTGTCGCCGACCCCTGCGTTCCCCCGGCTCGACATGCCCGTGGAGGCCTGATGCTCGCCGACAGCCACTGCCACCTGAATTACGACGGCCTCGCCGAGCGACAGGACGAGATTCTGGCCAATGCACGGGGCGCCGGGGTCACCGCGATGCTCAACATCGCGACGCGCGAGCGGGAGTGGGATGCGGTAATCGCGACCGCCGAGCGCGAGCCCGACGTATGGGCGACGGTCGGTATCCATCCGCACGAGGCGGACCAGCATCCGCATGTCGACACCGCCAAGCTGGTCGAGCGGGCGCAACATCCGCGCGTCGTCGGCATCGGCGAGAGCGGGCTCGACTATTTCTACGACAAAAGCGACCGCGGCGCGCAGCAGGCGAGCTTCCGCGCGCACATCGCCGCCTGCCGCGAAACCGGGCTGCCGCTGATCGTCCACACCCGCGATGCCGAGGCGGACACGATCGCGATCCTGGCCGACGAGATGGGGGAGGGGGCCTATCCCGGCGTCATCCACTGTTTCACTGCCAGCGGGGACTTCGCCGACAAGGCCATGGAGTTGGGCCTGTTCATCTCGATCTCTGGCATCGTCACCTTCAAGAATGCGCGCGACATCCAGGAGACGGCGGCGCGGTTGCCGATCGATCGGCTGCTGATCGAAACCGATGCACCCTTCTTGGCGCCGGTGCCGCATCGGGGGAAGAAGGGGGAGCCGGCGTTCGTCGCCGACACCGCGCGCTTCCTCGCCGACCTTCGCGGCGAGCCGGTCGAGCTGCTCCGCGAGGCGACTGCCGCCAACTTCCATCGACTGTTCGCCAAGACGCGGGCGGGAACCGCGGCGGCGTGAAGGTCCGCATCCTCGGGTCGGGCACGTCGTCCGGCGTGCCGAGGATCGGCAACGACTGGGGGGCGTGCGATCCCGCCGAGCCGCGAAACCGCCGGACGCGCGTATCGCTGCTGGTCGAGCATGACGGCACCCGCATCCTGGTCGACACAGGACCGGACATGCGCGAACAGCTGCTCGCCGCGGACGTATCCACCGTCGATGCGGTGATCTGGACCCACGATCACGCCGACCACCTTCACGGGATCGACGACCTGCGGCAAGTCTTCCATGCGCTCGGCCATCCGGTCCGCGGCCTCGCGCGGCCGGCGACGCTGACGACGATCCGCGACCGGTTCGCCTATGCCGTCACCGGGCGCGAAGGCTATCCTGCCACGGTCGACGTCGAGGTGCTGCCCGATCGGCTCAGCATCGGCGGCATCGAGATCGGCGTCGTCGATCAGCCGCATGGCAACATCACCTCCGCCGGCTTGCGGTTCGAGGCCGGCGGTGTCGCGGTGGGATACGCGACCGATTTCCATGCGCTGACGCCCGACATGCGCACGCTTTATCAAGGCCTAGACGTCTGGATCGTCGACGCGCTGCGCTATCGCCCGCATCCGTCGCATGCCGATGTGCCGGCCGTGCTGGGGTGGGTGGGCGAGTTGCGACCGCGCAGGACAGTGTTCATTCACATGGACCAGAGCATGGACTACGCCACCCTCGCAGCCGAACTCCCATCCGGGATCGAGCCTGGCTACGACGGGCTGGAGATGCAGTGGTGACCGGCGACCAGCGGCTCGATCTCGTCATTCTGGGGCTGGTGATCCTGCTCCCGATCCTCTCCCTGATCCGCCGCCGCCCGCCGTTCGGCCAAGCGATGATGAGCGTGCTGGCCTGGGTGGCGATCTTCGCCGTGGGCCTGCTCCTCGTCCAGCAGCGCGAACAGCTGACCGGGCTGACCCGCTTCCTGACCGATCAGAAGGTGGTCGGCAACGAGACCCGTATTCGCCAATCGGCCGACGGGCATTTCTGGGCCGACGTATCGATCAACGGGATCAGCCGCCGCATGCTGATCGACAGCGGGGCGACGACCACCGCGATCTCGGTCGCGACCGCGCAGGCGGCGGGGATCGACACGGCGCGCAGTCCGTTTCCGGCGATCCTCAACACCGCCAATGGCCAGGTGACCGCGCAGACCGGCCGCGCCGATCGGATCGCGATCGGCTCGGTAGTCGCCAAGGATCTCGGAGTCGTCGTCTCGCCGGCGTTCGGCGAAACCAACGTCATCGGGATGAACTTCCTTTCGCAGCTGAAATCATGGCGGGTCGAGGGGGGAACGCTGATCCTGCAACCCGAGATGCCACGTGATCGCAGCTGAGCTTTACATAATGTATATTATCGGTTTGATGGATTTGCCGGAGATAGGGTGGTGATCGAGCGGCTGACGACGATCATGGCCCACCTCCGCGATCCCGATCACGGCTGCGAATGGGATGTTGCGCAGACCTTCACAACGATCGCTCCCTACACGATCGAGGAAGCGTACGAAGTCGCCGACGCGATCGCGCGCAACGATCCGGACGACCTCAAGGACGAACTCGGCGACTTGCTGCTCCAGGTCGTCTTCCACAGCCGGATCGCCGAAGAAGCCGGACTGTTCGACCTGTCCGACGTCGTCGCCGCGATCAGCGACAAGATGGAACGCCGCCATCCGCATATCTTCGGCGATGCGGCTGCGGGCGGTCATCATTTCTGGGAGCAGATCAAGGCCCAGGAGCGCAGCGCCAAGTCCGGCGATGCGCAAGCCGGAGGCGCATTGGCGGGCGTCGCCCTCGGTCTGCCGGCCTTGCTGCGTGCCGAGAAGCTTCAGCGCCGCGCGGCACGGGTCGGGTTCGACTGGCCCGACGCCGCAGGTCCCAGGGCGAAGATCGACGAGGAGTTGGCCGAAGTCGACGCCGCCACGACCCATGCCGACCGGGTCGAGGAAGTCGGCGACCTTCTCTTCTCGGTCGTCAACTGGGCCCGCCACCTCGGCGTCGCCCCCGAAGACGCGCTTCGTGCCGCCAACGTCAAGTTCGAAGCTCGGTTCGCCGGGATGGAAGCAATTGCCGGCGACACGTTCGCCGCCTTGTCGCTCGGCGACAAGGAAGCACTCTGGAGCAAGGTTAAATCCGCCTGAACCAATGCAATGCAAGATGATGGTCGTTATCCATCTGAGCGGTGAGCCGGCATCACACTCAACCTGCCCTCCTCTACTAGCGTGTCATGAACCGCTCGTAATCGCGCGGATCGAGCCGCACTTCATAGGTCGCCCGGTCCTCACCATCCTCGTGGTTCAACACTTCGCCATGTGCGTGCAGCCACGCGGCCCCCGCCCCGTCGCCGGGATCGAGCGTCACGGTATAGCGCTGATGACCCTGCGTCAGTCGCGCGGCGATATCGTCGATCAGCGAGTCGACCCCCTCCCCGCTTAACGCCGACAGCGCGATCACATCTTCACGATGCCCTGCCTCGACCAGGTAATCCTGCCGCTCGTCGCCATGAAGCAGGTCGAGCTTGTTCCAGGCCTCGATCCGCGGGGTCGTCGGCTCGACGCCGATCTCCGCGAGGACCGCCTCGACATCCGCGCGCTGCGCCTCGGTGTCGGGATGCGCGATGTCGCGGACGTGGATCAGCAGGTCGGCGGATACCACTTCCTCCAGCGTCGCTTTGAACGCCGCGACTAGCTGGGTTGGTAGGTCGGAAACGAACCCGACCGTGTCGGACAGGATCGCCTTTTCGATGCCAGGTAGCGATATCTGGCGCAGTGTCGGATCGAGCGTCGCGAACAGTAGGTTCTCCGCCATCACGTCGGCACCGGTCAGTCGATTGAACAGCGTCGACTTGCCGGCATTGGTGTAGCCGACCAGCGCGATCACCGGCCATGGCGCACGTTGGCGCCGCTCGCGATGCAGCCCGCGCGTGCGGGTTACCTGTTCGAGCTCGCGCCGCAGCCGCGCCATGCGGTCGCGGATCAAGCGGCGATCCGCCTCGATCTGCGTTTCGCCCGGGCCGCCGAGAAAGCCGAAGCCGCCGCGCTGCCGCTCGAGGTGGGTCCAGCTGCGGACCAGACGGCCGCCCTGATAATCGAGATGCGCGAGTTCGACCTGCAACCGCCCCTCGGCCGTCGCTGCCCGTTCGCCGAAGATCTCGAGGATCAGCCCGGTCCGATCAATGACCTTGGCCTCCAGCGCGGTTTCCAGGTTCCGCTGCTGTACCGGTG
>Ga0182210_1000250_pt1 | contig 12392 bp, 8 predicted proteins | sample G5R1MG_19_FD_129670 | JGI IMG/M metagenome (GOLD analysis project Ga0182210, IMG submission 129670) | Switchgrass phyllosphere microbial communities from Michigan, USA - G5R1_MAIN_03OCT2016_LD1 MG | ecosystem: Host-associated > Plants > Phyllosphere > Phylloplane/Leaf | place: USA: Michigan... | reverse complement strand
TAAATAAACACATAATCTGGTCTCCGCACTCAAAATTGTCTCTCATTTTCCGTATCATTCACTCTTCAATGCAAGCAACACAACTGATCTTTGACATTTCATAATTACCTGGAGCCCATCAGAGCCTATCTATCAGAGGAATGACCGCACTAGTCCATAAGCGATCATATGCCAAGCTTTTGTTTTTCAACGATAATCGAAGATGACGTCATGAGTATGGATTTCACATGCCATTCATTCCAACAAACGCATCTAGCCCATTTCTCACAGTAGAAGATCCAGGGGAACTCGCTCAGCCATACCGTTTGAATAGGCGAGGATGGGTTTGAACGTGCGTTGTAGAATATATCTTACATTTCCGTAATCAAGATATGACAAGACTGCAAAGGAATGCCGCCAGACCAGACCCGAGTTTGGAAGCAAAAGCACCCTCCTCCCCAATTGCGCCAAATACACCCCAACCCATGCTAACCAAGACGATGCAATCATCGTTGCCGTTCTTCGCATCAAACCAATTCATGCCAAAACTCAAAGATACCTGAAATCAGGAGCCCGACTCTTCCGATTCCTATGCCTCGGATTTACCGGTTGCCGATCATACGCATCGTTGTAATCGCTTTGTTGCCCTTGCCCGTACCCATTCATTCCCCCAATCATGCCCCCGTTCATCCCTCCGTTCATCATATTCATATTCCCGTAACCACCATTAAACCCACCGTTCAAACCGCTTCCCCACGTGCCCTGACCCTGGCCCTGACCCTGGCCCTGGTTCTGCTGCTGTTGCTGCTGCTGTTGACCCATCATGCCGCCAAAGCCTTGCATACCGTTCATCATGGCATTCTGCATCTGCATCTGCTGCATCGGCATCGGCATCGGCATTCCCATCATCTGCGCGTTCATCATCGGTCCGCCGTTGTTGAAGCCCATGTTGGGATTGAAAGGTGGTGGCTGGAAGCCCATGCTGCCGTTCATGTTGCCCCCATTGGCCATGTTTGACATGTTGGGCAAATTTGGTATGCCGGGCATGCCCATCATCGACAATGGCATATTCATGTTGGCGGGTGCATTCTTCAGAGCTTCCATTTGTTGTATGAATTCTTGCTCCAATTGAGCGGTAGGGTTGGGCGCTTGTCGCGCTTCTTGCTCCTTTTGTTGACGCATCGCCTTGGGTGCGGATGGCGGTTTGATCTCGGTGGGTGGCGATTTGCGTTTCTTCGACGTGGTAGATTCATTGTCTGAGCCATTACCATTACCGCCAGGAGCTGGGCTTGTAGATGAAGCTGATTTCGTTGCAGCTGCAACGGGCAGTATGGACACGTCAGTAGCAGTGTTGGGGGCAGAAATCTCATGTTCATTGTTGGTGGATGATGCAGGTTCAACAATTGCTGCTTGGGCTTCTGCCTTTGCTTTTTCCTCCTTGTCCAACTTCTCCTTTGCCTTTTCCGCTTCGTATGCTTTGATCGACTTTACCATGTCCTCATCCGGAACTAGATCATCCATAAGAACATCCTCCTGCGAACAATTTGGGCAAATCAAATCTCCATCAGCCAAAGCATTGTCGATGCACTCTCGACAATACGTCTTATTGCAGCATGGGGTCTTCACCGGGTCTAGGAACATGCGCTTGTCAATCGGGCACTCCAGTCCACGTTGCCGTACCTCCTCGCTGGCAGCATCTGCGCTCGCAGCCTGAGCCTTTGTAGCGTTCACCTTCTCTTGAAACTTTTCCCAGGTCTTTGTATCTGCCATCACCTGCACGTATTCACCGTCGGCGTTGAGCATAACGCCCTTAGCTGCCTCCTCATCTATGGGCTTTTCAACCTTTTTGAGGAAGGACTGTGGGATACCAGTTGTGCGTTTGGCTTGGAAGACGGGCTTGAAATCGGGGTCGTCGTTGGTAGGGCATGCTTGGATCCAGTGGCCTTTGATATTACAGCGACGACAAACGTAGCCAGGTGGTGGATCGTGATTCGGCACAACGACCGCTTTCTTTTTGTGAAAAACAGGCTTCGCATGTGACAATGCTTCTTTCTGTGCATCCCAGACGGACGCAGATTCAGCTAAGAAGGCAGCCTCGGCATCCGTCTCGGTCAAGTCGCCACCGCCGCCAGGTGCGGTCGGCGTGGGTTTGGTCTCTTTGGTAATGGCACGCACAGGTGCTCTTCCTGTTACATAACGAGCGGCCCGGCCGCGTCCGCGAGGCGCTGGCCGGCGGACAGCAATGACGGTGTCGGATCGAGGGATGAGAGTGGTGTCGTCCTTGTACTCGCTGTTCATGTCGTGTTCGGGGTAGATGTGGAGGTTGAAGTCGGTCCCATCGCCGAGACCGGAGGCGGTGATGATCTCGCGCTTCAACTCGAAGACGCTGATGCTGGTGCCCTCGAAGAAGATGAGTTCGGGCTCTTTTGAGTTCTTGAACTTGTAGAACACTGAAGACGGCATTTTGAAGTGAGTCAGAGTGGGGAAAATGCAAGCGCAACAACTTTATTGCTCTATATAACAGTAGGCCGACGACCAGCGTCGCGTGGGTTAGTAGGAAAAGTAGAAGAGAAGTCGTCGCAATCCTGGCTCCTACCACAGCAAGCGCAAACACGAAGCTTTTCTCTGTCAGTGCGGTCGTAGTAGCAGTATAGGCGGAATTTTATCGCGTAGATATCGAGTGGGTGGTGCGATGGTGTTATCGGTGGCTTGAGTGACAGTGGAGGAAGAGAAAGGAAGGACGGCGGCGGCTTCGCTGGTAAAGAAGGCCAGGCGCGCCAAGGCCCGCTAGTCTCACCCAGCGGACCCCCTCACGCAAACCACCACTAGTTTATAGTAGTAGTAAGTCTGGCCAGCCAATCCATACAACGGTCGGAACACGTATTCAATTAATACGTTACGAGCACAGGGTACGTGTTTCGAGTTATTGCGTGGACTCATTGTAGATAGGGCTGGATCACTGCAGTGATCCAGTCATTTGACGGCACGTCTCCCCGGCTAGTTCCACGCTTCAAGACCTGGATTATGATTAATCCGTTCGCCGGACGTGTCATTGTCTCAAGATTTTACTCAGGAGGAGACATCTATTATCATACACGGCCTCAGGTAGCCCCCTCCTAAGCTTCTTGATTCTCCCGTTATGTCTCTCCAAGACACCACGAATCTCACGTTCAATCTTCACCACCCTCGACCTCCAGCTCATCTGGTCCTAGCTCTTCACGCGCGCCTCCGTCTTCACACTCATGGATAATCTTCTTCCATCCCAGTGGCTCAGAGGCGTCTTTCTGGTACTCAATTGTGGGGAAGTAATGCTCGTTTTTCTTCAGCGTGGCCACCCATGGTACGTTGTCGAACGTGATGACCTTGAGACGGAAGTATTCTTTGTCACCGATCTTCTTCACTTCCTGAAGGAAAGAATCGAGGTTAGGCGTAGGAGTGTTGTTGACATGGGTCACAAAGTTGGTTGGTGCAAGCTGTGACAATAGTGAGCACAAGTGTAGAGTCAGGTCTAGAACATTCAAGCTGTACTTACCCCATACATGTATGCCGGTGATCCACGAGCACGCGACGAGATGTACACGTCCGAATGAATCTTACTGATTTGTTGGCGCACAGCTTGATGCGGGCGGTGGAAGGTAGCACCGCAGAAGCTGATCATCCGATCTGTCTCCAGGTCTTCGGTTGCCACAGTGGGGACTTTGATAATCTTCTGTTCCCGCTTGCGCACCACGACCGCTTCGAGAAATTCGTTGGTGTACATGACATCGAGATCAGGCGAACGGGTGACGAGCTTTCCGTTAAGTGTCAAAAGAACATCGCCTTCATTCAGCCCTTCTCCATGACCAGAGTCAACCTTTCGTACCATGAAGAGTTGGTGACGTTCGGGATCTGCAGTTTCGGTCTTCTCGATCCATTCCTCAGAGACACCCATCACGCGTGCTTGGCTCATCTGGACCGTCTGGAATTCGACGTTCAAGATTCTTAGCTTCGGTGTTTTTCCGCTTTTAATCTCATTAAGTACCGGTAACAAGTTCGGCGTCGCGAGACCGAGATGGTACTCAACATCTTTCCCGCTGTGTGATGTGCGCTCGCCAAGGTAGGAAAGCCAGAGTGCCTGAACCGTGCCATCCTCTGCAATAAGTACACCTGAGCCGCTATGTGATGCCTGATTGGTGTCCACGGTGATGGCATCGAAGTTGGTCGCCCGATACCTAGGTGTGATGGCACTAGCTGGAATAGCAACCGTGGTGATGTCAGTGACAACAGTCTTGGCTACAACAGGCCTGAAGTTCTGGTTGAGACCAAAGAATATGGTCTCCTCGCCCTTCTTGATGTACTCTGTTGCAAACTTTGGCGTCTTAACTGAGGCATTTACGAGGGAAGGATCGTACTTGACGATCGCATAGTTCTGCAATGGATGCATGAAAACAACGTGAGCGTCGACAAAGATACTATCTGCAATGATCAAGGAAATGTCGCATAGATCATATGGCAGAATTGCTCTTGAGACAAGGACAAGGCCCTGTTCGGCATCCACGACAAGGCCGTAGCCTTGCTTGTTCATCTTGGGAAAGCCATCAAGCTTGATCGGCATGCTGACGTGTACTCTTACAAAACTGCGAACAATGTCCACTGCATCTGGGTATTTGGAACTCATTTTGATGAAGTTCGCACGGCGGGGAACCGGAGGCACAGGTGGGATTGCGTCTGCGATTGGCTTGAAATCCCACAAACCTGTTGTGTCATTGCGTGTGGCTACTCGGATTTTGGCATGCCAATGTCTGTCGATTGCGGTAATGCTTGTATTAGCGGTATGCAGATCACGGAGATGCTTGTACATCATCACCACTCGCTTTCGATCAGGGATCTTCTTCATGACTTCGATGAACGCGTCCAGATTTGGTGTAGGTTGATTGTCAATTTCCTGGATCAGCCACCCTGAAGCATAGCCGTCCGCGAAGCGGAAGGAACCTGCTGCCTCGCAGACAAAGACCCCTGCGTCTTTCAACGAGATAGCATACAATCGCGCTTGCTGGTATGAGAGATCGTGGAAAGAAGCCCCTGCGACAGAGACAAACTTGTCAGGCGTGATGTCGTGGAGATTCTCAACGTTCAGTTCAATGTCGATGTTCTCTCCAGCGCGCTGTATAGTCACAGAGATAGTCTTGCCGACGTGGTCATCGAGTATCGAGTCGAGGCGAACGAATTGTGTGATAAGCTCTCCGTTCACCTTGGTCAGGAGATCGCCCTCCTCGACCTTGGTGGACGCTGGGCCTTGCGGAAGGACCACTTCTGCAACCAGCATGCCCGTCTCCTTAGGAAACTGTGTCCGTATCGCCTTCTCCAGCTCGGGGGTAAGGCCCAGCCTACGACATTCGTCAAATGGCTTGAGAATCCACTGTGTTTGTATTGTGCCTCGAGAAACGGGCTGGCCTTTGAGGACAAGTTCCAAGGCGCGTAGAGGTCGATCGAGTGGAAGGAAGTAGTCGGTCGCAGCACCGTCGGCGCGTCCACCAGCCTGTAGCGCAACAGCGAACCCATCTTTGTCTACGACAGGACTGCCGGAAGATCCTCCGCTAGCTGCAGCGGCGGCCTGGATGTAGTTTGTGTTGAAGTCGGAGTATCCCTCGCCGTATTCGGGAGCATTTCGATCGAGCCGACTGATGACTCCCGACAGAATACTGAGCTTCTCCCCCGCATCGTTACCGACCACGCGAATTTCTACACCAACTTTTGCATTGTCGGGTCGTAGTTGCAGGGCGGTGACGGGCATATACTTGATCTTCTTGGGATCGAATCGCAAGATACCAAAGTCGTGGACGGGGTCTCGGTAGACCGGGTATACGTCGCACTCCTCGTGATTGTCGAAGATGCAGTAACCGATGAACGGTCCTGCGCCGACCACGTGGCGATTGGTCAGGATGTATCCCTCTTCAGCGTCCACGACGAATCCGGTTGCCTCGCTCGATATGGCAGGATCGGTATCGAATGAGCACGTCTGGCAAAAGTGTATTGAGACGACGCTTTTGACGACACTCTCAATTGTCTTCTGCCACTCTGCTGTGTCCTGTCCTGAGATGGCGAGATGCGCTGCCGCGGACGCCTCGTCGAGGACGCTGTACTCGCTGTGCGCATCGTCATCCATGGCCTCGTTGGGGTTGGGTGATGCCGGCGCACCGTTTTGGATGCGGATGGCAGCTTCGGGCTTGATCTGCTTCATTGGGCGCTCGACCGTGGGCGAGGTGGGCGGTTGCTTGCGCTTGACTGTGCCATTCTGTTCCATCGGCGAAGGTGGGGAGCTAGGTAACGTAGCGAATCGTCTACGAAGCGAGGCGCTAGCAGACAGCCGTGTGAGAAGGTACAGAGAACCGTCGCGGTGAAGGAGCGGTCGAGGAGAGGACAAGAAAGAAGGAGGAGGTAAAGGTGTTGTTGCACAGAAAGTCCTGGCGCAGGCGGCGAGCGAGACTCGGCCAAGTAGCATAAAAAAGGCCCTCTTCCAACGGGATGGGCAGCGGCTCTGTTCCGTCCGGCTGCTCTTGGATTGGACGTATTCTGCACGCGAGTCGATGTCGCGGTGGGCAAATGTGGTGATGGCAAGCTCAAGCCCCGTGGCAGGTGCGAGCGTTCCTGGTCTTGGACAAGCCCTGCAGCACGGCACAGTTCACGCCGCGATCCCCGATGCTAATGGATCTAGTAACTGTACCTTGTTCCTCTGTCCTGCCGTCACCCTTCACAGCGGCAACGCGCCAGCCTACACAGCGATGCAATGCCCCGTCCGATCGTCCTGCTCGCTGGCCTGCCATCATTTGTCGCGGACAGCCGGCCATGCCATGCCAGTCAGTGCCTACTATTCACGACCGCCAACGGCCCAGTGAGCACCTTGTAGGCCAACGCCCGCTTCAAATTTACATCTGCGCCTGTGTACTGCACCCGTCTCATGCCGTTTACATGTCCTCCGTGGGGTTCCTGGAGAGTCGATGGGCTGGGGACGGAATTCAGGACATGATCCAACGAAAGAGCTCGGTTCTCCTACGCGTCACTTCAAGCGCCTTGTGCCAATTGCTGACGTCGAGAACCTATCCTCATGCGCATCATACGAACAGAAAATCGAGCCATCTGCGGTCCATCACGAGCTCTCAAGTACGAATCCAATACGAATCCCCTGCATCGCATCTCGGGACTGCTGGTTCGGTCCACGTCAACCCTTTCCAACGCCATCTAAGGTGCAATCCTGAGAGCACAACTCGGGATAGCATAGCACGGCGTTCATATCAAACTCACGCAAGCCATCACCACCGGGATCCTTTTTTTCTGTTCCTGCATGGGCCCTAGATGATCTATCTATAACTCCAAGTAGAATGCGTCCGCCTATCATGAGTCCTGTGATTCGACGGCAGCGCACGGCGCGAACTCAAGACCAATGTAAATTCCATTCTCGCCATCCAGCCAGGATCGCTTCAGATAGAGATCGCTGAGCGGGTGAAACCGTTACATTATGATGTAGCCCGTGAGGGTGGGTGGCATAGCTGGGAGCCGAGGCCACTCACGAGCTTGTTGTGCACCCTAACCTAACTCACTGCCGCCGCCGGATCAGTGCCCTGGTGAATGGTCGGGGCGGTTATGTCCATCACGTCCTAGTGGCTCGTGTTGTCGTTGCATGGGCGGAATGTCAAGTCGCGGTTGACTTGCCATACCAATTTTTATTGCCGTATGACACGAATATCCATGGTGCATCAGGCGCCATCGCAACAAGAACGCCGTTACCGCCTACGACTCGATGCAAATGCCGGCGGGGAGAGAGCAGGTTCGGTGACATGGATGCGGAGTACGCTTTGACTTACTGGCACGTGAAAGACAAGGATCTTGGCCAGCAGGAGGCTGCGTGCGGTAGAGTGTAGGAGGCACAGTCCGCCCGCTTGCCGTTTCGATACCACGAGGCCTAATCGTATCCAGTACCGTAGGCCTCCTTATCATTCTGATTGTAGAACCTTTGCCAGCCACTCGCCTTCCCTCGATACATTTGTCTCGTTACTTTTGCCATTTGATAACTACTGCTATCCAGTGACTTGATCATTGTAATTAATCTTCACACCACCATTCTCTACCTCGAAAATTATCACAGGCTTAGAGCCACCCCCCCACATGTCGCTCAAGTTTTTGACCTTTGCAATTGCTGCCGCATTTGCATCATCTCTGGTGTCGCTATCGAATGCCAATGACGATCCTTGTGAGCCATGCCAGCCTCTAGGAGCGACGGTCTCCAGCCCGCCTGCAGTTGGACCGAGTCTTAGCACACTATATGTCGACGTGCTCAATTCTGTCAGGGGAATAAAATTCAATAAGCGGTCCGTTCAAATACGTGCGGAGAAAGGATTCTGTTGTCGCCAAAGTCTCGACTGTGTCAATGTACAAAGCCTCAATATCCCCATGTGCTACGACAAGTTCACTACAAACTACGAGTTCCCGGATGGGTCTTATGGATCTTTAACTACAGGAGACTACAAATCAGGATCAGCCACTGCAAACCTCATTAGCGGAAACTATACCAACGGCAACGAGAACGGCAACATATATGCTAGTAACCCATCAGCGAAACCAAACACCTCCACACTTTCTATACCACCACAGTACACGGGGACTGGGGTCGGCGCAGCCATCCCAGCAAATCAACTTGGCAGCCTCATCGTTTACACGACTATCATTTCCGGGAAGACGGTCGAAATTCCGACCATTTTCCAGGCTACAACGACCGCCTCGCAAACGGCCTCTGTCACGAAAGTCAGCGTAGCGTCGTCAACGGGGACGAGCTCTGTAGCTGCGGGACATGCATCTGCTGATTTTACAAGGTCAGCTGGCATGACCATCCTGGGCTCCCTAATGTGGGCCTTCTTCGCATTGTAAAGGGGAGAGATAATGTAATGGGAAATACTATGATGAACTCTTCCTTCAACATGCGCCCATGGCACCATGTTGCGCTGACGAAGTGATAAATAACGTATTGTCCTGGAAGTAAACTAGTCCATGAATCGCTCCTCTCATCCCAACATGCGTGCGAGAACGAGTTTCATCTTCCTGATCTCCTCCTCTTCCACTTCTTCCTTCGGTCCAGTGATTGCTGAAGAATGCATCCAGTCTGCCTGACTCTCTCTCTTCAGCCTTTCAATATTCGAGCTTCGCACCCCTCCACCCAAAATAACAGTGAGATCCACGCTGAATCTGCTCTGCAGAGCCTTGACCTGGGGAGCGCCATTTGCCCCACCATTGCTTAATATACTCCTGAATCCACATCTAAAAACAGCAGATACAGCCTCGCTCCAAATAGCAGTTTCATCAATTGCACGATGAAAAGTGCAAGGAGTACCGTCCGCAAGTCCAATCAGTTCGCGGTTTCGCTCCTCATCCACCCGATTCTCAGCGTCCAAGATTCCAAAAACGAGACCCTGAACAAGACGCTTGAATCGAGTGATGCTGTCTTTCATTTCACTGAATTCTTCATGTGTGTAGTTGAAGTTTCCGCCGCGCGGTCGAATCATGACTTTTATGGGGACTTCATCCGTCTTACCCAAGAGATCACGTACCCATTCGATAGGAGGCGTGACCCCGCCGGCCTGATAGTTGGCGCATAGCTCGATTTGATCAGCGCCTGCGTTGATTGCTGTAAGAGCTGAGGATACGTTGAAACAGGCGATCTCTAGCATAGCTTGTGTCGGACAGTAGTAGATGAAGGCGGGGAAGCTTGAGTTGGCTTTGTGGCAAGTGGGTCTTGAGCGCGAGCTACCATAGTAGAAAATCAATTTTGCGTTGTGCGACGCCAATGAATTTATTTGTTCTATTTTATCTCCAGTATGTCTCCATGCCTACAAGGCGAGTACAAAATAAAAATCAAGTCCAAGAAGATTCCTACAAAGGTCACGTGACTGTCCACTCAAAAGACCCATTGAACTTGGAGCTGGAACCCGCATCTTCGAAAATTGTTGAGCTGTAATAGGCAATAACGTTAACCCTACGGGCCGATCAGTAGAGCTCAACATATAAAATGTGACTAAAACACCCGCAGAGTTGCTGCATAAACTGGTGTAATGTTAGCAAGATCTTACGTGAACTTGGTGAGGGATACGCAAAACATTACGAAAAACGCGCTTTGGGCCGCACGCCGATTGCGACGAACGAGGAAAGATTCTCTCCATACATTTCGACCTCTGCGCTCGGCTTCTTCTACTTCCAAAAGCTTGTATGCGTAGTACATGTCGCCAGCTGCTTGTATACGGTGTTTGCGGAGGCGGCAAAGAGAGGCATACGCGCGATCAAATTTGCCTTTCTCCATGTACCTGAATATGTTTTCTTGTTATTGGTTATGGAGTGAAAATGATGCATACACATACCATCGTGGAGACTCTGGGCAAAAGTATACCTGGACGCAGACAACGAGCGGAGGAATACACGTGCTGGCTAGCATCCATCTCCAGGGTGAGAGTCGCCCCAAGATTGTAACATTCTGAAAAGCCACCGACACAACAAATCCCAGCATAATTCCCAAGGCGGTGAATGTCTGCCACATGATCGTGAGGATGCCACGGATGTTCTTTGGTGTTGATTCTGCTGCGTAAACTGGGGTTGGGCATGAATTTGCACCGACTGCGAAGCTAAGAAAGAACCGGGCGATGAGCAGATTTGGCCAATTCTTGGTCACTGCCATCCATATACCGGTAATGAAAGATATGACACAAGAAATAAAATCGTGCCGCGGCGGCCGAAGTACGTATTCAGTGGTGCATTGGACCAACAACTAATTAAGCAGGAACAGAGATAAGGAGCGCCGTTGAGGAGACTACGGAGCCAGACTTGGTCAGGACCGATGCCAAACTCCTCGAAATAGAAGAGCTGAAAGTTGTTATTACGAAATGAAACTTATATTCCAAATTCCGAAGTGATAGATGATCAAACCAAATGAGGTTCAAAGATGAAAGAAGACTGACCTGGGCGCCATTCATTGCTGTCTGATCTATTCCCTATATCTTAGCACTCCCTGCACAGAGTATAACCATGAAGTAAAGTTGGAAAGGCTGTGACCACCATCGGTGGGTGGCTTCATGACGCAACATACCATTCTCTTCTGTACTTAATTGGCTCACATATTCTAACCCATCATTTCGCTGCCACATGCGAGCAATCAGAGCGCCTTCTTAGAATATATCTCTATGCTCAAAAAGACCTTTTCCTATGCACCAAGCATCCACGTCGGCAAGAATTTGCTCTTCGCTAAGCACGGCTAAGGGGTTGCGAAGCTTCGCAGCCACCGACTCGCGGAGGCTGAAGGTCCTTAATGCGTTGTACCGCATTTTGTCTTGCTGCTGTCACCAGATGACGAGAATTCAGGCTCAGTCGTCTCGATATCAGGCCTTTGTCGGGGCATCTTTACCCGTGTCAGGAGGTGTTCGTAGACAATACAGATGAATGTTACAAAATTGCAATACCACTTTGAAAGAAATCTAGGATGAAGCCGCCAGGGGATCATATTGCTTGTTATATAGATGACCAGAGCTTAGCAGGCATCTCTTAGAGATCCGCTACATCGTCGAAGATATTGGCGAATGCAACCTTATCTTTACCCAGAAAACAGAGTAAGCATACCAAGCAGGATCCTAATACATTTAACTGCAAGCAATGCTGGGACATATACTATACATATCAAAGGCCGATTATTAAGTCGATGATAATTAGCATAGGATAATGCACCGTTCATGAATGAGAATAGGCAGTGGCTTAGCGCCTAGTGAAATATATGCTCAGCGGTATTAACCACCGACTATAATAGGATAAGCTTCACAAGATTTCAGGCATCGTCATTCCGGGGGCACGCCCCGCCGTCCCTACCTTACGTCACAACTGACCTGCATTGTCTTCCGGGTTTAAAGTAATCCGGATTGAATGGGGGTTCCTCATGGCAGTTCAGGTAGACGGAGATGTAATGTCGTAACATCGCAAGATTACCATGCATAGAGTACCAAAGGAAACATTGAAACCCATGTGATAGTCAAATGCAAGGAGCTGAATACTCCATGATTGTAAAGATGATTAAATTTTGGTAGAATATAAATAGAGTGTATCGTTTTCGTTGACCGCTCCGTGTGGCCGCAATACAAGCGTGAGAAATGGGTCTAAATATGCCTAGTCGAGGCGATTGACCAGATCCTTGGATAACTGAGGCCCCCGTATAACTAATTCAACACCCCAAAAATCCATGGAGGCCCGCAGAAAGGACTACTCTTTCTCCCAAGGACAAAAAATCTCAAAAACATACAACAGCGGGGATTCGCTAGTGGTCACCCACCTAACTACTAATCCGCCGGTACACTGCTTATATATGGCTGAGCGGACGGGAAGCCTAGTTTTCAGTGTCCTATGGTCGTATG
>Ga0182210_1000249_pt1 | contig 12395 bp, 5 predicted proteins | sample G5R1MG_19_FD_129670 | JGI IMG/M metagenome (GOLD analysis project Ga0182210, IMG submission 129670) | Switchgrass phyllosphere microbial communities from Michigan, USA - G5R1_MAIN_03OCT2016_LD1 MG | ecosystem: Host-associated > Plants > Phyllosphere > Phylloplane/Leaf | place: USA: Michigan... | reverse complement strand
TCTATGATGCTCGTGTCGATGGATAGAAATGGTTTGATTGGTACTATAGAGGTGTTTTTATTATAATAACCCTAAGGCACAGTTAGCCTCAGCAGCTATTCCGATTGATCGTTATTTTTGAGTGAGTTGAGATGGATTGTATTGTTGTCTAGGATGTCCGTCTGTCTTTTGAGCTTCGGTGAGCTGCATAGCTATATACCCCCTAGGCACGTGACCCTTTGACACGTGACCCTGTGTATGCTGAATAATAAGAACCCCCACGTTAAGCGTAGCACGGACGGAAAACGATGACTTTGCAGGGCTACACGGTGTACTTTTTCTTCTTATTTTTTAAATAAAGAATGGTCAGTTCTAAAGGGTCTACTAGCACTACTTTCATAGTGTGCAGCGGGGTGGATCGGAATTCAATGCGGTCAGTTTATTATGAGAAGAGATGAAGTACAAGATGATTGCGCGCACGGACACAGGTATCCTGTGCGCAGCGGAGCACACCACACTTTCATCCTTTCCACTTTCCACCCACCATCCCAAAACATGGGTTCTATTATGCTTAACAATGGTACAATATCCAAAGATCAGCCGACAGTAAGTGATTTTTCCATAAAGAGGTATGTGTTCAATTACTTACACATAGCACCAGCCCATTGCGGCATGTCAAGCAGCCGCAATGCCCGAACTTTACAGTTCAATGCCTTCCAGTCCACAAGTCAACGTCCTATATTTAGCCCCAGGGCAAGAAATCATCAGTCCAAAGCAACTCATGGAATCCAATCCAGAGATGTTGGCTACCGGAGCAGGCACGCTGCTAGCGAAAATGTCGCCATCGATGTTAGTGAAATACGGCACCCATGTGTCTCTAATCGAAGCAAAGAACATGTTGTATGTGGCTGAGAGAACATCGATACCCGTCCCGAAATTGTTTGCAGCATATGCATACGGGCCCCTAGACCGAGACGTCGGCGACTACGGAAGTGTCTACGATACATATATCTTCATGGAGTTCATCGAAGGTGAAGACTTGGGAAAGACGTGGGAGAAGTACACTTCTGATGAGAAGGAAATGATATCGAAAGACCTGAAGAAGCATATGAAAGAGCTTCGCTCTCTTCCGGCGCCTGGTTATATCGGATCCGTGCATGAGGGACCAGTCACTGATTGTATATTGGAATGGTGTACAACTTCAAAAGGTCAGTCCGTCAAGGCGTATCAAAAGGTTGATTGCAGTTTTTCTGACAAGGCATTCAGGCCCGTTCAAAAATCAAGATGAATTCAATGCTACTCTTGCCGACACCTATTCCAGCAAATCAAAAGGCAAGGTTGGTCCCTACATCCGTGGAATGCTTAATGCACGCAAGCATGGAATTGTCTTCACTCATGGGGACCTGAGACCAGATAATATCATCGTTAAGGATGGTCGTGTGGCAGCAATCATCGACTGGGAGATGTCAGGGTGGTACCCGGATTACTGGGAGTTTGCTAAAGCGCTTTACATCGAATGGTTTATCACTGACTGGGCATCATACTTGCTCGACTTTCTCACACCTTACTATTACGAGCATATGATGTATAACAAGTTAATGAAGGTATTATGGTAGTTGGCAATAAAGCTGCTACCAAGAATGGAGACGAGCATAAAAGAATTATGGAGAAGTACAATCCTTCAGCACATGCTCGTGCTGAGAAGCTACATAGTACATTCATGACACCTTAAGCGCGCTGCTATAGCCCGTACGGTCGCGTACTCATCCAATTGTTTCACGATCCTATCAACTACAGACTAAGCTGTGCCGTTCGATCTACCTACTTCCTCACGCATCCAGTCTTGCTGGTCAGCGCAGCCGGGCAAGAGACCTCCTTGAAGGAGACGTCCGGATTCTCGGCGTTCTTGAACCAGTCAAATCGCCAGTAGCAGCCAGGCTTGAGTTTCTGGGGGAAACTGTCGCAGTCCGACCGCTTGGAAATGCCTCCATCTGGCTGGCCCCAGCCGCTCGATGGCGTGCCGAATTGGGCAGCACAGCCACCGGAAGAACCGGCTCCGCCCCCTGGGATGAAGAGATCGAATTGGTAATGTCCGAGGTCGCTACCACGGTCGGTCGCCTGGACAATCATCTTCTTGCCCTTGACAGAACCAGATGTAAACGTCAACCTGAGGCGATTGTCAGTGAACGTTATACCGTGAGATGGCGGGTAGAGGAAGCCCTACTCGTAACAAGAGCAGCACCATGTGCTCTCCTCACCGTCGGAAAGTTTGATAGAAGCATAGCCATACGCCAGATTATCGTCCACTGCCCACGGGCTTTGGTTCGTGCACATGTACGCCTTTCCGCCTGCACATCCGCTCACGCCAAGGGTGTCTGTGAGCGGGTTGTCCGACTTGTCGCACGTTAAGACGGGAGAAAAGACGGAACCCTTGCTGGGCCAGGCGCACGACCCTTTGCAGCAATCCCAGTGCCGGGAGGTCCTGCCCGTGGCTTGTGCATCAACGGAGGCAAGGCCTGTGGCCAGAGCGAACAGAGCGATTTGTTTAACAGAAACCATGACTGCTAGGCGCGAAGTTGTAGGCGTAGTGTTAATTTATCGATGACCGTCTTTGTAAAAAATAAAAGGCTGATGAAGAGACCAGGGGATGCTGTATCTACCTATATACTTTGTGCATGATCGTCGTCCCAAAGCTGTTTCCTTGGCGCCTTGCGCTCATTACGGTAGTTTCGGGGAAGTTGTCGAGAAGAGCCTGGGTGCAGAGTAGGTATGCTGTAGCATGCCTATAATCTCGGAGATGCCTTAATCAGGGACATGCTCATGGTTGAGCTAGGACTCGGCAGATGAGTTTCCTCGTGTATGTAAATGAAACCGGCCGCATGCCGCTGCGCCTTACATGGACGGATGCATGATCCGATGTAGAAGGTGGAAAAATATGGTTCACCCACGTCCTAATACTCAGTTTGAGCTCTTCTGTAGAACCGTGACTGTTCATGTGCAGAGGAAGTTTCGAGCTCGATTCGACAAAACCACCTGCTTGTGGGGTGGCGGTAACTGGTAACCCCAGGTTTTTCCACTTGAAAGCTTGATTCAACGAGCTGTGGCAACGTTGAAGGTGGCGTACCGAGGGCACATTGGGACCATTCGGTCCGAGCGAAGGCTTGGTGCCTACCTAGCTTAGCGTAGTTTCATGTATATGCATGCAGATTGAAATTTAAACATCGACTGATATTACGGATCGATGTTGCCGACAAATTGGCCTGGACTGGGAGTGCGGAGCACCAAATGCCTCTAATGATTGATCGAATCTACAGTAGGTGCTGTACCTAGGTACATATGTACATACAGAAGTCTGGGGGCCCGGATCCTTCGGGCCGGGCTTGGCGTTTGTTACCCAGGTACCATGTATGCACTTGGATAGGTGCCGATATCAGTCGTGCCCATCAGGCGAAGATACAGGTGATTGATCTCCAAGAACAATCTGAATGGCAAATAAGACCAGGTCTGTTGCAGCGCCTAGAGTCAGGATGGGGGATAGATAACATTCCATAAGAGTCTACCTGTACAGTCAGAGGCAGAGTGACTAATAACCGATCAGAAAGCACAGTATGCATCTTCGTCAACACCACATCGTTCAAACGACACCCGCAACTCTGGGGAAAGATGTGAAGAATAACAGGGCCGCACGCTAGCCTCGGCGTCTCGCGCTGCGCGGCTCTTGTGTAGCGTGTGACTATCCGTCTTAGCTGAAATGACAGGATTTTTCGTCACCGTCACGACCCATCCTGATTACCTTGTTTGTCTCCGTTGCCTATTCCTACCAGTAAATGTATATTTCGAGGGTAAACACTGTGCCCCGAACAACTGGTCTGAAAGAGGTGTAACCCCCAGTCGTCGATTTTTCGATGACCATGCCACGACCCAAACGCCTGTCAACCTGGACGCAGCATGACTCCAGGCCGCCATTTATGCTGAAATTGAGAAGCTCCGAAAGCTTCATTATTGGAACAATATCGATGGCAGTTTTCACGGTACGTGCAAAGAAGGCTAGCTACAAATCGATGCGCAAATACGCCATCTCATATCACATAGGACATGTTTCTTTACGGAATCATCGTGCCCGTCATTCCATTCGCGATTCAAACGCGCAGTCACGTGGAAGATAATCGTGTGCAACACTGGGTAACTGTACTGGTGGCCGTCTATGGAGCAGCTTTGCTGGCATTCTCTCCAATATGTGGTTGGCTTGCTGACCGAGGGGCGTCGAGACGATTACCGCTGTTGCTCGGTCTGTTCGCACTTTTGGGTTCAACGGCCTTGCTGAACGTTGGAAACTCCATCGGGTTACTGGCCGCTGGCCGGATATGGCAAGGCGCATCAGCCGCTGTTGTGTACGCGTGTACGTCTACATTGAAAGTAACCCTGCTAACGAACGATAGCTGGGTGGTTGGGCTTGCTCTTTTGGCGGACACTGTACCCCAGCAAAGACTCGCCACGGCGACAGGATGGCTCAGTATCGGCATGTCGCTTGGTCTCCTTCTATCTCCACTGCTGGGAGGTGTGGTCTACGATCATGCTGGATACAACGCTGTGTTCGCAATGGCGTATGCCTTGATTGGCGTTGACATTGTTCTTCGGTTATTGCTGATAGAGAAAAAAGTGGCAGCCCGTTGGGATCCTGAAGCCGGGGGACGAGTCGCAGTAACAGCTAGCCATGCTCCTGACACGATCGTTCCTTCGGTTGTAGAGCCTGTTCATACCAACGGGACCGACGACGCAAAACATTCTTTACCGACGGATTCACCACCAGCACAAACCGAAGGAAGCTTGTTCCCTCGTCGACGTCGCCGTGACCGTCTTCCACCTGTCTTATCGCTCCTCTGCTCTTGCCGCCTACTCGCAGCGCTGTTCTGCGCTCTTGTACAGGCTGCCCTGGTCACGGCCTTCGATTCGGTTCTTACCATTCATGCTGCCAACATCTTCGACTGGACGTCAACAGGCGCAGCACTCTTGTTTCTACCACTCGTTATCCCCACATTTGCCGCTCCATTGTTTGGCTGGCTGATCGATAAGCTTGGAGGCCGCTACTTTGTAGTTGTTGGCTTTGTGGGCGCTGTCCCCCCGCTGGTATGTTTGCGCTTCGTCAAGCATAACAGCATTGGTGACAAAGTACTGTTATGTGTACTACTCGCAGTCGTTGGCCTATCTTTTGCGCTTACGTTCCCCCCAATAATGGCAGAAATATCCGGAGTCGTGGATGCTGAAGAGAAAAGGATGCTTGCGCATGGTCACCCTGGGTTTGGCAACGGTGGCGCCTATGCTCAAGCTTACGCTTTGTTTAATATGGCATTTGCGGCAGGATGCATGATTGGCCCATTACTGGCAGGCTTTATTGTGGATACCAGCGGCTGGGCGACGATGGCATGGGTTTTGGGACTCTTGGCTGGCTTCAGCGCTGTTCCCGCTTTCCTCTGGCTTGGGGGGTGGTTTTTCAAAGAGACAAACTAGTATTACACATCCGCTTTTGCCCAGTACAATGGCTCCAGACGTCGAAGTTGTCTAGCTAATGAACGGCTAGACAATTGTTGCACCCCCACGCACCGACAAACCGGCCTTCCAAGAAGACCTGAGCCCTTTTACAGTGAAAAAAGCGGGTCCGTCGTGGCTACATACTAAACACCTAGTATTTCACGGAAAAGAGTTACACTTTGGATTTCCAACCTTGCCAAGACAAATACGCTGGCCGGCGGGAATATCTTGTCCATCTCCCTAGCCTCAATGTATCAGCCAGCAAGTAATAAACACCCAGCCTCGTACTGCTTGAGTATAACCTTCTTTGTCTATCTTACCTAACCTATCTACCAAATCTCGTATCACCTTCTAAAACCAGGTATGTTACAATAGATTCTTATATGTTATTATATACTCATACATAAGTACCGGAGTTACGGACTCAGATATTATAGATCAAACTTCCAGGTATGACCTAACCCCTTCTCCCCAAGATTTTACCATAAAATTACGCCGTATACAGGACAGATAGATAACAATCGACAACGAAATATGAAGAAACACAAAGCGACATTTGGCCCGGACATGTGTCAGGAAATGTATATAGAAACACCGTTGTTGCAAAATGAATACTGATCTTTCTTGCTAGCTTTCTTCCTCTCCTTCCTTCCTTACATGTTCGCAAGCTCATTGTCAATAGTTTGACTGAGGAAAATCTTCCTCTCTCCTGTGAGCTGGATCTGCAAGCGCTGCTCGGTCAGCGCGACAATCTGCTTCTTGGTGACCCTGTCGAGATCGGCGTCCCGAAGGCAGGATTGCACAGTTTCGATAATAACCGCGTCCGTGGGCCCGTTCTGCATCGACTGGAAATTCAAGGTGCTGCCGGGTCGTGATTGAGGATAGCCAAGAGGACTGCGCCCACGAACCGGCGGGGTCGAGGTCATGAGGTTGTCTGAGCTCTGGAAGCCTCCCATAGTATTTCGCTGACCGTAGGGTGAGGCACCGTATTGATCGCTCATACCGCCCATCGACATTAACCGACTATCATGCGGGTTGTCTTGATAGCGGGTAAGGCTAGAGTACGTCGACTGACGGGGTTGCATTCCTTGGTACGGGCCTGGGGACTGCGGAGGCATGTGAGAAATGTGGTGCATGTTGGACATGACGGTAGATGCTGGCTTAACAGAAGAGTATACGGATTGCATGTCGTTCATCTCATAGGCTTCGTCTTCGAACGCACTGAAGCCCCCCTTCTCCGAAGTCTGGCCAGGAAGGCCGCGGCGCCCCGGAAGTTCATTACGCTCAGCGTACTCATCCCAACGCATCATAGGAATGGATTTGGGATCAAAGCCCTCGTCGTCCGTGGTTAATACTTGTTTGGTGCCTTGTTCGCCAATGACAACACGTGTGTTTCCCCAGGAGAAATCATCCTGCTTCCAGAAAGAGTACAAGGGCAGAGCCAGCGAGTAGATCGGAAATGCGAGAATATAGATGATCATCCAGCCGACGTGTTGCCATTGTCGTTTGATGATGAAAATGAGCGCTTGCAGTCCATAGACGGCGGCAAGCATGATAATAGAGAACATGGGGAATTGCCCCTTGCCTGATGAGACGGAGTAAACCAGGTAGACAAGATACGCGCAAATGGACGGCAATACGAGCGTACCAAACAGATCAATAAAGACGACAAATCGCATGGAAAAGCAGCAGAAGCCACATAGGTCTTTCAGGAAGACGAGTTCTGCAAGATTATGGATAGTAGAATTAATCCATCGACGCCTCTGCGAAAGCAGGATGCTCCATGTTTCGGGAGCAGCCGTGAGCGCATAAGCATCCGGGATGAACTTGTAAGACATGTTGGGGAAATGCTTGGTCATTAGGGTAGTGAGGTAACGATCTTCACCGAGAGAGAGAAGATTCTTCTTGTGCAGCGTGTCTACGACGCAGTCGGCGTATTCCTTGATGACCTTGTCTGAGATGATAAGCGGCTTACCCTTGTCAGCCGTTCGTAGACGGTACATGCAAAAACTGTTCCATTGATCAGCACAAGGTTTCGCATGGTAGGGATAGGAAGAGCGCAAAGACTTACCACCCGGGCAAACAAGTGACACTGCCGAACAGACTTTCGAAAGCCTTGGACAGATGATGGGAGATGTAGTATTCATACACCTGGATCATCGTCCACCAGGACTTATCTTCATTCTCTAGACTCGTTTCTCCACAAATACCGGCAATCTTGGAGTCGTTGGCGCAACTTGCTACGAGACGGTTCAGCGCATCGGGCCTAACCATAGTATCGGCGTCGACCATAAGAAGGTACTCGTATAGCTCCGGATCTACACCAATAATATTGTTGATTTGATGGAACATTTCCAACTCAAGAGGATTCATGGCGGAGCGGTGATGAACGCGGTTGAGGAAGCTCATAAGGAGGATTTGCGAGTCCCGCTTGCCACGGTTACCAGGCTTCGATTTGTGCTGTTCGGATTCCTTGCCCATTTTAACGACGACAACGTAGGGAACCACGTTACCTTCGAATTCATAAAGACCAGAATATACCTTGCCGTAGTTGAGCTGCTGACTTCCTTCACCGACAGACCAGAAGGGAAGGGCAGGAGGGTCCACCTTGGGATCGACGCCAAGAATGTCTAACACGATCTTGGGTGTGGGGCGGTCATTACCACCTCCGACAATCATGCCGTCGCAAACGACACAAATGAGCTTGCGCTTATTGTCGTAGGCCAGGGCAGTCAGCGAATCAAGACCTTTCCTGATTTGGTCCTCTCCCTCTGTATAGGCAGGTACCTGGCAAATGACGAACTTGTCTTGGTTCGCCGGGCGTTTCCTCGAACCCAATTGGAGAGCAGCCAAGAACTTGATGACAATAACAGCACAGAGCACAATGGTGACGGCCAACAGGATGTAGTCGTTTACTTGACATTTGGCGGTTTTCCGGAAATCCGTTTTTCCAATGTAGAAGAGATTGTCAAGGCATTGCATGTTGTACGCCTGCGCAGTGTCGTTGAGCTGATTCTTGTACTCCTCGGCAATGTCAGTTCCGGCGTTGCTCTTGACCAATTCAATCAGCTTCGTGTCAAGAAACTGATATTGAGCAAGGTTGTTCATCATATCCAATGTTTTGAAGTAGTCCGTCAAATCGTAGACCTTGTCTCCCAAGGTGAACCACATGTGGTTCAAATTCGTACCTTCATCCTTGATCTTTTTGGACTCCCATACAAGGTCTCCTTTCCTGAACTCTTTCATGGCGGGGATGAACCTGTTGGGGTACCAGTTTTCTGCCTTGAGGGCCTTGCTGTCGGCCAGATTGGTGCGTGAACCGGATTTGTGGACCGCCCACGAATCCTCGAGCGTCTGGTTCGAGGAAAGTTCCATGGCGTGGTTGTCAACAGTGTCCGGAATCAAGTTTGGACATGCGAGGTAGAGTGGAGGCACAATATAAGGATCCATGTTGGCACCGGCCATGCCCAACATACGTTCTCGGGTGGCTTCCGTATTGGAGTCACTGTGTTGCTTCTTCCAGAAAGACGAGAGGTCGTACACGCTTCCATGGTGACTGACATAGTAGTCGTTTTCACCTTGATGCGAAGAGACTTCGGAGCGGTTCCACACCTTGTCCTTGTTGGGACACAAGAGTTTGCCAAACGCAACAATATAAAACACGATTGCACCGTTGAGCAGCAGAATCAAGAGGACGAGCACAAACTTCTCTCGCCACGCCATGCGTACGTCGGGTCGCTTCATACGACCCACGAATTTCAAGAGTGGTGACGGAATCCAAAAGGTCATAGCCCACACAAAGGCAATCCACATCTTGCGGGTCCCGGTGATGGGCGACTGGGTTACAACAGCGTTACCACCAGCTTCGGCGTCGTAGTAGGTAACTCCCTTGTGATCATCGCCCTTGGCACCAAGACCGTAATCGCCAGGTCCTTGCGCTGGGCCTGTGAGGTTTGTGGGTGCCATGGACTTTGCATCCATGGCGCTGCGAGCGGCCAAGCTGGCTGTACTTTGGAAGGGGTTTTGGCTTGGGGTAGCGCTTCCCATCTCAGGCAAAGGCGGGAAGAAGGCACTGGCAGTCGGGTTCTGGACAGGATAGCCGCTCTCCATCCCGCCAGCTCCAATCATCTGACCAAGCATGTTGGGAGATGCACCCATTTCACTTTGCTTGAGGTCGAGCTGCGATTCGGCTTCCCACCAAGTACCCTCTCGAACCCAAACGCGCTCATGGCCCACAACAACCTCTCCGTTGCTCCAGCCGCGTTGGAGAATCCAGTTCTGTATGCCCTCTTTACCGTCCATGCAGCCCAAGGCTTGGTATCGCTCGTAGAACTCATGGTGGTCGAAATCGGCAGTGAAGTCGAGGTGACGGTTGCGGCGGTTCGCCCACTCTGGTAGTCGCCATTCTCGAAGTTGCCGGGACACTACGCCCGCTTGCCAGGTCGAGTTGAAGTCCTGGTTGAGACTGGTAGGGGTAGTATCCGTGGGATGCAGGGCAAGTTGAAACCACACACGGCTGCTGGCCACCGTCATGGGGAGATCAAAGCGACCGTGTTTGCCCAAAAGAATACCGTTATCCTGCACAGGATACAGTACTCGTCGAAGAAAGTGGTCCTCTTCGGGCAATTCAAGAGCAATCTTGTCCAAAACAGCTTCGCGTTTCTCCAGGTCAGCCTCTTTAGCACTAAGGCCAGGTCCGCCGATGCCGAGTTCGGGTGCGCAGTTGACGAGCGCTTCCCGCATGCTTTCGACAACTGAAGTACCAGCTGAGGCCACCGGCACCCCGTCGTCACGCATCTCAGCGTTGATGCCTTCGCTGTCATCAAAGACGGTGCGGAGGGCAACGGCCTTGCCAAGTGCACGACTGGGGATTTCAATGACGGTGATGTTGACAATGTCTCCGTCGTCGGATTCATCGGGTGTCATGACGCCGCTGCCATCGCTATTGCCCGAGGAGAAGTCCCTCTTGGCAGCGTGGAGTTCTTCCTTGATGGTGGCGTTGGCACAGCCGAGGACATAGTCGACGAGAGCCTCGTAAATGCCACCAATGGCGATCTCGCGTTCGTTGGATCCGAGCTTCTGGCGAAGAAGGTCAACGGGGATGTCGAGAAGCGCGCTGGCGTCTTCGCAGACGGCGTCCAGCGCGTCCTCATCGACAAAGTAGCCCAGAGCGTTGCCAAGCTTGAGCAGACCTGTGAGACAGCTCAGGAGATTCATCAGCTTATCGCCCTTGACGCCAATGGCCTTGAGGTTGGCGCGGAAATCCTCGGCTGCGGCGGCATCGTCGGCGTCGGGGAGGAAGGAAGGAGGATCATAGGTGGCGGAGCGGTTGAGAAGGGCATAGTGGTCAAGGGGCTGGATGTTGAGGAATGACTTCTCCTGCTTGGAAGCCGAGCTGGAATTGAGGTAGTAGAAGACGTCGAAGGCGCGGAAGCCGGGCTGGGCAGGGAGCTGGAGCAGGCCCTGCTGGACATCGAGACCGGCGGTGGACAGCTTGATCTCGGCGCCAGTAACAGCGCCCTGCAGGTTGACGGTGAAGACGGCGGCGAGGGCGGAATAGCGCGGGGTATAGGGGTTCTGCGGGGTGACGCAGTGGGTGAAGGGCTTCAGGGCCTCGAGGGCGGTGTAGAAGGTGCCGGGAAGCGATAGCGGCAGGCTCGAGACGAAGGGCGCGAACAGCGAAGGCGTGGCCTCGTGTAGGGAACTGGGCGGTTAGCAGCTGTAGACGGGGCAGGGCCAGGCAGGGCCAGGCACATACGCCAAAACAATGCAACCGTCCTCGGCTCGGCGGCGGGCATGCTCCCATGCCTTGCGGCCCAGCTCCAGGTCGACGGTGCCACCCATGCGGTCGTTGACAATGGTCTTGGCGTTGGCCCATGTGTTGACGACGAGGCTGGTGCTGGCCTCGAGGCTGTGGGCGTGGCCATGCTTGTAGGCGGCGTTGAGGGTGTTGAGAAGGGTCGTGGTCGATGTCTGCGAGGGGGGGTGGGCCCCGCGCGGCGCCGATGCCGACGCGGAGGCGGTCGAGTAGACGGACATGCGTGACGTGTTGACGAAGCTCATGGTGGCGGGCGGCGGGCGTGCGGCCCCGTGCCGTGCTGGGTGAAGGCGAGCAGAGCGAGGGGGGGACGGGAAGGACGGGAAAGAGGGGAAGGAGGGGAAGGAGAAGGGGAAGCAGGAGGAGGAAGGCGAAGAGGAGGAGAAGAAGGAAGAGGGAAGGCGGGGGCTGTCAAAGCAAAAGCAACGAGCGTAGGAAGAGGAAAGTGCAGACGGGAGAGAGGCAGGAGCGCTTCAGGGCGACATGCGTCGCCCATTCCGCCCGGGGCAGTCTGGATGGGGACTAGCGCCGCACATCCCACCGTGATCGTGCCAGGAAGAGGACGTAGTACCGCCAAGCATCTCATAGCATGCATCTCTAACATACTATGGTAGTAGGTATGTATGTATATCACCACCTATACCACTACCTATGGGCATATGCCATCCATAGTACAGTAGCCATCGCCAGTGCCACGTCTGGCAATATCTACATCGGTACGCATCGCCACATTGTCCATCCACGCGTTGTCCGTACACGTCCGCCGTCTCGTCCACGCAGAGCAACCACGGAGCCCGCCCGGTGGGCACGCCCACTGTCCTGCAATTCGGCCGTGTTTCGAGTGTCGACGCCATCGCGACTGGTGGCGGCACGCTATGGCTGATCGGAGGGAATAGGTCGTATCTAGGCATACACAGCAGCCGTCTATTTTTGTCACCGCTTAGGGGGGTCGACGGGGGTCAGCAGCTCGCTAGCGAATCCGGCGGCGGCGAGGCGAGTAGGGTCGCGTTAGGGGTGGCCAACGGCCTCAACACCAACCAACCCGCCTTTGCTGGTGACGGATTCAATT
>Ga0182210_1000245_pt1 | contig 12502 bp, 6 predicted proteins | sample G5R1MG_19_FD_129670 | JGI IMG/M metagenome (GOLD analysis project Ga0182210, IMG submission 129670) | Switchgrass phyllosphere microbial communities from Michigan, USA - G5R1_MAIN_03OCT2016_LD1 MG | ecosystem: Host-associated > Plants > Phyllosphere > Phylloplane/Leaf | place: USA: Michigan... | reverse complement strand
GCGGTCGCCAAGAAGTGCAGCGCGCGGTCGCCGAGGGGCTTGACGTCGCCAGCTACTTGGCTAGGTTCCAGGGGGGGTTCGCTCATGGTGAGTGCATGTGCATGAGGGCGCTCATGGGCGCTGAGCGTGTCCGGTGGTGGTGGTGGCAGTGAGGCACGGTGGGCGTCCGAGCCAGGCGAGGTCGCTGTGGCGTCTCCGGCCGCTGCCGTTGGCCTGCCAGTTGCACGGGGACGATCATGGGCGTTGGCATTCCCGGCCGAATATATCGCCGATGCCGTCTGGGGTAACTAGTTAGATAAGCTACGACATACCAGCCGCACCCCAGCACCCGCCGCAATGTCTCCAGAAGCCGCCAACGATCCCGCCATCCTCGCCCACGTCGAGCGGTTCTGGGAGGGTCGCAAGCCCCACAGCCCCATCTACCAGTTCCTGCTCGACGACATCAGATTAACCCATGCGTCCAAGGGCGTCGTCCGCGCGCGCCTGCGCCTGACCAGCAACCATGTCAATGCCCACGGCGGGATTCACGGCTCCGTCTCCGCCACGCTCGTTGACTGGGTCGGCGGCCTGGCCATTGCCGCCTGGGACAACCGGTCCTCTAAGACGGGTGTCTCCACAGACATCCACATATCCTACCACAGCTCTGCCAAGGCCAGCGATGAAATCGAAATCGAGGGCAAAACCGGCAAGGTCGGCGGCTCTTTGGCCTTCACCACGGCGACCATCTGGAAGGTGGTGGACGGCAAGCCCGGACCTGTTGTTGCAACTGGCTCGCACACGAAGTTTGTCAGAGTGTAACACTGCGAAGGTGTTCCGCTGCCCTGGACACCAAACAGCCCTCTTTTGGTATAGAATTGCGAAGCATTCATATTAAAACATATCAGATCACGTTACGCGCATTTTCTGCCTCTGTTCCTATCCATTCCCTGGTGCTGTGAACATGTCGACAAAATCAGACTGAGAGAATTTGTCTCAACCGTAGTGTGCATGAGCATGTGTGAAGTGAGCGAAACGAATAGCACGGAATTTGTTCGTTGGTACGGGGGATGTTACGTTTTAGTGCTGATGTCATACGTGGGCTTTATATCATGGGCCCGTATAAAAGCAGTGCAAGCTGGCCATAGGGAACTCAAGAAATGAAGTGGCGCTACCATTATCCACTGGCCACCCAGATATGAATGCACTTATTTGTAGTGGCATCGTCATCATCATCATCATCATTACGCAGTACATCACTCACATCAGACCAGCACAACTGACTCTAAGATATTGATTGAAGGGAAAAGATGATCGCGTTAATCATGTAACAACGATAGCGAGAGCCATACTGAATGCCACTCAACCTCTACACCAGCGCAAGTCCAACAACAGTACAATCAAGACCAAGCGCCATCCCAAAGCGAATCAACATTCCCTAATAAAAGCAAAACGCTAACCCTAATACCTGCCTTCTCATTCACCGTTACCAAAGATCATACTTGAAAATTTATGCCAGTAAGTTCGACATCACAGTCTTTTCAGCCAACTGTACTCTCCTCTTCAGCCTGCCGACGGAAAAAATCCCCATCGGGCAACGACGACTCATCGCCTAAGGCCGCAGTCGCCAATTCGGTCCCCACACCTGAGTCGCATAGTGGAGCATAATCGCCTTTTAACTCATGCTTCACTGCCTCAACCGCGCGGTCAATTTCGGAGTGCGTAGGTAGAGCAAGCTCGCCCTCACCTCCCTCCGTAGAGGCAGTCATTGCTGTCATCTCCGAAGGGTTCAGAGTCGCGGTTGGCTCATCGTCTTCGAGGTCTGACTGCTCAGAGTTTTCGTCGATATCCTCTTCACCCGGGGCAGCGGAGCGAGCGGAACGAGAACCATAAGATGTGCGGCGGTCGTGATCAATGTCGCTACCAGTCATGTAGGATGAACCTGAAGCATAAGTGTATTCGCTTCCCGCACCGCCATAGCTTGAACGGCCGTCATATCCGGGGGTCTCTCCATCGGCGTAACTGTCTGCATAAGATCGGCTGTCAACACTGTAGCGACGCTCGGTGCCTGTTTGGCTCTGCTGATCTTCCTCAATGATTGGTTCCGCAGTCAGAGCCAGTGTACGGCTCGAGTCGCATTCCTCCTCTTCTTTGAGGCCACCGTTCTCCTTGTTTGCAATCGCAGCACTTGGCCGACCGCCCCATGAGCCCTTTCGTCCATAGTTGGGTGTTTTAACTGAGTGGGCACGCTTTAATCCGCCGCCTGTGCTTATTGGGACACTGGTCAACGGAAAAGATGGCAGGGCGGTAGGCGCGTTGCCACTTATCTGGCTAAGTGACAAGATGCGACGCTGGGCTGGATTCGCCGTTTGGCCGTTGCGGCGGATAGCAGGGCGAGGCTTCAGCGCAAGAGAGACACCATTCGCTGCAGTGCTAGGCGGAGGCATGACTTTCGAGTCTTCAGTCGGAATGTCCGTGGCCACGCGTTTCTTCATCTTGGTGTGGCCTTTGGAGCTGGCCTTTGCCATCATGAGAGCACGTGAGTGGTCCATTATACCGTTCAAGATGCGGCGCTCCAGTGCGTCCGCCTTGGTATCCATGAAGTGGAGCTCTTCTCGGCGGATCTCAAGCGCAGTGTGGAGAGAAGATACCTCGCCTGTAAGTCTGACCTTTTGATTGGCAAGATTCTCACGCTCCACTTGTAACGCAGCGACAATGGCCAGAAGCGAGTCTTTTTCGTCCTTGAGCTCGAGCATGGTGCGCTCCTTCTCTTCCTTCAGCTCCGCCATCACAATCTCTTTTTCGACCTTCAGTTCTTGCATGACCTGCTCTTTCTCGGCCTTCAACGCCTGAATGTCTGCATGAAGCAGCTCCTTCTGCGTGGCCTTCTCTGCCCTGAGACCTTCAAGATCGATTTCAAGCTGCTCCTTCTGTGTCGTGCGGCGTTCGATCAAAAGTGCTAGCTCCTCTGCCTCACGTTCTTTCGACTCGTTCCCATCGGTAAGAGTTTGCATCTGTTTAGCAACAAAATCACCAAGTTCCGCTGCAGTGATTTTGACCTGGGAGTGGATTTCATTGAGCTTTTCCAGGTTACCAGCGACCTTGCCGGCATCGTCAGCGTGACTGAGCAACTTGTCTAGCTTCTCTTGTACGGTAGCGTCATCGTACGCATTCGATGGCTCGATAGAAAGCAGCTTGTCGAGTTTTTCTTGTACAGCAGCGTCGTCGTATGCGTTCGAGGGCTCAATAGCGAGAAGTTTGTCGAGCTTCTCCTGGACTGGTGCGTCGTCGTATCTTTCAGGCTCCAGCACGGGAGCAGGAAGAAGTTTCGGCAAATTGGCAAAGTGTGTCTGGAGTTCCTCAGAGCGAGTCTTGCTTTCCTCATTCCACACCCGCGCATACTCATCAGCCTCTTCCTTGGACTTCTGCGCGAGCTCGTAGTGCGCCTTGACGAGCGCTTCGATTTCATGCAGGGCAACCATGAATTTAGGGTGGTATTCCGTAATGTTGTCCTGCATACTGTTGAAGATAGTTTCAACATTCTTGATATCATCACGCGTATGCGAGTGTTCAGACTGGTCTTGAAGTTTCTGCTCTTCGAACTTGGCCATCGTCTCATCGATCTTGCCGATAGCATTCGCTGAGTCGGTCGACATCTTCGTAGTTACGTCTTCAATCTGAGTGTTCATCCCCGCGATTGAGGCGCCGAGTGTATCAATGGTCAAGCGTAACTCGTCAGCCATAGCCTTGGTGTCCTCTAATATTTTCTCTTGGGCTTCGCCCTTCTCCTTCATGACTCTAGCTTGCTCATCAGCTAGTAGCTGCGCATCATCGTATTTGGCCATGAGAACGTTGAATTTATCCTCGAGGCTTTCCGTGAAGCCGTTGATGATGGCGTCCTTCATTTCGTCATGCTTTTCAAGCTGGAGGGCGGACTTTTCAGCATGATCATTCTGCATGCCTTCAATGGATCCATGAGCACGCTCAAATTCCCTAGCTATGGTCTCCATCAGATCCTTGACATCCGCAGTGACATTGTTAGCTCCGATGCTCTCTTCAAGACTTGTAAAAGAGAGCTTCAGGTTCTCAAGGGGTCCACCCTCGATCAGCGATGCTCGGATTTCCTCCCTCATCTCATCAAGGGCTACCTTGACACCGTTAATATGTTCGACGGTCGCTTCAGCTTCTTGTCGGCGGTCATCGAAATTTTTAGCCGTGCGCATGATGTCTTCTTCGTAGGTATCACGCAGCTTGTCATGACTGTCCCGGAAATCGTGGATCAAACCCGTTAGCTGTTCAACTTCGGCTTTGGATGGCAGCTCTTCTGGATCTGGAATTTTCAAGTCATCCAATTTGACCTTCAAATCATCCACGAGTAAGGTGACCGCGTCAATGTCAGCCTTAGTTGCTTTGCGATGCTCTTCGTCCTCGGGTGTAGAAGCAGCGGCCTTCATTTCGTCTAGTGCCACCTTAATGTCGTCTGCAATGACCTGCACAACGGTGATGTCGGCCTTTGTGGCACCCTCATCCTCGATTTTCTTTGCGAGCGTCTCCAAAGCTTCAGACGTAGTACGCACAACAAGCTCGACATCTTCGAGGTGTTCTTTGGTAACGGTGGTAGCAGGGTCAGGAAGAACTATCTCATCAAGTTTCGCCTTGGTGTTTGCGAGCAGAGTCTCAATAGCATCAGTATCTTCCTTCGTGGCAAAGCCCTCGGTAGCTGGTGGCGCTGATTCGCGATCCTGCAACAGGAGAACTGCAGCTTGAACATCTTTCAGCAGTTCTTCGATCGCGAATAGATCCTCCTTCACGACCGAGGCAGTGACGACACCAGGCTCGCCTTCTTTCTCGGAAGCCGCGGCTGATGGAGCGGTGTTTTGAAAGTTGATGTCCATAGCATCTACCTTGCCCTGGATTTGAGCTAGAATAACTTCCATTCTTTCAAAGCCATCATTCTGCGACGGGACCATATCGTTGACAGGCTGTGCTTGCGACGACTCTTCAACAATCTCGCGGTTTGTAGCGTTATCAGGATCCTCGACACGCATCACCTCGTTTCCGGTAGGGATGGCATTCTCCTCAATCACTTGATCAGCATACGTGTCGTTCCTCAAGCCCTTGAGGCTATTGATATCATCACGTAGGCCGGCAAGACCATCCTTCAAGGTGTCAAGAATCTCGTACGTGACAGTCATGTCTACGGGCTTGTCGGCAAGCTTCATGACATCCTCTCGGAGGCCATCGAGCCCGTCGTTCATAGCATCGATGATCTCACCACTAGCAGACATGAAATGCTCGGGGCGGTCGATCCGCTTTTCTAAATGCGAACGGAGGTCATCGAGACCGAGTCGAACAGCTTCCAAGACTTCTTCAGTATCAGCACGCGAATGTTGTCGTGTCAAGTTGTCGGATTGGCGCAGTTGCTCTAACTCCCCATGTAGAGCCTCTAAGAGTTCCGCATTGACGCCGCCGGATTGGAGACGAGTTTGGATATCCTCCAGGGAAACCTTGATAGCCTCGAGCATGGCCTTGTTGTCGCTGTCGCTGGTTGGCACAAGAGCGTTGCACAGAGATTCCTTCAGATTCCCCAAATCGCTCTGGATCACAGCAATATGATCTTTGGAAGCGGTGTCCTGCGTGGACCTCAGCCCATCAATGAGTTCCTTGACGGCGTCAATCATGTCGTTATTATCGGTGCCGCCGGATTGGATGATAGATGCTCCTAACGTTTCGCGGAGGTGCTCGAATTCCTCCTTGAGCGATGCAATCATGTCGTCGTTTGAGGTCGACGAGGTTTTCTGTTCGCCAAGAGCCACCTGGAGATTGTCGAAGCCCGCCTGTAATTTCTCCAGAATGTCGTTCTTGTTGCTTGATGTATCTCCAAGAAGGACTTCCTTTAGCTGGTCGAACTCATGCCTCATGGCCTCGTTGATGTCATCACTGGAGTCCGGATCTTCTTCTCCTCTGATTGCCACTTGAGACTTCATGTCTTGGAAGCCGGCGTTCAAGGCGGCGAGGATCTCGTTGTTACGAGACGCATTCGAAGGGAACTGGGTGCTAAGAGTCTCGTGAAGGTGCTCGAATTCCGACTTAATGTAGGACACCATGTCCCCACGGTTCCAAGCCTGATCCCCACGAGGCCCTTCTGCAACATAACCTTGAACATCCTCGCGTAGCTTTTCAAGCTCAGCGCGCATACTTTCGACAATTCCGTCGCTTTGTGGCGCATCGCGCGTCGTGAGTGCGGAGCCTTGAATTTCGGTACGAAGACCATCAAGCCCATCTCGCAGTGCATCTAGGACCTGTTCGGTATCACGACCACTGGCTGAAGAGTAGGCCTTAAACTCTGAGTGCATGTCATCCACCAAGGACTGTAGTCTTTGCATGACCGCTTGGTTCTGAGCCTCAATCTCGGGACGCGAAGTATCGATGGCCGCTTTGATGGCTTCATAGATAGGCTCTGAAGGAATATCGATCTCCTGAGGCTCGGGCTGGTGTTCTGCGAGCGCCTGCATGACAACAGCAAGTAGAACCTCCTTGGACAGGGTCTCGGATGAGCTTTGTTGAGTAAAGGAGGGTTTCATGTCCTCCAAGCACTCACGAACAGCTTCCAAAATCTCTTCTCGAACTTCGTGTGCTTCATTGACCGGCGCCGGAAGGCGCATCTGCTGCAGAGACTGGTGAATAATGTCTTCGACCTGCTCTTTGGTAACAGCACCCAAGCCACTGTAGTCCTGGAGTCCTTCTCGAAGACACTGGAGAATCTCGTCCCGTTCGAGACCAAATTGTTGGATTTCGACGTTTGGTTTCATCTCGACGCCATCGTAAGCCTCACGAACTGCCCTGACAATCGCCTCCTTGTCCAGAGCGACTCCTGGAGCCATGTATTGATCCAGCCCGCGCTCTGCGAGTGCGTGCTTCACAACATCGTACACCTCGTTGCTGTCGACTGTGTTACGAGTGACATTAGACGACACTGACTGTCTGCGTCTTTCGCGCATGACTTTGTCCATATGGTCCTTCAGGCTCTCAAGGCCTTCTTGAATGATGGCATTGATTTCTTGGCTTGCGTGGTTGGAGTCAGTGCCGCCTTCGATAGATCGGGATTGTTCCGCCTCCTCGACCTTGCGGGCAAGTTCTCGACCCATTCCGAGCACCTCCCCACGTAATTCCTGGACGAGAGTCTTGGTGGCCATTGTAACACAACCAGATTCAGCCACACTATCTTTAATCTTGCGCAAAAACTTGAGCATCTCGTCACTGACAAAGTCGGCAGCCTTAGGGCTAGCATACGGCTTGTTAGCTTCCGAAGTTTGGTGAAGCGAGTAATCTGAGGCCGTCCTCGTGAGTGCTCCCGATCCCGGGGAAGGTTGAAAGGACGCGGAGCCAGGCGTAGCTGCAGGTCCGAGGACACTCCTGCCCGAGCCCTGTCGCACGAACTCTGCCAGCTCAGTCACCTTCTTTGCTGTTTCTCCAGTTGCCTTGTCGACAAGCGTCTGAAGGTTGTTTATGAGACGTTCCTGGCCATCCTTGGTAACCATTTCGCGGATAATCTTTTCGAGCATCGCGACGCTGGCCGCGCCTTCAACAGAGTATGGGTTTGGACTGCCTATACGCTCATCCCAACCACCAGGGGAGGCCATCCGCGGGAAGGTGAATTGCTTGGTCGGTGTCATGTGTGGGTCATGGAGGTTGAGGCTGCTAGAGCGGGGCTGCTCTGTGTGTGCCGCTCCCGCCATGGCTTGTTGCTTTTGTGACATTGTCGAAAGAAGATCCTTGAGGGATTTCCGAATGTCCTCGTCTCGTGTGCTGGTGGCCTCTTTAAGGCTGATGAGATCTGTGGCGTTGTCCTTACTGCGTCGACTGAGCTGTGACATGTCTTTCTGAAGACTGGAAACGATGTTGTTGATGCTGAGAAGCTGACTGGATATTGAATCGAGGCCTTGAGGCGGCGCAGGCCCGTAGGTAGCTGCTGGTGGTGACTTCGCGGATGAGTTGGTGATATTCAATAGCGGAGGGTCTAGCATATGTGCTGGAATCGACATATTTTGCAGCGCCATCATTGTGGCTGATGGAGGAGTGTTTTCCCCCAGAATCGCCCGCTGGCTCGGTCTTAGTGCTGGTGTGTCTTTAATCTCAAATCGCGGAGGCGGTGCAGGCGTCGGGGTGCCATGCGGGCCGCCATGTCGGGATGCGCCGAAATCTGCATCTTTGCCAAAGTAGTCCTTATCCAAATCACGGGAGAAGTGGTTTGTCCGACTCTTTGGAGGTTCTGGCGACCGTTCTGGCGATCGCTCAGGCGACTTGTGTGTATCGAGGTAGCTGCGAAGGTCGCGCACACTACCAGGTTGTACTGACTGCATCCGCTTGTGCGCGTTGCCCTTGACGAGGGCTCGCTCTGGGGACTTGGACGACAGCGGCAATGGCATGGGATTGGTAGTGTATGAACTTGTAGGCGCGCTCTCTCGCGCCCTCTCCTCCAGTGCTTTGGCCGCCTGCATGATGGCCGCTGAAGCTCCTGGGCGGGTTGTGAGGTTTGGCGACCCAGGATTCAGTGGGAGTGGTGGTGGTGCCCGGTCTGGGTCTGCACTGTCCCACCTGGAGCGATGTTAGCCGTGCTGCCACTATTGTTTACGCGCTCCTCTCGGATACATACATGGGGACCATTCTTTCACCAAACGAATGTGAGTGCCTGATGAGCTCTCGGTCGCGCGACTCTTCTCTGTCAGAGGAAGGCATGGTGTGTGGTCTGGTAAATGTTCAACCTAAAATGGCAATTCTGGAATGAAGAGCGAGGCTGAGCCAACAATGAACGCGCGAGTTTCAGTTGCGGTGAGCAAGGGATGCACGACGTCCAAGCACAAAACAACGTCGGCGACCCAGCGCACAAGGGTATTATACTTCGTAAGATCGTGAGGGAGGAGGAGAGTGTGTTGTGGTTGAGGCAGGTGCAGGGCGGCTATTGATAGCAGATCCCATTGCATTGTTTACTCGGCGCACGGGCCAGCCATGACGAAAAGGCGCGCCTGCCAGCTGGCCGTCCCCACGGCAGCAACACCGCCTTGTTTATTGAGCGCTTGGCAGGAGCAATTAATACATTCACACGTCCAGACTTACTCGGCGACGCCGTGCAATCAACCTTGGGCTGAGCGCTCGACTGAATTCAACCTGTCTTTCTGGCCTGGTGTTGCATGTATCAGTATGCTTCAATGTGAATTATGGTTGCGTTGCTGGGGTAGCCAGCAAGTCGACCAATCGGCAGTACGTTTTGCCGAGGGTACCTACCTTCGATGATTGCGCGTGGGCCCGCCCGTTGCTGCATCACCGATACCTAGCTCAATCACCGCCACCCCACCTTCAAGACCCGTTCCGGACTCCACACCCCCCACACCATATCATAGCCTCCCACCCATCCGCCTTGTCTATACAGCCCCACAATGTCTGTCGGCGACGCGAGTAAGCGGATAGCGGAGGCCCAGGCGCTGGCCAAGTCAGATGCCTCCAAGGCAGAACAGATATACAAAGAGGTGCTGTCGACAGATCCAGGGGCCAATGAGACAGCTATCAAAAACTATGAGAACTCATTAGTCGGCCTCGGTGAGCTGTACCGCGACCAGAAGAGAGTTGATGCCCTTGCGGAACTGGTCACGCAAGCACGATCTGTACTGTCATCGTTCGCCAAAGCAAAGACTTCGAAGCTAGGTAGGTCTTGAAGCATAAGCCTGGCCGACGATGAATTGACTAGTGGCAGTACGGCAATTACTTGACCTCTTCACGCCCATTCCCAACACCGTCGACACCCAGATTGCCGTCACAAAATCATGTATAGAGTGGGCTGTTTCAGAGCGGAGAGGTTTCCTACGGCAAAACCTCGAGACCCGACTCGTCTCGCTATACATGCAAAAGCAGTCGTACTACGAGGCTCTGGCCCTGATCAACAGTCTATTGAAAGAGCTCAAACGCTTGGATGACAAACTGGTCCTGGTGGAGGTGCAGCTGCTCGAGTCAAGAGTCTACCATGCCCTCGGGAATGTTTCGAAAGGGCGCGCTGCTCTCACATCCGCACGAACATCTGCCGCGTCAGTCTACACCCCACCACTCCTACAGGCCGGTCTGGATATGCAGAGCGGCATGCTGCACGCAGAGGATGGCGACTTCAACACCGCCTTCTCATACTTCATCGAGGCCATGGAAGGCTATCACTCGCAGGACGAAGAACAAAAGGCGACCTCTGCACTTCAGTACATGCTTTTGTGTAAGATCATGCTCAACCTCGGGGACGACGTCTCATCACTCATGACGTCGAAACACGCCATCAAGTACGCAGGGAAGCGCTTGGAAGCGATGAAGGCGGTGGCTCGAGCGCACACGAACCGGAGTCTAGAGGAGTATGAGGCAGCATTAACCGAATACCGCCAACAACTTGGTAGTGACCGCTTCATCACCGGCCATCTCCGGCGCCTATACGACAACATGCTGGAGCAGAACCTTATCAAGGTCATCGAACCATTTAGCCGGGTAGAGATTGAACATGTTGCTAAAATGGTCGGCCTCGACACAGCACAGGTCGAGCGGAAGCTGTCGCAGATGATTCTCGATAAGGTCATCATTGGTGTTTTGGACCAAGGAGCAGGATGCTTGATCGTCTATGACGAGTCGGAGCGTGATCAAGGTTATGATGCCGCTCTAGAAACGATTGAGAAGCTCAGCAATGTAGTCGACGTACTATACACCAACCAAGCGTCACTTCTAGAATAGGTTGCCTTGCATAATGCGAAGATAAAGGCTTCGAGGACTTAAAATCACACGACCTGCCTCGGGATCCTGTAGAATACCAACACAGAGCGGCCAAGCACACTCAGTGCGGCTCCTTGACAAGCAATCATGGTACTTGACATCGTGCCAGAATGAATAAGATGCGTATAGTCGTGCGTGTCTGACCGTAGTGCACTTGATTGACTCTTGACTCAGAGGCAGACGCAAGCTATGCAACCAACCCGCCTCTGCGCACTTGTCTGCAGCCACACAATATTGTGGCAGACGACTTCATCAGGTTGTCTTGGTATTGATTGATTGCACGGTCGCCCAAAAGTAGTTGTTCTCCATTAGCCCTGACCCATGTAAGCGCTGGTAAGAGCAGGGTAGTGAGCCCTGAGGGTGGTCAAATGATGCTTACATATGGTGTCACCTGGGCATGCAGCAACCAAGATTATCCGAACGTGGAGAGGTTTTAACGTGGCCCGAATGACCATATTAAAAAGTACTGGGAGAGCTGCTATTCTCTGAGGGTGTCGAGCTGTTTTGCATAAAAATATGATGAATATACCACAGTGTGTACCGAACCTTGTAATAAACCAGCTTTAAAGACCTGTAAAATATCTCTGGACGGGGATATGAAAGTTCCAACATAGCACATGGATCTATTGCATTATAACTCAACATCATGCTCTCACCTCACAGCTAATCTGTCACCAAAGAACAACACCGGCTTCAGATGTAACCCGCCTCCTGCTCTTAGGTCGCCGCTGTTGACGAATCAGCTCAGCCCGTTATTGACCCCCAACACCACTAGGTACCATGGAGATAGGAACTGAGTCTCAAGACTTCCTCACTACGCCCTGCATGCCTGAACAACGATGACCATCGCCTGCCCTTCTAGCTCGTTTGCAGTCTAGAAATGAAGGGCCCATATGTGAACTCATCACACCCCTACAACCATGCCCTTTACAAATCCACGGCAATCTATCTGCGCGTCCCGAGCACGGTACCAGGCGGCCGAACAAATATGTATTGCAATAAGCAGGGTTCCACGCCTATAGGTCCGCAGAATGCCCATGTGCACCGCTGCCTGGAATATCTATCGCGTGCTGGGATATCACCCATGTTACTTGCTTGTCGGGGAATTTGTAGTATAATTGGCTCGCTGCGTACAAAAAGACAAGACCCAAAGGCAGATCTTGTGTCCACGATATTTACATCTATACACTACTAAACCCCAGCAGGCAAGAAAGGAAAAAGGAAAAGCTCAAGTATGAAAAAATTAAACATGGAGATCCCGTCTCATATACTCGCCCACGGTACCTCTCTCCCCTTGTATCCTTACATGTTCTTCATCCTTCATCCCTAACCCCACGCACTAATTCTATGTTCTACTAAGCACCCCTCCTTCACCTCGCAACTAACGACCCCTACCATCCTTCCTCCCTCTCCACTCACTTATCCCACACCCGCCCCTGTGAAAAATTGGATCCTATCCCCGCCACCGCACTTCCATCGCCGCTTACACTCGAAAATCTCGCGGCGCTGAATAGCGTGGGTGAAGATGGGGGCCACGATGTGTATTTGACGAGTGAGGATGACATCACCGCGAAGCCGGAGCCAAGGTGGCTAGGCGGTGTGAACATTGGGGATGATGATGATGATGATGATGATGATGATGATGATGATGATGATGATGATGATGATGATGATGATGATGATGATGATGATGATGATGATGATGGAAAGACTGGGGTGATTGTTATCG
>Ga0182210_1000244_pt1 | contig 12518 bp, 8 predicted proteins | sample G5R1MG_19_FD_129670 | JGI IMG/M metagenome (GOLD analysis project Ga0182210, IMG submission 129670) | Switchgrass phyllosphere microbial communities from Michigan, USA - G5R1_MAIN_03OCT2016_LD1 MG | ecosystem: Host-associated > Plants > Phyllosphere > Phylloplane/Leaf | place: USA: Michigan... | reverse complement strand
GGGGGAGCCGCCCGGGGGGGGGGGGTGGGGGGGGTGGGGGGGGGGGGTCCGGGGGGTGGGCTTGGGGGGGGGGGGGGGGGGGGGGAAGATTGGCTGCCACGGTCAGGGTCCGACGTCCTACACCACACATCACACACCACATCACACACCACACGCTACACACCACATACGCCTCGGGCGACTACCTATAGGCGACTGGTGCCATCCGAATCACCCGCTTCCTTGTCCTGGAGACGATACACCATAAGAGACCACTGCAGTCCCGAGCAGATCGGGAATCATGTAAGCCGCGGCAGCCTGCAACAGCACACCCCTCACAGCAACAACTCGGGCCAAGTCGCCTCGTCCACAAGATGGATGCGTGGACGCGAGTCTGCTTTGCTGGTAAGCCCCTAATCTGTCGGTAAGCAGCCCCATCTGGCAGCTGTCATGGATCAACGCACCCTCTCTTGAATCAGGGAAACCGCATGGTTGGTGCAGAGACAGCCAAAATAAAGCATCCTGCTAGCCACCGGACCATGGAGCCGTGGAGACTCGTTCCGGGCTAACCCATCCGATGGCTTGATGGCCGCGGATCTTTTATCCCTTAGCGCTGCTGCATTCGTTCCTACATAGAGCAACGGATAGGGGACACGCGCGTCCAATCGTACAAAATAAAACAAGTATTGCCTGACAGCTAGTTACGCCCCGTCCTTTTGTGTAAGGAATCGTCCACGAAAAACATGCTTGTAGTCTGATACATCTTGCTAATACAGCATGCTGTGCGGTTTAAGGCATATATATCCACTCCCTTCAGGATGGAGCTCCGCAATAACGATCCAAAAAAAAAGGGGGTTCCCGCTTTGTCGCAAACAAACGAGTAAAATATCCGAACAGCCCAAACAGAAGAAGGGTATATATGATGGTGAGATTACCCGTCTACACTTGGCTCACTCTCGCCCTCTTTCTGGTGCTTCCAGGCATCACACTAGGCCCACCACGCGACGGCACATCGTCGCCACCGCCACGTCGGCTCTTCTCCTGCTGGTCAAGCACCAGCTGTAGCACATCATACGAAAACTGTGGAAACTCGAGACACATGGCCTTGAACTCTGGCTCGGCGTCGTGGCGCAAGCTGAAGGAGCGGGTGGCCCAGAACGCTGCGACAGGCTTGCGAATCGTCGCGTCTTCTGGGTTGGACTCCTTGTAGACATAGCGGGCGTAGGCGAGTTCGCCCTTGGCGGTCGAGGCTGTGCGGTGGATTTTGGAGTGCGCAAGGGACTTGAGCTCAGGGAGCTGCAGGCGGTCGGCGAGCGTATAGATGCGAGCATGGACGAGGAGTCCGAGGCCGTCGTCGTCAGCCTGCGGTTGGCGTGGGTCTTTCTCGAGAGGAGCGTCGCGTGCAGACGATGTCTTTTTGGGGAAGTATTCGCCTGTGTAGAGGTACTCGACGACGGAGCCCATGGCATCAGCATCGCAATCAGCAAAGACAATCTCGCGTGGCTGATCCTTGTCAGCAGGGTGGTAGACATGGCTTCGGGGGATAGGAATAGACATACTCCCCCAGGCGCAAAGGCATCGACCTGTCTCGCAAATTCTGGCGACTTGAGGATAACCGCCTGATGCGCCGAGTAGGTCGTTCGGCTGTCTCCTGATCCGACAATAACCTCGATTATCGGGCTCTTCATCAAACTGGGTTTTGGTCAGCCATGCGCCAGACAACGTTGCGCGCACCGATCCGAAAAATCTCCATGCACTCACTCTGCGAACAAGACCAGCTTGGGTGCCTCGGGCTCCATTTCCGTCAACCCAGCGTCCTCGCCAGACGCATCGCCCGCGCCTGCGCCCTCTTCCATCTCCACATCATCGACAGGCGTTTCTGTCACTGAAGCCTGTTGCTCCATGTCGGCCATCGTGAAGGAGTATTGGCGGCGGAACTCGATATAGGTGCGAAGGCTATGCTATGAGTAAGAACTGATAACGGAGCGCACGAATTGCGATCAAGGTGGCAAGCATCAATTGCAGCCGACGGTTGTGAGGCGTTGAAGAGTGCTGTAAATTTTGGCGGTGGTTGGAGATGGCTGGGAGCGCACGACCGTAGAGCAGCTTACCTACGCGACGACTTCCATCGCGCTAACGCAGGGACACATTTCGGCGAGAACGTCGGTACAACAGGCACAGAACCAAAGGAACAGATGATGAATTGTCATTCATATCTCTTTTTTCATTGATTGGGACAAGGATCGCTATCGGATTCTATCCACCAACCAGTGGTCCACTTGGCGAATTCCATCAATTGAGAAACTTTTTGAGAGCACTATGACATCCCCCTTTTCTCTCGAATTTGTCGCAATAGCTTCTGATCCGAGATCTGCCCAAGGATTATCTAGCTGCTCCCCTGAACCTTCTTGACGATAGATACAAGACGGTCAAAGAGAGGGTGACCCTTCTCGATGCCGTTGACCTTGATGACAACATCTTCTGCCGAGTTCTCCTTGAGGATCTTGGCGAGTTCAGCGGACTCCTCATCGCCCTCAACGTTCTGGAAACGGTAGGCCTGATCAACAGCGCCGAGGAGAGCGTCGACCTTGTCGCCGCGCTCAGCAAGTTGGGCAGCGGGTCCAATGAAGCGCTCCTTGCGAGAAAGCTTGCGGAGAGGGGCGCGGCCGACACGCTCGACGTTGTCCTTAAGGACAGGGTTGGAGATACGCTTGACGATTTGGTCAACGTAGTCTTGCTGCTCCTGGGTGCTGACACCGTGCTTGTTGACGATCAAATGAGCAGTCTCCTTGACAGCGTCACGAACGATGTCATGGAGCTTTTTGTCCTGGAGTACCTCGTGGATGTAGGCAATCTTGGCCTGGTGTCCATAGTAGGCAGCAGTGGCGTGCGAGGTGTTGACAGTGAAGAGCTTACGCTCAATGTATGGCTCGAGATCGTCGACGTAGTGAACGCCCTTGATCTCGGGCTTCTTGCCACCATTCTCGAATGGCTTCTGCTCGACGCACCACTCATAGAACTTCTCAATCTTGACATTCAAGCCGGCATTAGCATCCTGCTGGGGAACAATTCGGTCAATCGCCGAGTTGGCGAAACGAGCCTTGCTGTCGATGTTCTTCTTAGCATCCTCGCTGAGCTTGCCCTCAATGAATCCTCTCCATGTAGTTGTGGCATTGATAGCATTCTCGCAAGCAATGACTGCGATAGGGTAGTCAAGTGTACGAGCCTCGATCGCCTTGGCAACAGGCTCTGCAACAAACTTGAGGATGTTGGGGCCGACAGCGCAGGTGACAACGTCAGCCGAGGCAATTTCCTGGATGACCTTGTCCATCTCATTCTTGGAGTTGATGGCCCGGTAGTGGTCAATGGTGAACTCGCGCTCGCCATCATCACCGATCTCAGTCACAGTGTAGGAGGGAGACTTCTGGAGGGCATCGATGATGCTGTCCATAACATCGACGAAGACAACCTCAAAGCCGGCATTGTGGAGAAACTCGGCAACGAAGCCACGGCCAATGTTGCCTAAGAGAGAGTTAGTACGTGGGAAATGTTAAGCAATCAGCTAGACAGCACGTACCACCACCAAAGTGAACTGCTTTCTTGTTGTAGGCCATATTGTGCGATGTGTCAGATATAAGGTTAGGTGGAAACTGCGAGAAGACTGTTAATGGAGCTGTAGTTGAGTTTGAGTGTGAGTGAGTACTAAGGGGAGCAGAGTTTTGGGGGGCAGAGGTAGGATAATCTGGCCAGGAAATGAAGGCCAGTGCTATAGCGGGGTATGTTTAGGAACGGAAGGAGTTGCGAACCCTAACACCTAGCAGGCAGGAGGGGGGGGCATAGGGGTTAGGCAGAGAATTGCAGGGGGATTCTTACTTAGGTGCGCAATTAAGCGGTGAGTAAGGTTGCAGTGGCTGCGGTGAGGGAAGAAGAGTGAGTTGGATTTATGTTGGGCACACCTGAACAGCACACGTAAACAGCGCGCTCAAACAGCTGGCAAAAACGTGCCCCGCAATGACGTCTTATCGTATTAGCTAATATGCAGAAGTAGCAGGGATAAGGGTTGCCTGCCAGAAGCACACAAGGAATTGGAATAGGCACCTTCACCCGAGTCTCGAGGCATTTAGGAGGCAATAATTTAGTACGCAGAGACAAACTTATCAGTGTATACAATCATCTGTTATATGTAGGATTGGAACAGTGAACATTTGTTCAACTTTGCTTTTAGCCTGCCAAGACGCTATTCAGCATGGCCAGATCTTTAATTATTGCTGTATAGTATTACTTATTACGTTTCTTTCTTATAGAATAAAAATCTGCAGCACTGCGTCAAGCGTGAATAGCTTGCTGTATATGAGGATATACTGCAATCACGCGGTGGTAGAGATCCCCGTGTTCCCTCATGAGTACCTCAGGGTCCCAGGCCATGGCAACAAAGATCGTATCGATTCCGCTGGAAAGGGGAGTAGTAAAAATGTTGCAAATCTGAAGGCCAATCTGTGACAAAACTTAGCCAAGGGAAATTGTGCTGCAATGCATTGGGAACGTACCAGGAAGGAAAATGCAACCACAACGGGTGTGTATGCACCATCAGCGTTGTACGCCGGAGATGTGAAGATCAAGTAAAGGTACGCAAGCAGCGCGCAGGAATACCCAACAAAGGTCGAGCCCATACTCAGAACAGGGCCGATAAGGCACTCATTGACCAGTGCGTCGACGCCACGATCTTTGATCATCTTCCAGGTATCTTTCGCAGCCGCAATATAGCTCTTGCCGTACAAGGCAATGTAGCTGAACGCATACCTGTTCAAAAACTCAACAGCCCAGTTCAAGAGACTAACGAGACAACCTAGAAAACAAAATAATATCGATCCAACAACGTTGCCATCGCTCGCGGCATTGCGCTGAGCAGCCGAGCACAGCTGGCGCAGGAACTGGATGATAGCAACGAGCAGGCTGCCAAGACTAATGCTGCCGAAGCTGTATGTGACTGCGCGTTTGAAGGCACCGCGTGTAGCGCCCTTGGGCATTGAGTTGGGATTAAAATACCATGAACCATAGACTCCAGAGATTGTGGTGTGTATCGTGTTTTTCAGCCATTCGGAAATCCAGTACATAGCGAAGGTTGCGAAGGCAATTAAGCCAATGACTTTGCCATTCCCACATCCGCCTGCGCCGTTGCTACATGATGGATTGTTCCGGTTTGGCGTGTATTGCACGTAAATAGCGACCAGGGTGACGGAATACCATGCGCCAAGTGCAGCAGCAGCCAGGCCTCCAACGAGTGAGACGAAATAGGTATGGCCGTACTTCTTTGATACATCGATCGTGGTTTGGAGCATGAGGACACTGAAGGGAATTCGGGGAACTGGTATCTTTGTTAGCGGGTGAGGCCTCATGATGCCGACGGCGAGTGGGGACACGTACTCCAGGAGATGAAGCAGAAAATGTAGAAGATGCTGAAGATCAAAAACACGATGCCACCAGACCAGTACCTCCTTGACAACATATAGATTGCTGTCACAACTCCGAAGAGGATGTTGAGGATGCCAGTGAGCCAGATGAATTGCTTCGTGAACTTGCGCGCAACCCACATGTATGCATAGCTGAAGACGGTTGCCATGCCGAGCACGAACGCGAATAGAATGACTGTGTTTGAGTTGAGCGCGAATTGGTTCGCGTTGCCATAAATGCCGCCGCTATTGCTTTGCGCTGCGATGGAAGATTAGTCCTCGAGCCCAGCACAACCAATGCATTGTACTCACAGTAACCCCGTATCGAAATCGCGGAAACTGCGACGTATCCAAGGAAAACTGCAATCAGCAATGCGCCTGCCCACCAGTCGTTGTACTTGGGCTTCGCGATCTTGAATTGCTGTTCAAAGGTCTGTTTACCATCGTCGTACCCCTGTTGTTCATAGCCACCTTGCTGCTGCGTGAGGGGTGGCGGGCCTTGTGGCGCCGCATATTTCTGCCCATACTGCGGCGGCGGCTGATTGTACTGAGGCTGTTGTCCGCCATTAAACGGGTCCTCTGGTTGCTGCGGTGGCGCACCACCCATGTAGTAGTCTTGAGCTTCGCCTCGCTGCGCCATTGCAATCGCTTGTTGATCGCTTGTGAAGGGCAGACGCACGGTAGAACCTGCGTGGAGAAAGGAGGAAACACAAACACCAACTACGCCGCCGTCAGTGGAAATTGAATCACGTTCCCAGATGCCGCTAGCGTCAGCCTATGCAATTCGACGAATCGCCAAGGGGCTGAGAGGTTGGACGAGATGCGCGACGTCATTCATGGTCACTAGCAAGAACCGTGATGGGAGCCGTGCACTCACTGGCTGATCGTCACATTGCTGCCAATAATGCTTGTTTACGGCAATACAGAGTAGACGTCGAGTGCAAACCAAGGGAGACAGCGCTTTACTGCATGCCTGCTGCTACATGAATGACAGACAAGATGGCCAGTCGAAACCCTGATAGGCGCAACGAAGTGGCCCTCTCCCGTTGCTTCGATAGCGTCCCCATACTGCTGTAGGCAGTACATGCTCCCTAGCTAGGGGCGCTTTGTAGTGCCCTTACTACACTTCATGTGCTACCCATACACTGCCGACTACTTCACCGCCAATCACTAGAGATGGACAAGTAAGATCGCTTGGCTCCAGTCTCTAGGTGAAAGTGAAATGTGGGAACATGCCCAGGGCCGCCTCATGACAATTGCGATTGGAAGCAACTTCCCAGGGGGATAATTGGCCTGGATGTTTGCACGTGTTGCAGAACAGATCAATCATCGCGAGCAGCCTCAATCTCCGCATACTCCTGCCATCGACCGTTGACAGCCTTCTTCCAGGTGCGGATGGAGGCATCGTCTCCAGTCGTGACTAGTAAATCTCCTGGACGTAGGTCAGTAGTTGCATTCCAGTCCAGAGCAAGATCACACCATGACTGACCCATCTGTGAGAACGTGACTCGCCACACTGCTCCATGGTGATTCGTGAGCTCATCGGTAAGCTTAGCAATCTGCTTGATACGACCCGGTTCATTGTCATGCGAGAGCTCGGGCGCCCTTGATGCCCCTGCCAGTCCAGCGCCTATGCCAGAAGGCGTGTTCTTTCGGGGCCCAGGTCGTGGAGATACAGGTTCTGCGACGACGAGGTTTGGAGACGTGCCGCTGGCCAAAGTACCCTCGGAGGAAGGAGTTGACAACTCGTAGATCCGAATAACACCGTCCTTGCTGGCTGTAGCGAGTATATCATAGCCACGCATGGAGCCATTGGCCCAGGCTACGTCGCGGATGATCTGCCGGGCGCCTTCCAGCTTTGCGACTTGGAAGAAACGCTTAGATTTGTCGGTCCGAAAGACATAGACATCCTTCATTGCGGCAACCGCCAGTGATAGAGATTTTCGGTCCAGACCAGCCATGATGGCTGTCCAGCACGGTAGTTTCTCCTTGTGAAACACCACCTTGAATCCCACCTCTTCCTGGCGTTCCGGAGGGTTGGTCTCAGAGACCCAGCGCTCTGCTAAGACAGTCCATTCATTGAGACTACTCTGATCCTGGGGCTCGTAGACCGTCATTAAGCCGTCGCGAGTGATCAAGGCTAGCCACGTCTCCTGCATAATGTTTTTGAAGTCGAGCGACATGAACGGAGCGTGCGTTGTCGAAGATAGATTGGTGATGAGTTTGAAGCGATTGCCAGACATAGGCACCTCAGTAACGTCCTCTTGCCAAAGTTTGCAACGCCCGTCTTCGCCAATGCTGCCCACAACCTCCCCCATGAAGGGGCCGTTCCATTTGACCTACGATTCGATTAGCACGAGATGAACAAGGGGCAAAATCACATGCATATGTCGACATCACGCCTCGCGGCCGAGCGCCATGTAACTTACATCGACAATCTCGGCATCGTGCGCCTTCCAGCTTTCTACGAGGCTCCAGGAATCGTCCTTCTTGTCCCAAACCTTGAGACGATGGTCAGAGCCGGCCGTGACCATGCGCGTGCCAAAGTAGTTGAAGTCGACAGCAAGCACAAGATCCTGGTGGCCATGGGAGAAGGTCTGCAATGCGGCCATATTTGCATAGACGCGACGCGCGCCTACAAAGTGCGACTCGAGCTGCTCGACGATGCGCCGCTCAACGATGCTTGGGCTGCCGTCGGCGCAGGGCTCCTGGATCAGCGGGGAGACCAGATCGACGTGCTCGAGTACATCTTCAAATGTGACGGCGAGGCTGAGATGGGAAAGGCGGTGATGGGAGAGCGGGCCAGAATGCAAGCGAGCCTCGTCGCGGGTGGGGCTGAGGGAAGACGAATCGCTAACGGCAGACGAGGGCAGGCGCGAGGGCGTTATTTTGTTTAGGAACGTTGGACGCGCAAGGCGGCGGGTGACGGCGTCTAGACTGAGCTGGATGGCATCGAGCTGCGCGTGCTGGGCTGCCGCGGAGGGATCCATCATGGGCTGCCAATGCTCTCCACACGAACCGTACGGTAGCTTCTCTCGTTTCGGGTTAGCAAGGAAGGAGAGGCGATGAGAACACCTTTCCCACACCACCCAGCAGCGCCAGCGGATCTCACTACCTCGATTGGCAGCTCGCCACTCTCCTGTTCGCCTGTTCTGCGTTCTTTCTGGCTTGGTGGGCGCTTGCCCTGATCTGTCGTTGTAGTCTGCTTGCTCATCACGCGTTGCCGCTGTTTGCTCGAGTGAACAAACACGACGACGACAAGAAGAACATCATCAACATCAATGATAACGACGACAACGACGACGACAACGACGACGACAACAACAACAACATCATCGTCTTACAGCGGCCTCACGTGCTAGTGCGTACCTCGATCTCTATCTATCGACTTGCCGCGGAGGCAAAGACGCCTTCGCATTCCACTCCCCTGCCAAGCCTCGACAAGGTTAGAATAAGACACAGAAGTTCCGAATCAAAATGGCCTCTCAACTTTCCATGACTGAGGCCTATTCGCTTGCTTCTTTGTCGCTTGCATGCGTTGGAATGCTGGCCAACTCCCTCCAAGGCGAAGGCGAGCCGCTCATCGCCTCGATCGCCTTGAGCGGCCTGGCGTTTGCCTTCAGCTACGCCTTGCTGCGCTGGCTCGGTAACGCGTTCATGAAACTCGGGTTCAAAGGCCGAGATCTGTGCAAACGGAAGCAAGATGAGATGTAAGTGACGAGACGAAGCGGCACGCTTGCCCCAGCTGAACAGCCCAAGCCCCGAGATGATGGGTGCAATTTGCGCCATGGTATACCTCTTTGTCTTGATCTTCTTCATCCCATGGCCGTTCTACAAGGACATTGTCATTGCGACATCAGGCGGAGGCAATCGCGATGTTATCCAAGAGCTAGGCGAGGTAGAGACGGGAAGACTGCTACACAGATTCCCCCACAACAAGCTGGCATCCTATCTCTCCGCGCTGCTTTCGCTTCAGTCCGTTGTACTGCTCGGTGTCGGTGATGATCTGTTCGACATACGATGGCGACACAAGGTGCTCATCCCCGCCTTCGCTGCTATTCCTATGCTGGTGGTGTACTTTGTCGACTTTGGTGTCACGCAGATGGTCGTGCCAGTACCACTGAGGCCCTATCTTGGCGAGCTGTTTGATCTCGGTATGGGTTCAAGGAGAGATGCGAGAGGTGGGCACAAGTTGCTAATGCCAGCCCAGGTTGGCTGTACTACGCCTACATGGCGTCCATATCCATCTTTTCTCCCAACAGCATCAACATCCTTGCTGGCATCAACGGCATTGAAGTAGCCCAGTCGGTAGTGATTGCCGTGCTCATCGTCGGAAACGACATGCTCTACCTCTCGCCCTTCACGCCATACCCGCACCCCGCGACCGACTCGCATCTCTTCTCCCTCTACCTGCTGCTCCCGTTCATCGGCGTCTCGTTGGCGCTCTTGATGCACAACTGGTACCCCGCCAAGGTGTTTGTCGGTGACACGTATTGTTACTTTGCAGGCATGGTCTTCGCAGTTGTCGCCATCCTGGGCCACTTCAGCAAGACGCTGATTCTGCTCCTGATCCCGCAGGCCTTCAACTTTGTGTACTCGGTTCCTCAACTCTTCCACCTCGTGCCATGCCCCCGACATCGGCTCCCCCATTTCAATGCACGGACGGGGCTGCTAGAGCCTTCGCGCGTCCAGTTTCGCAAACCATTGCGAAGACCGATTGCGGCAAGTCTGAAGTTGCTGCACCGGCTGCGGATGCTGGATGTGCAAGTTGATATGGCAGGGCAGGTGGTGTCTTCCTCCAACTTCACACTAATCAACTTGTGGCTGGTATGGTTTGGGCCGATGCGAGAAGATCGATTGACGCTGGGGCTGACGACGGCCCAGTTGGCCATGGGTGCCCTGGGGCTGTTTGTCCGGCATCGCCTGGCACTGCTCATATTTACAGCGGACAATCTCTAGGACGGATTCTGCATCGCATAAAGCCGGCGTTACGGCAACATGGTGCGAAGGGCGAATCGGAGGCTTGTCAGACAGGCTGACGCTGGATGATGATGATGATGATGATGCAGCGGGGACCGCAGGAATGCGGGGGGGAGCATCTACATATTTAGGTAGGCAGTTAACAACCACCTTCATCGTCATCAGTCGCGGTAAGAGCGTCGTCTCTGTACGCAGACCACCGGTTGCAACCATCATGGCCGAAGTCAAGCAGTAGGCAGCAGAATTCCACCACGCACTCGCTCGTCCAGGGTCGTGGACGACAACCTGCAGAGCTGCGGTGTCGCTGCCCGGAAGCGCACGGTGATGGTTAATCGGCTCTTCGTGATTCGGCGAGGCCGCAGCGCGCAAGAGGGGCTCCGAACATCGGCCTGGGGCAGTTTGTGCCTTGTCCGCCTTCAACGCATTCGACTTCGGCCACGGATGCCTTTATAAACATACCCCGTCTCGCCGAGTCTCACCTGCGCTGCGTCTTCCTCTCTTGCTTTCCTACGTCCTGATTTTCTCAACCAACCAACCCTCTGGTGCAACGCTGGCCTCTCCGAATCACAATGCCGTCTGCTGTCAAACCCCCGCAGACCTTATACGACAAGGTCCTCCAGGACCACATCGTCGACGAGAAGGAAGATGGCACTATTCTGCTGTACATTGGTATGGCTTGCCCAGCATGGCTGTGGCGCGATATGCTGATAGCTACGTAGACAGACATCTTGTCCATGAAGTGACATCACCAGTAAGCAATCATTGTACACGGCCTTGTTCGTAGGCCCACCTGCTGACGAGACCATAGCAAGCCTTCGAGGGCCTCCGGAATGCCAGCCGAAAAGTACGGAGACCCGACTGCACGCTCGCCACAGTAGACCATGTAGGTTCCCGGAAGAAGATAGCCATGTCCGAGCAGAACTCAAACGCGCTAGAACATCCCCACCGCATCGCGAAAAAACCTCACTACGACGGAGAAATTCATCGAAGAGACAGACTCGCGGTTACAATGCATGACGCTTGAGGAGAACGTCAAGGCCTTTGATCTCACCTACTTCGGCCTCGACGACAAAAGGCAAGGAATCGTGCACATCATCGGCCCCGAGCAAGGCTTCACCCTACCCGGAACCACCGTCGTATGTGGTGACAGCCACACCTCTACACACGGCGCCTTCGGCTCTCTGGCTTTCGGCATCGGAACGAGTGAGGTTGAACATGTCTTGGCCACGCAGACGATCATTACACAACGGAGTAAGAACATGAAGGTACAGGTAGATGGCGAGCTGGGTCCCGGCGTCGGAAGCAAGGATATCATTCTATACGTCATTGGGCAGATTGGCACGGCTGGAGGCACGGGAGCAGTTATCGAGTTCTGTGGTTCGGCCATCCGCGGCCTAAGCATGGAGGCGCGCATGTCAATGTGCAACATGGCGATCGAGGGCGGCGCAAGGGCGGGTATGATTGCCCCGGATCAGACTACCATTGATTACCTTAGGGGACGACCATTGGCACCCCAGGTCGACAGCCCAGAGTGGAAGAAGGCATGCGCGTACTGGCTCGGACTTAGGACAGATGAGGGAGCCAAGTTTGACATTGAGGTACTCATTGACGCAAAGGAAATTACACCAACCGTTTCATGGGGGACCTCGCCTCAGGATGTGGTACCGATTACTGGAGTGGTTCCCGGCCCAGACGACTTTCAGGACGAAACGAAGAAGCTTGCCTGCGAGCGCGCTCTCAAGTACATGGGATTGACTGCTGGAACGCCAATGCAGGATATTTCGCTAGACAAAGTCTTCATTGGGTCTTGCACAAATGCCCGTATCGAAGACTTGCGATCAGCTGCGCGGATAGTGGAAGGCAAGCACATTGCCTCGAACATCAAGCGTGCCATGATTGTTCCTGGATCCGGACTGGTCAAGCAGCAAGCAGAGAAGGAAGGTCTTGATAAGATATTCAGCGACGCTGGTTTCGAATGGAGAGAAGCCGGTTGCTCCATGTGCTTGGGCATGAACCCAGATATTCTTTCCCCAGGGGAACGGTGCGCATCAACGTCCAACCGCAACTTTGAGGGACGGCAAGGCGCTGGCGGACGAACACATCTCATGT